>JABAOH010002694.1_pt1 | contig 59335 bp, 67 predicted proteins | sample 7062181 | NCBI WGS metagenome assembly JABAOH01 (sample SAMN14538630, study PRJNA623070) | marine sediment metagenome | biome: marine biome [ENVO:00000428]; feature: marine pelagic biome [ENVO:01000023]; material: deep marine sediment [ENVO:00002113]; isolation source: pool of 5 deep marine... | reverse complement strand
AAGCCTCGCCTTAAACTGTCAGACAGCTCTTTGTAAATAGGACCTACCCAACCGACCTTCTCCGCCGCTTGCACTTCAACCTGAAGCGACGGAAGAAGCAATAGCAATACCGATAGCATAAGCATAGTTATTCTTGTAAAGACTCTACACTTCATTGTACGTCTCCTTTCTGGAAAAGTTACACGTGACGGAACGCAATTGTCCTCCTTTCAGAATGAGTGATTCCCATAATTTACTCAAGTTCAAATCTCTTCCCTTTTTATCACCTCCCTTCAAAGAAATCATCGATCCCCTCATGAAACCCGGGTGCCCCACATCGTGGTTGTCTTATATGCAATTTATTCAGAGATGTCAAGAGAGAAATTGTCTCGTGACCTCATAATCGATTCGCCCCCTGTATTGACAGCGTCGATAAAGCGTGCTAAAAATCAATTGATTCGTACTGGGTCTGACGGGTCGTCCAATGGTAGGACACGGGACTTTGGATCCCGGTATCTAGGTTCGAATCCTAGCCCGTCAGCCAGTTTTCTTTACGTTCGTCCATTGGCTTGGAATTTGCTAGAGATTCATTACCTCCGTAATATTCGAGGGATAGCCCATGGCCCTACACTGTCCTTATTGCCACAGGAAAATTCAGGTTCCAGTGTCGGAGACCGAGATTACCCTCTTTCCATGTCCCAACTGCGGGGGCAGCATCGATCTAGCTCGAATTGAGGATGATGACTCGAGGGTGGTATATCTTTCGGATGGGGATTTAATCGAGCCCCAAGGGGCCGATGCTGATGTAAGCCCAAGGACATGGACCGATCAAGGCCCGCTTCCCCATAGGGAGCCTCGGCATTTCCACCTTTTCCGGTGGCTGGCAGTGATGTTGGGCGTGGTCATGCTGATTCCCTTACTGTTTGGTTACTTCTTTCTCAAGACGACAACGAATAGAGATCAGGTAATCTCCTTCTTGAATTCTTATTTTTCCGAGATCGATCATCGAAACTATCGCAATGCCTTCCGGAAATATATGGCGTCCGATCTCCAGAGAAAGATCTCCCTCGAGGGATATCTGAGGGAGATGGAGGAGATCCGGCGAAAATTGGGACGAGTGAAACGTCGGGATCTCATGAGATGGAGTTATCGGTCGATGGACAGGGAAAAGAGTTGCACCCTTAGCTACAACTCTTCATATGAACTGGGGAATGCCAAGGAACGCTATACCTTAATCAAGGCGAAAGATGGTTGGAAGATCTTCGAGTTCCGGATTGACCCCCATCCCACGAAACCCAAAAAAAAGATGGTTGAAACCTAAAGCGGAGTCTACCCCGTAGCCTCCAGCAGACGCTTGCTCACCTCATGCACCATGATCCAGATCATATCAAGGGTGAAATGGGATGCGATGGAAGCATCGAAAAGAACTCCTGCTTTCGCGGGGAATTCCTCATCCCCCATCCACAAGATATAGATAATAGGAATCCGGGGAAAAACGTCCAGGGCAATGGATTTGTCGCCGAAGCGAACCGGGGTGCCACCGAGGGCCTTCCCGGCCTCGATAAAGCCCTCTGGATTGTCGCCGTATTTTTTTTCAATGAGATCGACACTGAGAGCATGGGGACCCCGGAAAAAGGCTTCCCCACCGAGCAAATCCTTTTCGCTAATCCATTTGCGGTCCAGGGGGATATTTTTGGTCTTCAAGAGGTAGAAGAGCACTATTAGGGTGAATTCAGTAGTCAGATCTTCCCCTTTGGAAGTGCCACCTTCGACGAACCGCCTTATCTCCCTCTTATAGGGAAGGACCAAATAGTCTTGGTTGAGAATGGGCAAAGTATAGCCCCGTTGCCTCACCTGATAGTCCGCCATTGTCCTGATACAAACCGTTTCGGAGTTTAATCGAGCAAGTTCATCCCAATATTCCGATTCAATATGGTTCATAGGTTTCCTTTTTGAAGAGACCCCTGTTCCTCGGGGTTTCTCGGAGAGAGGCACCATGAAGAGGGAGTGTGGGAGATCCAAAGAATATGAGATCCTAACAACAGGGTAGTTCTATCCCTCGATATACCTGAGCAGTTTTCTCAGCTTGAAGAGGTTCCCATTATCCAATTCGATGAATTCCAACCCATGCTGAAGATACTCCTCCCAGTCCTCACCTTGGTGTGATGGGGCCCAGACGATTTGCGTTACGGCCTCAATGGGTTTTAACCCGAAGAAGTCCGGGGGGAAAATCTCGATCTTCAATTTCATCCCCTCCAATAAAGCCTCCTTCAAATATACTAAGAGGCCACCTTCACTGATATTTCCTGTTTGCCCGCCATAGCTCTTTGCGTTCTCGTTGAAGGTGTACAAGATAGGCAGTTCGATATGGCGGCGAGGAAATTTCCTGTTCTCCCCTTGAGGCCCTCCCGAATTTCCGCCAGCTTTTTTCCCCTGCATCCCATCCTCCTCTTCTTTCGTCCGTCCCGCGATATCTTCATATCAAAAAAAGGGGAAGAAAAGCAATCTTTTTGTGAAAATTTTGGGGGAGATCTTATAAGGAGCATTTGGACCCCTCCACAAGGTGCTGATGGGTCGATGACCAAGGGCCCCACGAAGGCGGAAATGAGCGTCGGTTTCGGCGAATTGCTTTGAAATATTTACATAGCAAGGGGGAAAAGGTTTCGTATTTTTCCCCCTTGCTGTTTGTGTTTTATGCGAAATCCGCTGTCCGGAAGGGATTGGCTCGTGGCCGAATTTGGTATGGAATATGCAGATCTGTGGCCAAATCCTAACCGTTCAAAAGGAGTTTCCCCATGACCCAGGGTAATAGGCCAACGAGGCCCATTCCAGTTTTCAAATCGGGAAAAAGGCTCAGTGATCCTCTCGTGGAGGTGTCTCCTGGTAAGCTCGTCGTCATTTACGGAGCCCATTTGGGAAAACAGTATCATTTGGGCCCAAAGAGGATGGTGATCGGGAGGACTGACCAGAGCGATATACTACTAGACGATTCATCGGTTTCCCGTGAGCATGCCTCTATCGAGAGGAGAGATGGCAGGTTTATTCTGGAGGATCTGAAGAGTACCAATGGAACCTTTATCAACGGCGAATTCGTTGATGTGCGAGTCCTGAATCATGGAGATAAGATCCGAATCGGAAATACCATCTTGCAGTTCATCGTGGAACGATAGGAACCAATGGGCTACCTTCCCCTTTCCGTCCGGCTGAGCGCTCATGCCTGATGGCAAATATGAAGCCAGAAGAGCTCTTTTACTCCGCTTATCAACAGTTCTCTTCTCAATTCCCCTCATTCCTTCCCGGTATAACATAGTCTCACCTGCTCGAAGGCCCGGCAACAGGCCTTGATCCTTGACGGCGACACGCTTTCCCCCACCAATGGCCCAAGGAAGTAGTTCCTTGGAGTTGATATCCCGGAAGTTCATGAATTCAGGTGCTTTGCCTAGACACCAATAGGCTCAGGAGAGACAGCAAGGCCATCAAGGTGTAGGGGAGATGGGAATCGGCCTGGCATGGAAGGGTGAACTTAGACTGGAATTTCCTTCCAATAACGTGTATAAAAGCCAAAAATATACAAGGGTTCAAATCTATGGCTATCTGATGGACGGAGCTTTCCTGAATCCCGGATATTCAAGCAAGCCTGCGGGTCCGGTAAGAAAGCGAAGCGAGGTTCCTCTATACTCCGCGTATCTGAAATTACCACCTCAGAGCAACTGCATATGAAGAGAGTATTACTTTTTTTGGCAAACGGCTTTGAAGCATATGAGGCTAGTGTTTTTACAGATGTTCTAGGGTGGAGTAGGGCTTTTGGAGACACTCCAGTTGCACTAACTACCACGGGGAGGCATCGCAAACTAAAGTGCACCTGGAACTTTACCATTATTCCTGAAATTCAGATAGATGAAGTTGACGTGAGGGATTACGATGCCTTGGCAATTCCCGGTGGCTTTGAGAAAGCAGGATTCTATGAAGATGCCTATCATGGGGATTTCCTTACATTGATTAGGACTTTCAATGAAGAAAAGAAGATCATAGCATCAGCATGCGTTGGTGCTTTGCCACTGGGAAAGAGTGGTATTTTAAGAGGACGTAAAGCTACAACATATCATTTACTTGATGGGACGAGGAGAAGGCAATTAGCAGAATTCGGAGCGGATGTTCTTGATAAGCATGTCGTTGTAGATAGGAATATCATTACGTCTTCCACTCCTGCAGCAGCGCTAGATGTCGCATTTACATTGTTAGAAATGTTGACGTCAAAAAAGAACTGCGAAAAGGTAAGGAGGTGTATGGGATTCTGATGTGGGCGAAACCTCACATAACATGTCGTTTGTGGTTCATTGTGTTTGCCCAAATCTGCCCGCGGCAGACATCACAAGCGCAAAACGTCGGCAGAGATCTCCATTTCAAATCTAAACTGGGGATGCGGCGATGATTGAATTTATGAGGAGGAGTTAATGGCCAAGATTAAAGAGCTCGATAGTGAGGTGAGGGATAAAGGGGCACAGTGAATTTTCAAAGGAGGAGAAAAATGGCAAAAGAGCCGCTGAGGATCACGGTGTTGAAGAAGTTGAGTTCGAAGGAAGTTTACGGCCAGTCCCTACCGGAAGTATCGGAGGATATGTCCCCTTATTGCGATCGGCTGGAAGTCGGGCAAGAGTTTATCGTGGAGGAGTCGGGGGCGATTCCCGCCGGCTTTTGTACCTGGGCTTGGCACGACATCTATCCGGCGGTGACCGGGCTGCGATTTGGGGGAAACTACCCCTGGATCAAGAAAGAAGGGTTGATTTACTCCTGTTGTAGCGATGGGGCACGGCCCGTATTCTTTAAGATCGAGAGATTGTAAGGTGATCTAGGAGGAAAAAAGGCATGGTATGGGGCAGGCTTGGGCTTTTGCATGTCTTCTCTTGCAGACATCCTTCTCCCCGATCCATATAAGATCTATTGGAAGAATCTCGTATATCGTGTGGTAATCCCTGATACTAGTCCCTTTTGCCACGAGATCATACGAAACCCTCTCCGATAGCCACAAAACAAAGGGCCCCGAAAGGTATCTTTCATGATGAGCACTTGAGGATGTACTAAGGAGTGAGGTAAATGCCCTGCTCTTTTGTCATATATTGCCGTCCAGAAGGAGATCTATCCAAGAGGGCGTATATCGGCAAGGGCCTCCATGACGGATTTACGGCCTTCTTGGCAGAATTGGATAGTCAGGTGGCCCAGAGGATCTCGGAGTCCAAGACGACTCCTTTTACCCTTTCCCCTCTTTTCGGGAAGGTAGACAGACGGCCGATGACCGAGGAGATGCGTGGGATTGAGAAATTGGTCCGTGAGAAGGATTTTGGCCGCAAGCATTTAATAAAGGCGGAAACCCCATGTCGCCTGAGGATCAGCCTTTTGGAGGATTCTATTGGGAAACGAATCGAGAGGATTTTAGGGAAACCTAGCAAAGGGATAACTCTTGCCATAGGCGGCATCCCTTTAAGGATAACGGATGCGGTTTTTTCCCGTGAAAGCATGGATCCTTGGGTTAGCCGGAAAAGCTATAACGAGCTTTACGAAGATGCCTCTCCCTCGATAAGGAATGCAACCCTCCAATTCGTTACAGCCACGGCCTTCAAGCGAAATGGTGGAAGTCTTCCATTGCCCGATCCCCAATTGGTTTTCAGGGGATATCTCGATCATTGGAGGTGGTTTTCCTCCGTTCCCTTTTCCTCAGATTTTATGGAGGTGATCGAGCACTCCATTGTCTTGGTGGATTTCAATATTTCTCCCGTCTCCCATGAAATGGATCATGGGAAACAGAATGGCTTCACGGGGTGGTGTCGTTTCCTCCTGGCGGAACGGGATCATGAGAGGCATATCCGGGAATTCAACGTCTTGGCCGATTACGCTTACTACTGCGGTAGTGGAAGAAATACATCACTGGGTATGGGAGTGACGAGAAGAGTTTGATCCGAGAGGAGGGCATTACCTCAGTAAGCGGGAGGGAGGGACGGGAGAAGAAAGACCGGGCTTTTTCATCTTGGTTGCCTGAGATCGAATCATGTTCTTGAACTTTTGGTACTGTTCCGAATAGTCCTTCACGGAGGTGATGACCTTTCTCTCATAGAGGACCTTTTCAATGACCTGCTTTAGCAGGAAACGGGGACAGGGATAGTCTTTCTCAAGGCCAACGAGCCAAACGTCCCTTTCCATTGCAAGGGAGATGATCTCGTCCAAAAGGCTGTTTGCCCTCTGATCGTGGTACAGCTGAAGAAAATACCTCTCGACGTATTCCTTCCACCGAATCCGATCGTTGTTCCAGTCCTCTAGCAGTACACGACTGGGAGCCAATGGACTTATGGATCGTGTGCCTTTCCCACATCCGGAGATATCGAAGATGAGATCTCCCTTGGGTATGGTCCGCTTTTTAACCGATAGATATGTCTCCCTAATCACGAATTTATCTCCCATGAGAGATCTTGCGCAACAGGGTTACGCTCTCGATGTGATAGGTTTGAGGCATCATATCGATGAGTTGGGCTTTCACCGGGACATAGCCCCCCGATCGGAAGATGCTTAGATCCCTGGCGAGGGTTCCAGGATCGCAGGAGATGTAGATTATTCTTGAAGCCCCGAGTTCTGCAATCCCGTTGGTGATTTGCTTACACCCAGATCTTGGCGGATTAATGATGATGATGTCTGGCCTGAGGATCTTTTTGGGTTTTTCATGCAGGGCCCTTCGTACGCTCATATTCAAAAATTCCAAATCCCTGATGGGATTCAGCCTTCTAATGGACCGGGCATCCTTTATGGCCGAAGGATTTTCGTCAATCCCGACGGCATATTGGGCCTTCAGGGAGAGTGGAAACGTAAAATTACCTACCCCGCAGAAGAGGTCAAGCACCTTCTCGTCCCCGCGCATCTCAGCTAATTCCGAGACGGCATGAATGAGACGGTGATTTTGTTCGATATTGACCTGGGAGAAACTGAGTGATCCAACCCGGTATCGGGTCTTTATCCCCCTGGGGGAGCTCCATGAGTATGTGGCCACTGTTTCTCCAATTTCGACTGGCCTCTTTCCCCCGCTATAATCCACCAACACAACGCCCATGAGCTGCGGGTGAATGGTTTGAGGATTACGGAAAAGAGTTCTGCCTTCCCGAATGAAATGAGGGGATACGTGGAGAATTGCGATTACCTTCTCATCATCCACAGAGACATTAAGATCGATCCGCCTTATGGTTGGCTTGGGAACCCAAAGGTTGAGAAATGGCCTGAACCCTTGAAGGACGGAGTTGATCAACGGATCTGAAATGTGGCAGTACTGGAATTGGATAATTTCATGGCTGGCCTCCTTAAAGAACCCCAGTGCATATTCGGATCCCCTATAGTCCGTGTGAAGCTGAACGCGGCACCGATAGGAGTACTCCCGAGGAGAGGGAATAATGGGAGGTGTCTCCTTACATTCAACTTTTCCAATACGGTGTAAGAGATCTTTAAAGGTTTCCTCTTTAAATTCCAGCTGAGTGGGATAAACGAGGTGCTGCCAATGACATCCCCCGCAGATCCCAAATACATCGCATTGAGGCGGATTTCGGAGGGGTGACTGGGATACGATCTCCCTGATTTCCCCATGGAAGTATTGCTTTTTCTTATGAATAATGCGAGCGATGACGGTATCCCCCGGGGCGGTGAAGGGGATAAAGATGACGCGGTTATCGACTCGCCCCACGCCCGAACCGAGATGGGCCAAGCGATCGATTTTCACTTTGGTCAAAGTTCCGATATCCACGTGAAAAGGGTAACAATTTTTGTCCTGAAAGGCAAATGAGGAGCTCTTCGACGAGAGTTGACTTATAGAGGGGTTTTCGTTACAGTCCAGGGTATGCCAATGGCTCCGGGAATAAGGGATACGGAAACATAGTGGAGGCCATGAGGATGGAATGGAACGGGTTGGGGGAGAGGTTCAAGGGGTCAGCCATCGGAACTTTTGTAGGAGATGCCATGGGAAGGGTGGTTGAAGGGTGGCCGGCTTCTGCAATTCGAAGGTCTTTTGGGATTCTCGAGGAGATGGTAGAGGGAATCTACACCGATGATACGGAGATGATGATGGGGATTATGGAAAGTCTCTGTGAGGCCGGCTCGTTTGACCCGAGCGTGACTGCCCGAAAATTCCTTCACAACTTCAATCCTACCAGGGGTTACGGGGGGAGGATCTATGGGGTCATGGATAGGCTACGAAGGGGAGTACCATGGAATCAGGCCGGAACGGATAGCTGGGGTAATGGAAGTGCCATGAGGGTGGCTCCTATCGGTTTCTTTTTCCACGATGATCCGGCGAAACTGAGGGAGGCGGCCGTTCAGTCGAGCATGATTACCCATAAGCACTCAAAGGGAATAGCCGGAGCAGTAGCCCAGGCGACAGCCGTTGGGATTGCTACTCGAGAGGGGCTGAGAGGCGAGCCCATTGAGGTCGAGGGATTTACCGATCTCATTATCGAGGCTGTGGTCGAGATCGACCAGGAGATGGCAGACCAATTGGAAAGGATAAAAGGGATTGAAGGTGGGGATCTTCGGACAATTACTGATGCTATAGGCTCACAGTTTTATTGCGATGTGAGCGCCATCGGGGCCGTTCCCCCGGCCATAGCCTCTTTCCTGTTGACCGAGGGATTTAAGGAGAGCGTCGTTGTGGCCGTAAATTGCGGAGGTGATACCGATACTTTGGGAGCGATGTCGGGGGCCATAGCTGGGGCCTACTACGGCTATTCCCATATCCCGAAGCAGTGGTTAACGCCTTTGGAAAATGAGGGAAAGGGAAGGGATTATATACTCTCGCTTGCTGAGAAATTAGCAGAATGTAAAGTTCGGACTATGGACCAATGAGAGTAAGATCGGAGAGAGTTCCCTTGATACAACAGTGGACCAAAATAGCTTTAATCATATGCGGACTCACTCTGTTATTCTTTTTGGATGACCTATTCGTCATTCTCATCCTAAAACAGGCCTTTCCAAAGGCCTTGCGCCCATCTCTCTTCAAAATGATCATTGTGGGAGCGGGGATACTTTCCTTACTCTTGGCTTGGATTGTCTTTAGGGCCCTCCGAAGAAGGCCAACTACGGGCGGCGAGGGCTTAATCGGAGAGAAAGGAAAGGCTCTTTCGGCAATCAAAGGCCAAGGAGAGGTCTTCGTCCACGGCGAAATTTGGAAGGCGTTGAGTGATGAGGAAATTCAGGAGGGAGATGTCATTGAAGTCACAAGGGTCGATGGTTTGGCCTTAAAGGTGCGGAGGGTGAAATCGTAAAGCAAGGGTTCATCACGTTCGCCCCGGGGCGATGGAATGATGCCTATTCCGCTGTTGGCACATGGTCTTTCATGATATCCCATTTCCCGTGACTAGATAAGAAGGTGACCGATTGTCTGCGGATCCACCTCCTTAAGGCTTTGGACCCGAAGAAAGCGGGGTTCTCTTGAACCCCCCAACGAGATTCTCTTATTGACAAGATCTCTTGGGTTCTTATACTGAGGAGTGTAAGGCTCTCTCTTTGGATATTCGGAAAATCCTCAGAAGATCGATGAGAGGAAATTCCATGGAAAGGGTAATCAACCAATCTATCCTCGAATTAGTCCAGGGCGATATTACCGAGATGGAAACCGACGCCATCGTCAACGCGGCAAATGTTCAGTTGTTATTGGGAGGCGGTGTAGCGGGTGCAATACGGAGGAAGGGGGGGGCTTCTATTCAGGAGGATTGCAAACGAATTGGGGGGACCCATGTCGGCGGCGCGGTTATCACTACGGGGGGTAATCTCAAGGCAAAACACGTCATTCATGCCGTCGGCCCTCGCATGGGGGAGGGAGGTGAGGACGGGAAATTGAAAGACGCCACCCTGAATAGCCTTAAGATTGCCGACCAGCATCACCTCCAGAGCATCAGTTTCCCGGCTATCAGCACGGGGATATTCGGATATCCATTGGATCGGTGCGCGCGGGTTATGCTATCAACGGCAGTCGAATATCTCAAGGGGAAGACTGGATTGCGCCGAGTCGTTTTCTGTCTGTTCGGGGAGGAGAGCTTTTCGGGCTTTGTGGATGAGTTGAGAAGACAAACAGGGGAATAAAGAAGATGTTGCGGTAAGGCCGATTGGCAGACCCGCTGATGAAGGGAATGGCATGAACAAGAGAGAGGATAAAGTCATCCAAGAGTATATCGAGGAAAAAGTCAAACCGGCCCTGAAAAAGGAATACCTCAATCTCTCTCACACCTTTTCTCTCCTGAGCAAAGAACCCAATTATGCCTTTCAAACCCTTTTCATCCTTATCTTTATGGCTCCGCTCCTGATGGGGAAAAGGGAGATCTCCAAGAGAAATGTGATCATGCTCAAGGACCTTGTGGATAGGTTGGAAGGCCTTTCCCGGAAAAGTCGAAACACACGGAAAATAATCGATGCCTTCTATGAGGAGTTCGATTCAGCCATTTTAAAGCTGAACAAGATCCATCAACTCTACGATATTGAAATGGATCTCTCCTTATTAAAGGAAGTCCCCATCAGAACGCCCTTTGGGAGGAAATAGGGCAATCGTTTCAGGGGAACCATCGCGTGATATTGGGGCAATCTTCCCTGGACGATTTAAACCGATTGATGGGGTTTTCCCAATCCGGATACCCAAGGGCTACCCCGAGAACTACCTCCTTGTCCTCCGGAATATTGAGCTGATCCTTGATCTCATCCTCGAAGGCCGTTATGATCCCGATGGGGCAGGTTCCAAGGCCAAAAGCGTGGGCCGAGAGCAACAAGTATCCCAGGCCTGCGCCGATACATACCAAACGAGTTTTGGGGAAGGCTCGATCCATACTAATAATGATTGCCGTCGGGGCTCCATAGAAGTTGAAGCTTCCCTCGTTTATGAAATCCTCAAAGGGAGCCCCCAATTGTTCAACATACGGCTTCATCTCTTGAAACAGTTTTTTCCATCTCCCTTTCACCTCTGGCGGGAGAGGCCTCGAAGCTCTCGGGCTGCAGGAGACCCTTTTTTCGCCATAGGCCTTCAGAAGGCGGCGGCAGAGCCTGTCCTTTTCTTTTCCGCTCACTATTGTAAACTCCCAGGGCTGAAGGTTAATGGCGGAAGGCGCTCTCACCGCCAGCTGTAGAATACTTTGGATTATTTCCTTGGGGACTGAATCCGGCTTAAATGCCCGTATACTCTTTCTCCCCTCAATGGCCTCGGTCAGCTTCATATTCCTACCTCCCCTTTCAGATCGCCAGATCAATGTATACCCTTCGGTTTCCTTTGGCAACCCCCTCTCCTGCGGGGCATTCGAGCAGGTGTGCCCTTTCCAGGGAACACCCCGTGATAATGTCCTTGACAAAGAAGTGGTCATTGATTTTTATACTTTTGTTTGGGCGTCTTTCCTCCCAGAGGGTCCAGTGCTTCGGCCCGCAGATCCTGAAGACTTTCGTCTTTGGATTTTATGAATCGAAGGGAGAAGGCATGATACGGTTGAGGGTATGGTTCAGGTGCGCTGCTATGCACGACCCGGTGAGTCCAATTGTGGTTCAGCCGGGCATCATTGGGTGGGATGCCAAGGAGCGGAAGATTGAGCTTCAGATCGACAGGGCATTCACCGGGGAAGAATTGGTGCAAAGGATGAAGGGATGGATTACGGTGGATCCTTCCCCCTTGATCGAAGTGATTGGCAAATATGGGAGGCTCAAGGTATTGGATGATCGGGATTTGGTGGTAGAGCTGGAGAACGAGAAAGGGTACGAGGAGCTTCAGAGAGAGCTTCACGAACGGTTCGGAAATGAGGTTGATTTAGAGCCCTATAGCTCATAGCGAGAGGCGATGGGGTCCAGTGGCGTTCAGTTACCTTTTCCCCGGTGATATGTTAGCCCTTTCGGCTAGCACGGAGCCGTTCAAATCATATTCGGATGGATGAGATCCGATGCGACGGTTGTTTGGGCTCTGGGGGAGGGTATTTGGAATCATTGACGGAAAAGGTCGTTTGACACTTTCAGGAAAGGGAGGGGTCCCATGGGGGATATCGTAAAATTCGACGAATGCACGGAGACGGGGAGGGAAAGACGAAAACAGGAAAGAATAAAGAAGCTTACCGCCATGAGGAATTTTCTTGAGTGCACTAAATGTGCCCTGAAGTGTAACCGTTGTGGAACGCAGGTTGACATATCCCGAACCTCGTCCTATTCCTATTTGAAGGAGGTTCCTTACCGATTTTGCATGAGTTGCGCGGACGAGTTTAAGAATTTCTTGAATAAAACGAAGGGCAATAGTCGAAAGGACCTCTATTGGCACAACCATGAGTGGATGGCGATGTGGCAGTCATGGATCAACTATCAAGAGGCGATTAAGAAGTACGAAAATTCCAGGGAATTTAAGAGATTGCTGAATGATCTGAGACGGGAGTTGGAGTAGAGAAGCTATTACCCCTCCCCGGGGGCCAATAGCTATCCCTCCTTTAGATGACATCCCCTGCAGGTGGTCGGTCCGGTCCTCTTACCATCGGCTTTAAGCTTTCGGTGACAACCCCTAAAACAATTCTTATGGAAAGTATTCTTCGAGTCTTCATGGCAGGATGAGCATTGATTGAACCCCCCTTCTCTTTCCAAATGGTGGCATTCGCCGCAATCGAAGCCGTAATCTTCGGTATGCTTCGTATGGGTAAAGGTGACCCTCCCCCAATGGCTCTTCTCAGCATAGGAGACAATCTCGGGGGGGGCCGTCCCTGGTTCCGCCACTTTAACCGGTACACGCTCCGATCTCCCTTTTGTAATTACCGTGCGCGCTCCAAACTTCCCGGTAATTTCCCTCTTCGGCGGCGCCTCTGGCAGCTCAAAGATGGTCGTCCAAGCAATCCCTAAGGCGAACAGGCAACAAATGATAACGAAAAGCCTCAACATTCAACATCACCCCTTCAACAGTTCGTCCTCAATTACGAGCCGGTCGACATCAAGGTTATGTTCGCGCTAAAAAGTAAAATATAGCCTAAATATGCGAGCAACGGAAGACTAAAAGGGAAATGGAGCGGGACTTTATCACCATTTCCCTTGAGAGTTCGGTACCAGCGAGGGTGGATGAACTTGACGGTTTCCCCTTTACCTGCCGAACCTCCTCTCCCTTTGTTGATAACTTCTTATGGCTCTCAAGAAATCGATTTTTCGAAAGGCTGGCCAATTGACATCGCAGAAGTAGAATTCGCTATAGGCGCTCTGCCACAATAAGAACCCGCTCATCCTTATTTCACCGCTTGTCCTTATGATCAGATCGGGGTCGGGGAGATCTAAGGTATATAAATGCCTGCTTATCTCGTCAGGGGTCACCTGCCGTATGATATCTTCCAAGGATTCCCCATTCCTGAATTTTTTCCTTATCAGGTCTTTAAGGGCATCTGCTATCTCTTCCCGTCCCCCGTAGCCCACCGCGATATTGAGGGAAAAGTTGTGATAATTTCGGGTGGCTTCTTCGGCCTCTCTAATCACCCCTTGAGTCGTTTCAGGGAGAAGTTCCATCTTGCCGATGGCCTTGATCTTCATTCCCCTCTTATGGGTAAGGGGATCTTGAGAGAGTTGTTGGATCTTTCCCTCGATGACCTGCAGTAATTCCTTCACCTCATTTCCAGATCTGGATACATTTTCGGTGGAAAATACCCAAACGGTGATATTGCGAATTGTTAACTCTTCGCACCACGATAGGACCTCATCCAGTTTATCAGCGCCCTTTCTGTGGCCTTCGGTGATGGTCTTTAATCCTCTTTCAATGGCAAATCTTCGATTTCCATCCAAAATGAGCCCAACGTGACGTGGAGGCTTTTTGCCCTTCACCTCAGAGAGGAGCTTGTTTTCGTAGAAGTGATAGATTAGGTCTTTGATAGGCTGCATCTTTCCTCATCCCTATTTTAGCACCTTTTCCCGAAGTGTAAACGTATTTTTTACCCGGAGACTTTACTGGGGATCTTATGGCCCTTTATTTCCATCGAGTACAAGGTTGTTACCTCCAACCGATTTGCAATGCTTCTTTTGTAGATCTGAAAAGTAAGGGTGCATAACGAGTCTTTTAGAGATACGGAGAGAATAGACGGAGTTTATAGGGTCCTCTTCGATCTATGGGGAAGAGATTTTCCCTGTTGCAAAATCTCGAAGTTTTCTATTATAATATTGAGTTATTGCAAAAATTCCTCGGATGAGACATTGAAAGAGGGATCGAAAGGAGATGTCATTACGAGATGGAACGTTTGAAAGTGATCTTAGAATATTACAATCAGAACCAAATTGTCTTTGCCGTGGCCGCCGTTGTTATTCTCGTTTTGCTCTTATTTCGATTCAAATCCTTGCTTCTTAGATTATTTATCCTGGCCTTGGTCCTTTTCGGAACATACTACTTCATTGCTCACTTCGCCGCAGTGGCCACGAAACATAAAAAGGCATTGATCGAGGAGTATTTTCCCAGGGAACGGCTCAAATAGGGTACGTAACGGTTGGAGAGATATGAGGCATATTTTTTGGTGGATTTTCCACATTCTCGTGCTCTTAATCTGTACGGGTTTCCTCATCTTGGGAATCAATATGCTCCGAGGGGCTTACGGAATGCGGTCCCCCCTCAATTTTTTTATCGCCTTCTTTGGTTCGTCCATGATGATCTTGATCAGCGGGAGCTTAATCGCGGGGATCGTTGTCAGGATAATCCATCGCTGGCGAGGCGTCTTCAATAACCAGGTGAGTCAAGGATGACGCCAAAGGGATTGGGGTACATTGGTGGGTAGTTTTCAAGGCATGATAGAATGGTATGATTGAATATAAAGTTGTCGAGACCAGCACAGTAACCGACGATCAGTTGGAGAAGATCATTAACGAATGGGTGGGGAAGGGTTGGTCATTAGATAGGATCCATTTTGTCATTCGAGAGGCATCAAGACGTCCCTCCATGGCCTTTTTGATGTTTACCAAGGAGAAAGAGGGAAAAACAGAGGGCTAATTTCGATTCTGATTATCCAATGAGGTAGCTGATATGAAAAGCGCACATTGGGTTATCGTTCTTTTGGGTTTACTTCTGGGGAGCCTTTATTGGATCTATTCCCTCTATGAGCGCCCGATCAAGAGCCTGAAGGAGGAGACGATCCAGTTGAAGGCGGACTTTGAGGCGCTCAAAAAGGAGGGTAAGATAACGGCTGAGAAAATGGCCGAGGAGAGGGAAGCGCTCCAGAAGAAAATTAGGGCACTTGTGGCACAGACCAAGAAAAAGGAGGCTAACCTGAAGAAGCTCAAAAAGGAGACCCAAGTATATCAGGGGAAATTGACTGCCCTCAAAAAAGAGGTTGAGTTGAAAGAGGGAAAAGTAAAGGAGCTGACCACCCGTGAAGAGATAAAATCCCAGGTTTTGTCTAACGTAAAAATGCAAGTGGAAGACCTCCACAAGGCAATTCAGGATTTAACGGAGAAAGGTGAGGTTAAGGATCAGAAGATAGTTGAGTTGACCCAGAGCCTGGAGCGGGACCGGCAGGAAAAGAAGTTGATACAGATGCGGATAGAAAACAGGGACCAAGTGATTCGAGATCTAAGAAAGGAGCTGACTCGTTCACAGAAGGATCTGTCGAAGGCCAAGGTCCTGAATCAGGAGAAGGATTTGATCATCGAGGATTTGAAGCGACAATTGGAGTCGGCCAAAAAACCCGGAATTTCCCCACCTCCCGAGGAAAAGGTGAAAGAGTAAAGAGTCCCTGCCTTGACTCGAATTACCTCATTGGCCGATAGAGAAAGATATAAAAACAATGTCAGTTTGAGGCATTCAATGGACAAGGGAAAAGTCCTCATCGTTGATGACGAGGAGGATATCTTGAAGTCCCTCAGTGGAGTTCTCGAGGACGAAGGATATCAGACGATTACCGCCGACAATGGCATAGAGGCCCTCAGGATATCCGGCATGGAATTTCCGGATGTCACTTTCTTGGACATCTGGATGGCCGATATGGACGGCCTGGAGGTCTTGAGGAGGCTAAAGGCTCAGGACCCTGATGGGGTCATTATCATGATATCCGGACACGGGACGATTGCCTCAGCAGTGAAAGCCATGAAATCGGGGGCTTTCGATTTTATTGAAAAGCCGCTCAACATGAATGAGATTCTCCTTTCACTGGGAAAGGCAATGGAACATCGGAGTCTCCTCATGGAAAACCGGCGGCTTCGCGAGGTCGTGGGGAAAAAAGATCGCGAGATGCAGCCTTACCTTTTTCCCGAAATGGAGGCTGTTGAGACGGAGGCCCATATCCCACAAACAAAAAAGGCCTCGGAGAGTTCTTCTTCGCCAGCTAGCTCGCGGAGGTTACCTCGAGGCAAGGGAATTCGCCAAAGAACCTTGAAACAGAGCATGGTCCTCTATGGGACGGGCCTCCATTCAGGGCTGAAGACAGGTCTTATGCTCTTGCCTCTTCCCCCTCACAGCGGTGTCCTTTTCGGTAACATTTATGATGAGCACACGGTTCCGGGAAAGTTGATGTATGTGGAGGAGATGGATCACGCCACCTCTCTGAAAAGTGGGGGAGTAAGGGCGAAAACTGTAGAGCACTTCATGGCCGTTCTCCATGCCTATGGGATCAATAACCTCCTGGTGAAGATGAACGAAGAGATTCCCATTATGGATGGGTCGGCATTGGATTTCTGTAAGATCATAGAAGAAGCCGGTGTTGAAGAGCAAGACGAGGTGTCAGAGGAATTGATCATCAACCGTCGATATGCGGTAGGAGAAATTGATTCAGACAAAAAGCATATTTCTATCGAGCCATCGGACTATTTCGGGGTGAAGTATCTGCTCGATTATCCACCTCCCATCGGACGGCAGCAATATACCTTCATCATGAAGGATGAGGCGGCCTTTAAGGAGGAGATTGCCCCTGCCCGTACCTTTGGCTTCCTGAAGGATATCAAATCATTGGCGAAGATGGGATTGGTGGAAGGGGGAAGATTGCACAATGTGATCCTCCTGGATGAGGGGAGGGTCATGAACACGAGCCTCAGGTTTCCCGATGAATTCGCGAGGCATAAAATCCTGGACATCGTCGGTGATTTCTACCTCTTTAATCAGAGGATCAAGGGTTTGGTGACCGCTAACATGACAGGCCATAGCGATAATATTGCACTGCTCAGGGAGATTCAGAAGGATTTGGAATAACTGCCGAAGGCACCCGAGGAGACCGTCAGATCATCTGGAAGGGCTCATGGTATGGGTGGCTGGGAAGATGGGCTAGTGATCGGTGGCGGATAACCGAAAGGGTGTATCCAATTCCCCCAAGGGTTTGGAAAAAGTATGTTTCCAGGGCTCGAGGACCAATTTCTTCCCGGCCAGTTTAACGTTTCCCGTGGGGAGGGTAAAAGGCAGGGAAACAATGTAAATTGCTGACCCGACAATGATCGCTGAAAAGGCGATGGGTCTTATAAAGAGCAAATCCGCCGCAACTTCATCCGGAGAAGGCTCTTCTGTTTCCGCCGCCGAGAGGGGCGATACCGATAAAGAAGCCAAAAATATGATCCCAATCCATACCGAAATCAATCTCTTCATGAATCTCATCGTTTTCCCCCATTTAAATTCCCGCCTTATCCCCCATTATTAGCAGAGAATCCCTCGCTTTTCAACTTTTTTCGCATTTCTTTCGAACTTCTCCCTTATGGAAGCAGATGGCATAATGGTATGCAAGAACTAGCTGGGTTTACAGGGAGCGCAGGATGTTGCGGTACATCCCGAGCAGCTCGAATCCGATGATGATCTAAATTTCCCCCCAACGGAAAATCCACATACGGACATCATCTTCTTAACGCCACTGGTGTGACATTGGGGACATTCAATAGATTCGTTCTCCTTGAGCACGAGTTCTTCGAAGCAATGATTGCATTTCTGACACTGATATTCGTATATTGGCATGATCACTCCTTATTTCCCAAAAGAAGGTTGGGTCCGCATTTTCCGTAACTCGTTGGCTATCTCATTGGCCCTTTGGGCCCTTCGCCAATCCTGTTCGACCTGATATTCCCTTCTCATTTTGCGGCAGATCTCCTCGGCTTTTTTCAAGTGCTTCCCCTTTCCCCTTATTTGGTCCTTAAAACTCACGAGGCCCTTGAACTTTTGCAGGGCCTTTTCGTAATCGTTAACGAAGTACGAACTGGCTCCACTCGCAAATTGACAGATGAATTGTAACATCTCATTGTCCGGTTGCCTGCGCAACGCTTTCTTAAGAACGCGGTAGGCCATGTCGAAGTATTGGCTCTCCAGATAACTGTTTCCAGCGGTCCGATAAGCCTGGTCTATCCCTCCTTTGAACATTGAAGCAAAGATTTTCTCCGATCCACCCTTTCCATAAACCTTTTGAAGCAAGGCCTTGTTCTCCAAGAGGAACCTGATTAATAGCTGATTCTTGGAGTATTCTCTTAGCAATTCACCCAGTTGTTCCTTAACATCGCGGAACAGTTCCTTCAAATCTTCCATGCCCTCCTTTAAGCCTTGTTCGGCTCGCAATATGATCTTCCGAAAACGGTGGAATTCCCTTTCCGGGAGTGGATTGCCGAGCCTTTCTTCGAGCTCCAGATATCTGGGTCCATAAACCTCCAATTGGTAAAGGTTTTCCTTGAGTTTCATGGCTTCATGGAAGATGGAGCCGATAGTCAGGTCAAAGAGTTTTTCCTTCTCATTGAACCGTTCACCTTCCTGATATCTAAATCGAGAGTGGCACCTTTCCTTCAGATCAAAAAGGGGGCTGGATCCCGTGGCATCGAGTAATTCTTCCAATTTGGAGAAGTTCAGCTGTCCCTGATGATACCCTCTCACTATATCGGCAAAAATGAGCGTCGATTTCAGGAACCCCTTTACGATCTCCACGATTTCCAAATCTTTCATCCTCGAAGTCATGCCCGAGAATCCCTTCTCTCATGTGGCATTTCCAAAAACAACCAATTGTATTATAATCGGCGCTTCTCCCTTTGTCAATGAAGCGCGAAAGGGGACGTCGCCAGGTGGACCGGGCGGACCGCATTGGTCAATGGTGGGATGTGGCTCCAAAAGGGTTGACGGGGAAAGAACAAAAATTATATATTAGGTGCCCAAGTATGGATCGATTTATTTCGATTAGAGGAGGGAGAAAATATGGGGATTAGGGTAGGGATAAACGGCTTTGGAAGGATCGGGAGGAATGTTTTGAGAGCTGCCATCGATAAGAAGGAGTTGGAATTTGTCGCGGTCAACGACCTCACTGATGCGAGGACGCTTGCTCACCTGCTGAAATACGACTCTGTTCATGGAAGATTCGATTCCCAGGTTGAGGCAGGGGAGGATTTCATGATGGTTAACGGGAGCAAGATCGCAATCACGGCCATCCGGGATCCAGGACAACTGCCCTGGAAAGACCGTGGGGTAGAGGTCGTTGTCGAAAGTACCGGACTGTTTAGGGATAGGGCAAGTGCATCAAAGCACCTAGAGGCGGGGGCGAAAAGGGTTGTCATTTCTGCCCCGGCCAAGGATCCAGATGTGACTTTAGTCTTGGGGGTAAATGAAGGCGATTATGATCCGGGAAATCATCAGATTCTCTCCATGGGTTCCTGTACGACCAACTGCCTGGCACCCATCGCTAAGATCCTCTCCGACCAATTCGGCATAGAATATGGCCTGATGACGACAATCCATGCATACACCAACGACCAGGTGATCCTGGATTTCGCGCATTCGGATCTGAGGCGAGCTCGTGCAGCGGCCATGTCCATGATCCCAACCACCACAGGGGCGGCAACAGCCTTGTCATTGGTTATCCCCGAATTGAGGGGGAAAATGGACGGTATGGCCATTCGAGTCCCGACGGCCAACGTCTCCGTCGTCGATTTGGGCGTCTGGTTAAAGAAGGAGACAACGGTTGATGAGGTGAATACAACCTTTCAGAGATATGCCAAGGGGGAACTGAAGGGAATATTAAACTATTCCGACGAGCCCCTCGTTTCCATCGATTATAATGGGGATTCTCATTCCTCGACGGTGGATGGACTCTCAACCAAGGTCATCGGTGGAAAGATGGTTAAGGTGATTTCTTGGTATGATAATGAATGGGGCTTCTCCAAGAGGATGGGAGAGTTACTTTTGTTTATTTCGAAATAGGATGAGGTTTTGAGTGGCCCTGAGAAGTATTGAACAGATGCCGTTAAAAGGCAAGCGGGTTTTCATACGCGTCGATTTCAACGTCCCCATGGATGAATACGGCACCATAACCGATACGACCAGAATAGAAAATGCCTTTGCAACGATTACCTACGCAACGGAACGGGGGGCAAAGGTCATATTGGCTTCACATCTCGGAAGGCCCAAGGGGAAGGTTGATCCGAAATACAGCCTTTTACCGGTGGCGAGGCAATTGCCGAGGATTTTGGGAAAACCGGTTGCCATGGCGGAGGATTGTATTGGGCAAAAGGCGTTGGGAAAGATCGGCCAAATGAAGGAAGGCGATGTCCTCCTTCTGGAGAACCTTCGATTTCATCCGGGGGAAGAGGCCAATGATGCATCCTTCTCGAAGGAGCTTGCATCCATGGCTGACGTATACATCAACGATGCCTTCGGAGCGGCCCACCGGGCCCACGCATCTACTGTGGGAATGACGAAGTATATGGATGTCGTAGGGGCTGGATTTCTGATGAAGAGGGAGATCGATTGTCTGGAAAGGGTTACCGCGAGCCCGGAGCAGCCTTGCATGGTGATATTGGGGGGAGCCAAGGTTTCCGACAAGATCGGAGTCATCGCCCATATGCTGAACAAGGTTACCACCTTACTCATAGGGGGAGGGATGGCTTATACGTTTCTGAAGGCGGAAGGCGTCGAGGTGGGGAAATCTCTGGTCGAGGGAGATCAGGTGGATGAGGCCCTAGGAACCGCCTCAGAGGCAAATCGGAAAGGGGTGAAGTTCCTCCTTCCCGTTGATCATATCGTGGGCGACCGATTTGATCCCACGGCAAGGAAGAAGGTCGTTCCTCATGGAGGGATACCCCGCGAATGGAGGGGGATGGATATAGGCCCCAAGACGATTGGAATATTTTCCGATGAGATCAAGGAGGCCAAGACCATAGTGTGGAACGGCCCTATGGGTGTCTTTGAGATGGAGGCCTTTTCCCGAGGAACCATTTCCATTGCAAAGGCCGTCGCTCGATCGAAGGCCTTTAGCATTGTGGGGGGCGGTGATACGGTTGCAGCGGTCAAGATGGCAGGAGTGGCCGATAGCATTTCCCACATTTCTACAGGGGGAGGAGCCGCTTTGGAATTCCTGGAGGGGAAGCCTCTCCCGGGAATTGAGGCACTGAGAGAGAAGGGATAAAAGCGGGTGAGGTGAGGAGGGGAGGGGATATGCGTAGACCAATTATTGCGGGAAACTGGAAGATGAATAAGACGGTTTCCGAGGGCGTCGATTTTGTCCGCCAATTAAAGCCCCTCGTGGCCGATGTAAGGGACACGGACATCGTTGTCGCTCCCACCTTTACGGCATTACAGGCGGTATCCCGAGAGATCGATGGAAGCAATATCGAGCTGTCTGCTCAGGATGTTTTTTGGGAGCCGAGCGGCGCCTATACCGGGGAGATATCGCCCAGCATGGTGAAGGATGTGGGGTGTCGATACGTGATCATTGGCCACTCCGAGCGGAGACAGTACTTCGGTGAGACTGATGAAACGGTACAGAAAAAGATCAGAGCATCGTTAGCCATGGGTCTATGTCCCATCATATGCGTAGGAGAGGCTCTCGAGGAAAGGGAAGCCGGAAAGACCTTTGATGTCGTCAAAAACCAAGTTACTCAATGTCTGGAAGGATTTTCCCGCCAAGAGATGGAGAAAATAATCGTTGCATACGAGCCAATTTGGGCCATTGGAACGGGGAAGACAGCTACCCCCCAACAGGCCGATGAGGTCCATGCATTCATTCGAGAACAATTGGGAAATATGACCGATCGCACAGTATCCGAGGGGGTGAGAATTCAGTATGGTGGGAGCGTGAATCCGGATAATATCTTCGAACTCATGCTTCAACCGAACATCGATGGAGCCTTGGTGGGAGGGGCGAGCCTCAAAGCCGATTCCTTTTCGGGCATTGTCAAGTTCAAGGGGACGTGATAAAATAGAATTTATTTATTGAGGTTGTAATAATGATTACGGGACTTGCTGCCTTACATATCTTTGTTAGCGTGGCCCTCATTCTCATTGTGCTTCTCCAGGCCGGAAAGGGAGCTTCAATGGGCGCTGCCTTCGGGGGGGCCAGTCAGACGATCTTTGGCAGTCCAGGCGCGGCGGGCTTTTTAACCAAAATTACCACGGTGGCTGCTGTTCTGTTCATGATGACCTCAATCTTTCTCACCATGTTCTCGACTCCAAGGTCGTCGACGGTTTTGGAGGAAGCAACCACTGAGGTGACGGAAACCATACCGTCGGAGGAGGCCCTGCCAGCTCCCGGAGCTGAGGAGCAGAGACCGGAAGCTGGATTGCCATCTGAGAAACCGGGGCCAAAATAGCGCAGTGTCATATGGAAGATGGCTGGAGGGAGGGAAATCCGCCATCATTCATAGATCAGACGAAGATGGATTCGCGAGAATGCCGAAGTGGTGGAATTTGGTAGACACGCCATCTTGAGGGGGTGGTGGGGAATACCCGTGCGGGTTCGAGTCCCGCCTTCGGCACCAAAAATCAAGATTTGGGCTGTAATCTCAAAAGATTATAGCCTTTTTTTTGGCTTGATTTCTTGGGGGTGGGTTGGCGTACGGTAAATTGACCTTGCCTGAAAGGCAATCAGTTTTCGATAGTGCAGTGATGTGCGACCCAAAAATGAAATGCATCGAGGTATGGATCTGTATGCTTCAATTAGCAATCACTTCGTTTGTTGGGTAACATGTGGGGGTCAGGAGACTTACCGACATTCAACTACCTCAGTATCGAATGAATCCTCCGCTGCGTCTCAGAAGATATTCCTACGTGGCACACATCTTGCTTTTGATCCTTGACATTTTGCCTCATTTAGAGATTCCATTGAGAACGACTAACTCAAATTCAATGGATCCCGGAGGGATTTGCAAAATGACCACATCTTTACGATGTGCAAGAGGAGCTCCCTGAGAATGAACCCAGCTAAAAAAGCAGCAGCTCTATTCTCAGTGTCATCTCTTCTCCTCTTTCTCGACGTGTGGTTGATTGCCGACACTATCAGGTCCGGAGAAACTGTATCGACAGAATCCATTAGGCTAGCAAAGAGAAGATGTGTCGTGGTTGAAAATAATAGGTACACTGCGAGGAAATCAATCCTCGGTGTACTAGCTGATCTGGAGAGCTATCGCGGCACTGGAGTTATCATTCAGAAAAATCTCGTTCTGACCAATACCCACATCTTAAAACCTGACTCGGAGATCCTCATCGACGGCAAGGTTGCCATAGTGGTAAGAAAATCGGATGAGCATGATTTGGCCCTCCTCGCGGTTGAGACGGAGACATTGCCGAACATCACAATAGCTGAATTAGAGGACGCTGGCGAGCGGGTGTTCTATGTCAGCAATCCCGGACGAGGGGAAGATGTGGTGATTCACGGTATGATTGTCGAAATCGATGATCAATTCATCTATACGGATGGCTTCGANNGAGACATCCATGGGGGCCTCCGGCTCAGGGCTCTATTCGAAACAAGGTCACCTGATCGGTCTTAAAAAGGGTATGCTGAGTGAAGAATCTGACCCTCGGTGCCTCTCAGTATCCATTCCCGCCACGAGGATCAAAAGGTTCTTGAGGGAACACATCGTGGAAGACTTCTCTCAAGATTACCGGTGATAACGGCCGCTACGCCGGATAGTCGGTCACACCAGTTCAGGAGACCTCAGGGACTCCAGTTTCCTGCGAAAACTGGGAATGTCCTGAACGTAGATCGTCCCAATCGCCTCTAGAGCCTCAGAGTAGGCTTCAGCGGCCCGACCTCCCACGATCAAAACGACCCTCTTGGAGAGATAGCGGCGTAATGCTTTGAGCTCTCTGACCACCCGAGGATCGTCTGGCGGGTACACCAGGCTGAGGCCGACCACCGTGGCCTGAGTCTGCTCCACGGCACTAGTTATTTCCTCTGCAGGCAAATTAGGTCCCAGATAAATTGACCGCCAACCCTCTGAGGCCGCAGCCACCGCGGCTATCAGCGCACCGAGCTCGTGCAGTTGGCCGACGGGTGTTGTCATGATGATAGGAGAGGCCGTTGGAGAAATCTCACAGACACGGAGGATATCACCCAGAAAGGTACGGATTACCGATGATGCCATGTGTTCATGCACTATTTTTAGGGAACCGGAGGACCAGAACTCGTCGAGCTTTTGAACCAACGGCACGATAACCTGATCTATCAGCGAGAGTTTGCTGAGAGTAATCTCGGCTCTCGTGAGTAAACACTCCAAAGCCCCGGAATCGAGGTCAAATAAAGCAGAAACGGAAGCCTCAACGAAAAAAAGAGGATGAGCTATGCGTGACGTGAGGGGTGATGTTGGTGAATGAGCTCCGTACCTCCCTTCCCCGCGCCCAAGGATTTTACGGATTTCATCGTTTGTCAATCCAGCAAGCTGGCCAATGGTGTGTCCGACCATAACTGCGTTCTTCAGTAGCCCCAGGCGTTCGATATTCGCCTCAGAGTATAGACGCCGATTGGTCGGACTTCGGTGCGGCAGGATAGCCTTGTATCGCCTTTCCCATGCCCGTATCACATGAGGAGTTAAACCTGTTTGACGGGCAACGTACCGGATTGGATGTATCTCTTTCGGTTTCATACGATAACTATACAAAATAGTTAGCATTTTGTCAACTTTTTGTTAAGAAATACATCATAGCGTTCTTTCGCACTCAGGTTCACATCTTAGTGCGCTTACGGGATTCACCGGAAATCATACTCGAAGCGCTCAATTTGAGAACCAGCTTGGGAATTTGAAAGGGAGAAGCCTTCCAGAGGATTTTTCGTCACTCGGCGGAAGAAACGTGGGGTTTCGCCTTAGCCATATTATCCTGATCGGGACAGGACGGAAGAAAAAAATTAAAAAAAAATTAGATAAGACTTGAAATTATTTTTGACAGCAAGATATATTAAAATCAGGATGGTGGTCCAAACGCCACCTAAACTAACACAAGGAAAGGAGAAAGCTATGAAGGCCAAAATCGTTGTAGTTTCAATGATGCTCGTCCTGGGGCTGGTGTCTTCCCTGATTGCCGCTGGTCATTACGGCATGAAAAAGGATATCGTGGACACCGCCGTGGGGGCTGGATCATTCAACACACTGGTTGCTGCCGTCAAGGCAGCTGATCTCGTTGAGACCCTCAAAGGAGAGGGACCATTTACCGTGTTTGCGCCCACCGATGATGCGTTCGCCAAATTACCTGCGGGCACCCTGGATGATTTGCTCAAGCCTGAGAACAAGGCTAAGTTGCAAGCCATCCTGACTTACCACGTGGTGCCGGGGAAGGTGATGGCGGATGATGTCGTTAAACTGGACTCGGCCAAAACCGTCAACGGTCAAACCCTGACCATTAAGGTGGAATTCGGCACAGTAATGGTGGACAATGCAACGGTTGTCCAGACGGACATCCCCGCCAGCAATGGAGTGATTCACGTCATTGACACGGTTGTATTGCCAAAGTAAGGTAAATCCTTCGCGGCCAGGTGGGTAGTCCCTGGCCGCGAATAGCATGAAGGCGACAACTGCCGGGGTTCGGGAATTTGTAATCCTGGTCAAATGGGAAAAGGTTAATGTTGGAGGCAATCAATGCAAAACAGAATACTTCAAAGGGTTTTAGCTGGAAAACAGGCCGAGGTACCCCGGTAGGACGTCACTTATCATTAATGAAAAAGGAGGATTAGCGATGGAAAGATTTCAATGCTTAAGTGCAATGGATTTCGTGAAAGATTGGGATACGTGGAGAGGTACGTTAAAAGAGGCGATTGGTGAAGCCCGCAAGTTCGGCGTATCTGACGAGACAATCAAAAGCCTGGGCGTAAAGGTAGGAGACTTTCTTGCAAAGAAGGTGTGCCCTGCAACCAAGGAAGAGGAATTGTTGAAGGAAATGTGGGACATCGCGACGCCCGAAGAGAGAAAAACGATAGCAACGCTCATGTTCAAAATGGTGAAGTAGCTTGTCGCTGTCGTGATCGTGTATCAGCAAACGGGGGAAGACGATCTATTTCTCCTCCGTTTTTTTTTCGTCGAGTGTTAGATAGGCTCAACAACGGCACTGCTTTTTGATTGAACATAGCAGATGAAATCCGCTTTCGGATGGCCTTGCCAATTCTGTCTATTCACTGAAAAAGTAGCCCGCTACAGAGAATGCGCTTTGGGGGACAGCGCTCCGCTTGTTGCCCCTTTTTTCTTTGGATCTTAAGGGCTCATTCTGAGCGTTTTCGACATCTCCAAGGCCTTTTGACCCTTGGGGTAGTAGCATTCGACCGAGCCCATCTGGATAAATCCATTTTTCGCAAAAAATCCGTGTGCCGCCTCATTGATTTCAGCGGTATGAATGACCATATCCTCTATTCCGAGGTCTCGAGCCAAACCCTCCATACGCCTGAGGAGTCTTTTTCCGATTCCCCTCCGCTGATATTGGGGAGAAACGGCGATGGCTAGCAATTCTCCCTTGGCCTCATTCTGAACCCCGAAAATTGGATTGATCATCGCGAACCCTCTCAATTCCCCCCTTTCTTCGGCTACCACCGTGATAATTTGGGGGAAGAAAGCCCAACGTGCGACTATCTCGTCATATTGACCGTATGCGGAAAAGACCTGCTCTGAGAGCTGGACAATGAAGGGTAGGTCACGGGGATTCGCCCTTCTCAAGGTCATTTTCAAACCCTGGATGGATTTCTTTGGAGTACGCCCCCCATGGGTGGGGTGAGAAATCTTGGGATAGGAGTTTCTGCCGGGGATGAAATCCCTCACCTTTCCCCTTCGCAATCGCTCAAACCTCTTGTGCTCCCCATACTTCCCAAAGCGACCACCCTTGCCCACGGTATATCTCCTCCCTTGCCTCCACAGCATGTCTACGGTAAGTATAATCCATTTCCACTCCACGGAAAAGAATGATGATAATGGTGTCTGTTCATGGAGAATATCATTTGTTATGGAATCAACAGGTTACAAAATACTCCCTTTAAAGGTCGGGAGGTTCAGGAATGAAGGAAATTTGAGACCGGATACCTCCACTCGGACTTGCTTTTGGCACGCTCTTGGAATACATTTCATTAAGAGATAACTCCTTTTTTTCTTTTTACAGAAATGGCTGGAAAACAAGGAAAAGGAAGCTCTGAGCAGCGAAGACGGACCTTTTGAGAAGCCTCTGAGAATAAAAGGGGAGGCATGATGGTAATCCTCGTTACGGGGGGTGCCGGTTTCATCGGATCGCATCTGTGCGGCCGCTTACTACGGGAGGGTCATCGGGTGGTCTGTCTGGACAACTTCGACGATTTCTATAGCCCTGAAATCAAGAGGCGGAACGTCCGGGAAGCGATTGGAAAAGGCCACTGTGAGCTGATTGAGGGAGATATTCGCGATACCCAGCTCATCGCCCGGATATTCCGAGGGCAGACTTTGGATGTCGTCATCCATTTGGCTGCCAGGGCCGGCGTTCGTCCGTCCATCGACTACCCGAAATTATGCGAGGAGGTCAACGTTCAGGGGACCATAAGCCTCCTCGATGCCTGTCGAGAATTCGGCATTAAGAACTTCGTCTTTGCCTCGTCGTCATCGGTTTATGGGGGAAACAGCACGGTACCCTTTTCCGAGGAAGACAGAGTTGAAACCCCCATTTCCCCCTATGGCGCTTCGAAGAAGGCTGGAGAGCTTTTCTGTTACTCCTACCACCGTCTCTTTGACATCAATATTGCATGCCTGAGGTACTTCACCGTCTATGGGCCTCGACAGAGACCCGAGATGGCCATCCATAAGTTCACCCGTCTCATCGAGGGAGGTGAGAGGGTCCCTATGTATGGGGATGGCAAATCCATGAGGGATTATACGTACATCGATGATATCATTGATGGAACCCTGGGGGCGATCGCCCGAAATAAGGGATACGAGATCTATAATCTGGGAGAATCCCGGACTATCGGGTTAATCGATCTGATTCGGATGCTGGAGGGAGCTCTCGAAAAAAAGGCCATTATTGAGGAGCTGCCCGAGCAACGGGGCGATATGCCTATTACCTATGCCAATATCGAAAAAGCCCGGAAGAAGCTGGGTTATGCTCCACGGGTTTCCATGGAAGAGGGAATAGGGCGGTTTGTCGAATGGTACAGGAAAAACCGTTTCACCTGATTTCCAACCAGGCCGAGAGGTGAAATGCCTTTGCCGTCGTTTGCCGATCTCAATGGTTGGCGACCGGTACTGGTAAAAGAATAGGGACCCGGGAGGTACGGATGCCCATTTATGAATACCGTTGCCTTGATTGTGGCAAGAAGTTCGAGGTCTTACATTTGCGCGCTGGGGAGGTTTGTTCCCCTGAATGTAAATACTGTCAGGGGCGTAACGTACGGAAGCTCATCTCGAGGGTTCGGGTGGTGCGTTCGGAGGAAAGCAGGCTGGAATCGTTGATGGACCCCTCAATGATGGGAGGATTGGATGAAAAGGATCCCAAGAGCGTGGCTAAGTGGATGAAGCGGATGGGCAAGGAGATGGGGGAAGACGTGAGCGACGAGGAGATTGAACAGGTAATCGAAGATGCGGCAACCGAGACAGTGCCAGGGGAATCGGAGTAATGAGATGGGCCTCGCGAAACCCTTGGGTTCCAGTGCGGATACGTAAACGGGATCTTCTGAGTTTATCTCGATGGGCTGCAGACATAAATCCCGGATCCGTTGGATTTACGCCGAGATATCCTCATTTCACGGGAGAATCAGGTTTGTTGGCTTCGAATTGCCGTTCCAGATCATGCAGCTGCTCCGCTACTGATTCCCATTCCCGCGTCAATCCATCGATTTTCTCCTTTAGCTCACGCCGAGATTTGTGGATTCCCCCCAATCGGGTAGGGTCACGATAGGTTTCGGGTTGACCCAATTCATGGTCAAATCGATCCAAGAGGGCAGTGGATTTGTCGATCTCCCCTTCCAACAGGGCGAGCCGTTTCCTCAATGGGGACGATTCCCGATGAAAACGATTGCGCCATTCCGCCTCAGCCCGCCTCTGTCCTTGCGTTTTTCTCCGCGTGGTTCTCTCGCCATGGTCCGCTTCCTTTGGACCTTCCCTTGAGGATGAGCTTCCTTGATCGTGAGCCCAGATGCGCTGGTAATCATCGAAGTTTCCCGGATAGAGATCCAGGCCTTTGTCTCGGACAACCAGGATCTTGTTGGCAATGGCGTTGATTAACTGACGGTCGTGGGTGATGAGACACAGGGTACCGCCATACTGCCTAAGGGCTTCCTCCAGTGCCTCACTTGAGGGAATGTCCAGATGGGTCGTGGGTTCATCCAACAATAAGAGGTTCGCTCGGGCCATGAGCATCTTGCAGAGCAGCAGGCGACTTTTCTCTCCACCGCTCAATAAGGGCACCCTTTTGATGGTGTCCTCATCCTGAAAGAGGAAGGCCCCCAATACGCCTCGAAGCTTCCCAAGGGATTGATCATCCGCCACAGACCGTAGCTCGTCTAGAACTGTATTCTGGGGCGAAAGGTGCTCCATTTGTCGCTGGGAAAAGGAGGCGATGTGAACGCTGGGGTTCACCTGGCGTTGACCCTCTTCGAAATCCAGATCCCCCGACAAAATGCGCATAAGGGTTGTCTTTCCGACGCCGTTGGGGCCCAAAAAGGCTATCCGATCTCCCCGGAGAATGGAGAGATTGATATCGCTATACACTGCGTTGGAGTCGTAAGATTTGGAGACACCTCGAAGCTCGATCAACGTCTTGGTTGGCCTCGGGGGAGGTGGGAATTCGAAATGGATCGATTTAGAGCGCCGAGGTGGGTCTATCCGATCCATCCGCTCCAACAGCTTGATCCGGCTTTGGACCTGTTTGGCTCGGTCCTTTCGAACTCGGTTTCTCTCGATAAAGCGCTGTATTTGTGCGATCCTTTCTTGCTGTTTTCTGTAGGAGGCCCATCGGATTTCCTCCCTCTTGGCCCTTTCTGCCCGGTAGAAGTCATAGTTTCCTGAATAAGAGATGAGCTTACAGGCATCGATTTCTACGATTCGCTCCACCACTCGGTTCAAAAAGGCCCGGTCGTGGGAGATGATCAAAAGGGCCGAGGTAACCCCCTTGAGGTAATCCTCCAACCAGAGAAGGGATTCCAGGTCCAGGTGGTTCGTCGGCTCGTCCAATAGGATAAGATCGGGAGCTGAGAGCAGAATACGGGCCAGGGAGGCCCGCATAATCCATCCCCCGCTCAGGGATTCAATGGGAAGGTTGAACTCCTCTTCCCGGAAGCCCAGGCCGGAGAGGATCTTTTTGGCACGGGACTCCAGTTGGTAGCCCCCCAGATTGTTGAATCGCTCCAACAGGGTTCCCTGACGTTTGGCCAGTCCCAGCAATGTGTCTTCCCCTGCAGCCCTGCTGAGTTCCCCTGAGATTCTGTTTATGTCGTTTTCAATCCCCTTGAGTTCTTGGGCAACATCCGTGACATGGTCCAAAACCGATGTACCGGATAATTCGATAACTTCCTGTGGCAAGTACCCGATTCTCAACCCCTTGGGTTTTGCCATTTTGCCGGCATTCGGTGCTTCTAAGCCCAACAACAACCTGAGGAGAGTCGTTTTGCCGGTTCCGTTTTCACCAACCAGTCCCATTCGATCGCTGGGACCGATGAACAGCTCACAGTCGATAAAGAGGTCTTTTTTACCGAAATATTTATCCAGATGTTGAATGCTAATCACCGAACTCAGTCCTTCGATCTACTTATGAGCAGAATAACTACCCATCCAAGGATGAATAGCACATTTTTGGCAACTGTCAATTGGCACATCGCCGGATTTCCGAGATATTTCTTCGGACTCCGTTGTCCTTAAGCATAATTCCATCCTCCTAACCACCGCATAACGGCGCCCCCCCGAAACGGTCACCTTCAGGTCTTGACATCTTTCATGAAATTGAAGGAAAATAGCTTAAGGCTATCTTTTCGTTAATAGTGAATCGATCCCTCATAAAGGAGCAAATCCAAGGCGTTTGTCATCTCTTATTTCTCCCCCCCGAAAAATGGAATGGTGGATAGAGTAGTGCAGAAGGGAGAAGATATGGGTTGGGGGGATGATGAGTTAGCATTTTCCGAAAGGAGGAAATATGCCGGAAGCAGAACGTGCCCTTGCGGTGTTCGTCGACTTTGAAAACCTCGCCCTGGGATTGAAGGGGAGACGAACTAAGAAGATCGATATCCAGAAAATTCTGGCACGCCTGGTCGAAAAGGGTAAGATCATCGTCAAAAAGGCGTACGCGGACTGGACCAGTTACGAGGCCTACAAGAAAACGCTTCACGAAGCGGGCATTGAGCTCACGGAGATCCCCAAAAGGGGTATGGCCGGGAAAAATTCGGCAGATATTCGACTAGCCGTAGATGCAATTGACCTGTGCTACGCCAAGGAGCACATCGATACCTTCGTCATCGTCTCGGGCGACAGCGATTTCTCCCCATTGGTCTCCAAGCTCAAGGAGAACGGAAAGCACGTCATCGGCCTGGGAATGAAGGATTCGAGTTCTCCCTTGCTCGTCGACAACTGCGATGAGTTTACTTACTATGAAGACCTTGAACGACCCGTTGGAATCCCGCCCAAGATCGGAAGGGATCTTCCCAAGAGGAAAAAGGACGCATTTCAACTCTTGATCGATTCGGTAGTCGCCCTGGTTCGAGAGAATAAGGAGATCCTCTGGTCCTCCATGATCAAACAGACAATGAAACGGAAGAAACCCTCCTTCAGCGAACATTATCATGGTTACCGAACCTTCAGCGACCTCCTCGAGGACGCCGAAAAGCGTGGCCTCGTCCGGCTCAAAACCGACCCCAAGAGCAATACCTATGTTGTGGTTGGTTTCGGCAAGGAATCCGAGGGTGGACACAGATTATGATGGCTTGAGGAGACACCCCATACCTGGCCCTTGCATACCCCTATAATTGGAGCGTAAGATGAAGGCAAACTCGGTTGACGTAGGTGATTTGATAGACGATTACTGCCCCCGCTGTCGCTTGCTCTTGAGTCATGATGTTGCGGCAGTGGTCGAAGGTGAAATCAAGAAGGTCCGGTGCAGGACATGCCTCAACGAACACCCCTATCGGCACGGTAAAGGAGGGCGTAAGGACAAGGATGATATCAAATCCCTTTGGGATCAAGTCCTTTCCAAGATGCCCAAACCGCCAAAAAAGCAATAGATACCCTGGTGTTTTTAGGAGGAGAGGTGGAGAAAGTCATCAAGGGGATCTATTTCATTCCGGGTCAGGATGAGATGATACCCGACTCCCACGTATATGTCTTGGGAAATTCCCATTCTCACGACCTATCAATGGTGGATGCGGGTTTAATTGGGAAAGGTGAGTGGAAATTGAACCAGATTGAGCAGGCGGGAATCCAGCTAAAGGATATCAAAAGGATCATTTTCACCCATACCCATTTCGATCACATCGGCTGTATCAAGGAAATCATGGGGGGACTTTCCGATGCGGAGATATGGGTTCACCAAATCGAGGGGGATTATCTGGAAAGGGGCGATGAGAGGATCATCCATGGAAATGAGATGTTTGCCAGTTTAATCCGCTCTCAGTATGGCCTGAAAGATGGTTTCTATAAATTTTCCATCCAGCGGAAGCTCAGTGAAGGGGACGTCCTCGAGATAGGCGGTTTGAGGTGGGAGGTACTCCATATTCCCGGCCATTCCGCTGGAGGAATCGGCTTATATAACTCCGAAAACAAGGTGCTGATCTCAGGGGATACCATATACGCGGATTATAATATCGGCAGGTTCGACTTGTACAGTGCTGACGGAAATCAATTGAGGGGTTCTTTGGAAAGGTTGGCCGACCTCGACGCTGAGGTGCTCTTGCCGGGGCACAATCGAATTCTGAAAGAAGGAGCCGCCGAATCAGTAAAGGAGACGGTAATCCGTTGGGGAGAATACTTGGTATGAACCGTTTCCTCACCCTTCATTCCCGCCTATAAGGGGCCCCACCTGTACATGCCGCTGGACTTATCACCAGCTCTACGGGGAATTCAAAGGAGATGCTCATGGCGCTGGTGATTCTCCCCATCAATGGCCCTACAATAGAAAAAGGAGGATCACGATGAATCGCTCGAGAAACGTCGCTATCCTCATATTTGACGAGGTGGAGGTCCTCGATTTTTGTGGCCCCTTTGAGGTCTTCTCGGTTGCTGGAAGATGTGATGATTTGAACCCCTTTACCGTTTATACCGTTGCAGAAAAGTCGAAGCCGATAATTGCCCGAAATCACCTCAGTGTTAATCCGCGGTATACCATAGTGGATTGCCCTCAACCCCATATTCTGCTCGTTCCAGGGGGCTATGGTACTCGGAGGGAAATGGGCAATACAACCTTGATCGATTGGATCAAAGGCCGTTCACCGGAAGTAGAGCTGGTGCTGTCTGTTTGCACAGGGGCTCTCCTGTTGGCCAAAGCTGGTTTGCTTGAGGGCATGGCGGCAACTACTCACCATAGCGCAATAGGGCTTCTGAAAGAGTTAGCTCCCAATACGACGATTCAGGAGGGCAATAGGATCGTAGATAACGGCAGGATCATTGTGTCTGCGGGAATATCGGCGGGGATTGATATGTCACTGTATGTTATCTCTAAGCTCTTAGGGGAAGAACAGGCTTTGAAGACCGCTCGCTATATGGAATACGATTGGAAACCCGGATCATAAACGTTTGGGATTCCTGCATCCACGGAAAACTGACGGGGAGATGACTGATTCAAGCCTTCACAAGAAAGCTCTTTCCTTATCCTACTTCACCGTAGGATATAATATTTCAGAGGGGGTAGTATCAATCTTGGCCGGGTTTTTGGCCGGGAGTATCGCTCTCGTTGGATTCGGTCTCGATAGTTTCGTCGAATCGCTTTCGGGAAGTGTCATGATTTGGAGACTGAGAAAACACGGGAAAATATCAGAGGAAGAGGAGGAAAAGGTTGAGAGGAGGGCGGTAAGACTCATTGCCTATACGTTCTTTATCCTCGGTGCTTACGTTTGCTATGAATCCATCGAGAAACTGTACGGACATGAGATCCCGGATCCAAGCCTCTTGGGGATAATCATTGCTATCATCTCTATCATAGTAATGCCAATTCTGTTCTATCTGAAGTATCAAACCGGAAAATCAATGGGCAGCAGAAGTCTAATAGCAGACTCCAAGGAAACCCTAGCATGTGTGTTTTTGTCAGGTGCACTCTTGGTTGGATTGGGATTAAATTATTTGTTTGGGTTCTGGCAAGCAGACCCCATTGTTGGACTGTTGATAGTGACCTATTTGCTCAAGGAGGGGTACTCTACCCTCAAGGAAGGAGAATTGTGTAGTTGCTAATTTCTTCTCATCTCATTGAAAGACGCAGAACCTTGGCCCCCGGCCGGTCAATCTTGTGTGGCTGTCGGAGTTCCTGGAAATATTTGGGACCATAATTGAGCTGTAAAGCGAAGATTGCCCCCAGACCTCCTCATAATCCATGAGAATAACCTGAAATTGGGAGATGCGAAGCCCGTTTCTCTGAGAAAATAAAGGAACGGGTTTTTTATTCAGTGAGGGAGACGTTGTAACCTTTCAAAGGAATTCGACGTCTTTTGGACAAACGATCGCGAAAGAAAGCTATCATGAAAAAGTCAAAGGCCCACAAAGTGGTTGTAATTGACGGCTAGGTCATGTACTGTGACGGGACGATTACGAAAAACCTTGTCGGCGGTGAGAATCTGCTCCGATTCGTTCAAAGGGGAGAGGGTTATGGAAAGGTTTGAGGAAGGTTTCGGCAAATGGGTCGCCAAGCGCCGATGGTGGCTCATTATTGCCACTATCGTCGTTGTGCTGGCTGCTGCAAACGGGGTGCGATTCCTGACTATCAACAGGGATAACCGTGTTTTCTTCAGCAAGGAGAACCCGCAGTTGCAGGCGTTGGAGGCACTGGAAAACACTTACATCAAAAGAAATAATGTCTTTTTCGCAATCGCCCCGAAAAATGGAAACGTATTTACGCGCGAAGCATTGACGGCAGTGGAGGAATTGACTGAGGCTTCATGGAAGATGCCGTATTCAAGCAGGGTTGATTCCATCACCAACTTCCAGCATACCCGGGCGGAGGGAGATGAGCTTATCGTGAAAGACCTGGTCCAAAACGCCGAGAGCCTGGCAGATGCGGAACTAGACCGGATAAGGGAGATCGCCCTTTCCGAACCTCTCCTCGTCAACCGCCTGGTTTCCCCTGCCGGGCACGTGATGGGAGTGAGCATTGAGATCATCTTGCCCGGCGAATCTGCCGACGAGGTGAAGGAGGTGGCCGCGTTCACCCGTGAAATGGCGGAGGATTTTCGCCGAAAATACCCCGGCATGGACATATACCCTAGCGGGGGGGTCATGATAGACAACGGTTTTGGAGAGGCGAGCGAGAATGATATGTCCACGCTGGTTCCGGCGATGTTTAGCACCCTTCTCATCATAACCGCCCTGTCCCTGGGCTCAATTGTCGGGACTCTTGTCACGTTCATGGTGATCGTGATTTCCATGATTACGGGCCTGGGGCTTGCAGGCTGGCAGGGCATGTCACTAAACGCCGCGTCGGTGAACGCCCCCACGATCATCCTCACCCTGGCAGTTGCCGACAGCATACATATATTGACGACAATGTTTCACCAGCTGCATGTGGGGAAGACCAAAGGCGAGGCCATCGCCGAGTCGATGCGGATTAACCTCCGGCCGGTTTTTCTGACCAGTGTTACCACGGCGATCGGCTTCTTGACCATGAACTTCTCCGACGCCCCTCCCTTTCGCGACCTGGGCAACATCGTGGCCGTGGGTGTGATGTCGGCGTTTGTCTATTCGGTTCTTTTCCTGCCGGCAATGATGGCCGTCCTTCCTGTGCGTTTGAAACCTAAGGCCCAGTCCAATTGCTGCTCGTGCAACGGTCTTGCGGGTTTCGTGATCAACCGGCGCAAAACGCTCTTTTGGGGGACATTGATTGTAATAGTGGTTCTAACCGCGGGGACTTTGCGGATCGAGCTCAACGACAACTTCATCAAGTACTTCAGCGAGCGTTATGATATCCGCAAGGCCTCCGACTTTGTGGAGGAGAACCTGACCGGGTTGGATGTAATCGAATATTCGCTGGAATCCGGCGAAACGGGTGGAATTAACAATCCCAAGTATCTGGCAACGGTAGAGGCGTTCGCGAACTGGTATCGCACGCGACCAAAGGTCGTCCACGTGGATACGATCACCGACACGATGAAACGGCTCAACAAAAGCATGCATGGAGACGACCAATCCTATTATCGAATCCCCGAACAGCGTGATCTGGCGGCGCAGTACCTGCTCCTGTATGAGATGTCGCTCCCCTTCGGCCTTGATCTCAATAACCAGATCAATGTGGATAAATCATCGACCCGCATGACCGTCACCATGAAAAATGTGACTTCAAGGGAGTTGCGCGAGATGGACGAAAAGGCGCGGAAGTGGCTGAAGGCTAACGCCCCCGAGAGAATGTTCACCTACGGCTCCGGCCTGTCGATTATCTGGGCTCATATCTCTGGGCGCAACATTAACAGCATGCTGGGCGCATCTTTTGGGGCGCTCGTGTTGATTTCGGGCATCCTGATATTGGCGCTGCGGAGCTTCAGGCTCGGCCTCGTGAGCCTGATCCCAAACCTGACGCCGGCCCTCATGGGCTTTGGGATATGGGGCATGCTGGTGGGGCAGGTAGGGTTGGGCCTGTCGGTGGTGGCGGCGTTGACCCTCGGCATAGTCGTGGACGATACGATCCACTTTATGAGCAAGTACCTTCGGGCCAGGCGAGAGAACGGTATGGATCCCTCCAGCGCCGTCCAGTATTCCTTTAACACCGTGGGGACGGCCATGTGGATCACGACGGTGGTGCTGGTGGCCGGTTTTATGGTCCTTTCCCTCTCTGGCTACAAATTGAACTCACACATGGCGCTGATGACGGCCATAACGATTACCCTGGCATTGGCTATGGACTTCTTGTTTTTGCCAACCTTATTAATGACAGTGGAGGAGAGAAGGAGATGAAACATCTGATAATGAGACTGACGAGACAATTTTTGACGGGGATGACCGTGTTTTCCCTCCTGGTTCCGTTAGTAGCGGCGGCCGAGACTCCTGAGGAGAGAGGCCTCGCCATAGCCCAGGAGGCCGACAGGCGTGACACGGGCTTCGGCGACTTCACCGCCGATCTGCTCATGGTCCTCAGGAACAGACACGGCCAGGAGAGTGTGCGCAAAATCCGTATCCGGACGCTGGAGGTAGAAGGAGATGGAGACAAAAGCCTGTCCATATTCGATAACCCCAGGGACGTGAAAGGGACGGCTTTTCTGACATTCAGTCACAAGGTAGGAGATGACGACCAGTGGCTCTACCTACCCGCTCTGAAAAGGGTCAAGAGGATAAGCGCCCGCAACAAATCGGGCTCGTTCATGGGCAGCGAGTTCGCCTATGAGGACATCGCAAGCCAGGAAGTGGAGAAATACACATACAAGTGGATCCGCGATGAAGCGTATGACGGTCGGGAATGTTTTGTCATCAAACGTTACCCGGTTGATAAGAAGAACTCCGGATATACACGACAGGTGACCTGGATCGACAAGAGGGAATACCGCGAATGGAAAGTTGAGTACTACGACCGCAAGAACTCCCTTTTAAAGACCCTCACCATTAAAGGATATGAGAAGTATCTGGACAAGTACTGGCGAGCGGACGAGATGAACATGGTCAATCATCAAAACGGGAAGAGCACCAGGCTGGTCTGGTCGAACTACACGTTCCGCGTCGGGCTCAAAGATCGTGACTTCAACAAGAACAGCCTCAAGAGGGTGAGGTGAGGGCAGGGTGGGTAACAGAAGCCTGATCCTCGCCGCATCACTCTTCCTGGTTAGCGGAACGTTGGTAACACTGGCCGTGGCAGGCGAGATAGAGCTGTCAGGTTTCATCGCCGGGGATCTGCGTTTCTTCCCGCAATCTGCTGCCTGGCCGGGACAGAGCGGCGCGGCGCTCAACCCTTCGCTGGTGGGGCAGCCGGAATTCCGATACGAATGGAACGACGGTAGAGACCGCATCACCTTCATCCCCTTCGGTCGGCTTGACAGCATAGACACTGAGCGCACCCACGCCGACCTTCGCGAGCTCAACTGGCTCCATGTGGGCGGGGAATGGGGGCAGCGCCTGGGCATCGACTGGGAGCTGCGCCTGGGCGTTGACAAGGTATTCTGGGGGGTCACCGAGTCGGTGCATCTGGTGGATATCATCAACCAGACCGACCTGGTGGAGAACCCGGACGGCGAAGATAAGCTGGGACAGCCTATGGTGAACCTGACCCTGGTTCTCCCTTGGCGAACGGGGACTCTGGATCTGTTCGTGCTGCCATATTTCCGGGAAAGAACTTTTCCCGGTGAAGAAGGAAGGCTTCGCCCTCCTTTCCCCATTGACACAGACAGGGCGGAGTACGAGTCAGGTGCTGAGGAACACCATATAGATTGGGCTGTGCGCTGGTCCCATGCCCTGGGAGACTTCGATATAGGGGTTTCACACTTTTGGGGGACCAGCCGAGAACCCCGCCTGGTACCCCGTTAACTCAGCCCGATAGAAACCGTTCTCGTTCCGTTTTATGATGTGATTGACCAAACAGGTCTGGACTTGCAATGGACGAAGTACGGCTGGCTGTGGAAGCTGGAGATCATCTCACGGGATGGCCATGGTGATCGATTCACGGCTTTGGCCGGAGGCTTTGAATACACCTTTGTGGGAGTTTTTAATACGGCCGCAGACCTTGGCCTGCTGGCCGAATATCTCTACGACGACCGGGACGACGAAATAAAGAGGGCAACTGCGCCTTTTGAGGACGATGTCTTTATTGGTGCGAGACTTACCTTCAACGACGCCCAAAGCACGGAGCTCTTGGCCGGCCTCATCATTGATACGGACAGCGATACCACTCTCTGGTTCTTGGAAGGCAGTCGGCGCTTAAGGGAGAACTGGACGCTGGATTTAGAGGTGCGTGCGTTCAACGGGATTAGCTCAGACGATCCCTCTTCGGCTTCCACAAAGACGACTTCCTTCAGCTTACACTTTCACGACACTTCTGAGGAGGCGCAAATTCTACACCTTTACCGGTATCAGCAAGGTCATTTCAGTGTCCCTTCTTTCTGACATTATCTTTTTTGATACGAGGTAGAAGGGATACCTAAACTTGTAGCTTTTTCTATGTATTAGCGATTGAAATATGCCATGGATCGCGGATAGGCCTATGGGCCAATTTATTTTAGAGAGAGAAACCTGGCCACCATTCCAAGGCACAATTGGGCAAACCAGGTTGACTTGGTTTCCAGATCTGGTAGCACTACATTGGTTCCGCTGCTGACCTGAAGTTGGAACTGGGCACTGTGGAAGGTTAACGTATGTCATGGATTTGCTTCCGAAACGAAGAGACAGGTTTTATTACTGAGGGAAGGCAATAGTGTAACCTTTTGAACGTATTTGACGTCTTTTAGGCAAACGATCGAAAAAGGAGGCTGTCATGAATGCATCAAACACGAATTTTTCCATGGAAGTCGAAAGCACGGGCAAAGTCTGCCCTGCCGGTGAAGCTGCGGGAAAGAAGATGATGGCTGATGGGAAAGTCCCGGTTATTTCCTGCGAAGGGGGCTGCATCCGGGGAGAAATCGCCCGGCTTGCAGCTAACATGGTGGGCAAAGAGGAGCCGTTCCGACGTGGATGCCACGGAGAGATATTTACGGCACCCCATTCGGCGATGGCTCATTGGGCGAAAAAGTCTGACAAAGTAGTTGTTATCGATGGCTGCTTCATGCATTGTCACGGCGGGATCATGAAAAACCTTGTCGACGCAGAGAACGTGCTCCAATTCGATGCCCTCTCTATATATAGGAAATACACGAATCTGATTGACATCGAAGATGTCCCTGAGGCGGAGCGGAAAGAGGTAGCTCGAGAGGTGGCGGAAAATGTACTGTCCGTCCTGAAAAAAGACCTTGAAGTTTGACTAACTTGGAGTGTGAATAAATAATTATTGGGGAAGCAGAGGAGACGTAAATTATGTGCTTTATTTTCTCTCTTGTTCCAACCACTATTTTTTGACAATAATGAAAAAAAGCTACTTGGGAGCGGAATAGTGTAACCTTTTAGGTGCTTCCTCCGTCTTATAGGCAAACCGTCGCACAAGGAGGGCGCGAACCATGGATGAGAGAACAAAGGTTTTAATTTGCTTGGGAGCAGCCACGGCGGCGAACTGTGTTCCTTGCTTTGAACACTATTTCGGGATGACCGATTGTCTTGGTCTGACTACCGAGGAAATTGAAGAAGCGATAGATCTTGCCAGCCAAGTCAAGAAGGGAGCCCATATAGCCATGAGAAACGGGATCAGTAGCATTATGGGGCAAGAACGGCAGTATGACAGGCCCTGTAGCACCCAACCCAACAATGCATGCTGCGGGTGATTTGGAGAGTAAGGAGAAATGAATTATCGGGAGATCTACAACGAGTACTATGCCAACGTCAGGAAGTTTATCCTGGCCACCGTTAAGGATGAATGGGCAGCGGATGACCTTATTCAGGAAACATTCGTCAGAATTCAGGAAAACCTGAACAGCGTAAAAGACCCCTCAAGGATATCTTCCTGGATATTTCGCATAGCGTACAATCTCTGTCAGGACCATTTCCGCCAATCGAGGAAATCACCAAACGGAGAAAGCATAGGGCAGGGGAAGCCGCAAACTCTCCAAGAGGCTTCTATTCAGAAGGAATTGGAACAGCGCCAGATGGGACAGTGCGTCCAGAACCATATGAGCCTCCTTCCTGAATCCCTCCGGACGGTCCTTATTCTCTATGACATCATGGATTTCAGCCATCAAGAGATTGCCGAAATTCTCGGAACAACGATCGAGAATACCAAGGTGAGATTACATCGGGCCAGGAAAAAGCTAAAGGCTATCCTTGAGGAAGCATGTACCTTTGAGGCGGATGAGAGAAATGTTCTGGTATGTGAGCCAACAGGAAAATAGAGCAGCGGTTGCTGAAGTGTAAGAACCAATAAATATCAGGGAGGATTATCATGGATAACAAAAAAAGGACCAAAAAAAACGATAAATCCACAGAAACAGGCTCTGGCTTTCCTTTTGGAGACTGTGAGGAGATGTTTGAAAAGATGAAAGAGTGTTGTGGAGACATGGGTGATGTCTTTGACTGTTGCTCCATGATGGAAAAAATGAAAGATGAGAAGAGCGGCAAATCAAAGAAGGAATAGAAGGGGGAATCAAGGGAATAGGTTTCGGCACAGTTACGTTATTGCGGTGATTTCAGTCAAATGAGAGGAGATGATGAGAAATGGGTGGATACGAAAGTTTCGCATTCGGGGATTGGTGGTGGATATTTCCGATAGCCATGATGATCCTTTGTTTCCTCATGATGCGGGGACGTATGGGCTGCATGATGGGCGGGCGCGACGCCCAAGATGCAGCCGACCTAAATAGAAGCGCCTCTTCTGACTCTGCCAGGGAGATCCTTGATAAACGATACGCCCTCGGGGAGATCAGCAAAGAGGAATACGAGGAGAAGAGAAAGGACATAACAAACTAACGGATTATGCTGCCAACTCATGCAAACTCAGCTTGTTTCTGATAAGTCCCCCTTGGATAGTCATGGCCATCTTTTATCCCCCAAAAGGATGGACCATGGCTATCCTTTTTTTGATTAGCCTCTCCTACCTGTCTGTGCCTCCCCGTATCTTCTCAATCTGGTGATTGCAAAACCGCCTGGGTCAAAGGAGTCGTGGACCCCCTAACACCATCAAAAGTACACGGCTCCATTTCGGCCATCCTTGATTCAAAGATACTCCCTTGGGGTTTTCTCCCATGATATAACTTGGATGAGCAAGTTCAACATCGAGATACGAAATACGTATCTTATCGCCCAATCTATTATCCTTGACACGGAATGAGTCTATTGGCTAACCTGGACTGAGAAACCAAGCCAGATAGGGTTAATCCATGCCTGGGAGGAACATAGTCAGGTGTCCATGGCTTGTTTTACGCTGGAGTCTAACCTATTTGTCTACATGGGGAGGCCTAAATCATGAAAGCTCTCTATTTCGAGGAACATGGTGAACTGGACGTGATCCAGTACGGAGAAGTCCCTGACCCCACCCCTGGCCCGGGTGAGGTGCTGTTGCGGGTTCGAGCTTGCGCCATCAACCACCTGGATATTTGGGTGATGCGCGGGTGGCCCGGCCTAAAGCTTGAAATGCCCCACTGGTGCGGAGCCGACGTTGCTGGCGAAATCATGGAACTGGGAAGAGGGATCTCTGATTGGCAGGTGGGTCAAAGGGTGGTGGTGGACCCGGGCATCAATACGATTGAGGACGAGTTCACCCGGCGTGGAGAGGTGACCGTCAGCCCGGGCTATCATATCCTCGGGGAACAAGTGCGCGGTGGTGCCGCGGAATATCTGGCCGTTCCAACCCGCAATTTAGCGGCCATGCCGGAGGACGTAGACTTTCCCAACGCGGCAGCTCCTCTCTTGGTCAGCCTCGCCGCCTGGCGCATGCTCATACATCGTGCGAGGCTGAAAGCCGGGGAATCGGTTCTGGTGGTGGGCGCAGGAGGCGGTGTCAACAGCATGGCGATTCAGATAGGCAAACTCGCAGGTGCAATGGTCTATGTGGTGGCGGGCAATAAGGAAAAAGGATCCAAGGCCCAAGAACTGGGCGCTGATGTCATACTGGATCGATCCCAGGTGGATTGGGGTCGGGAAATCTATAAGCTCACGGGAAAACGAGGGGTAGATGTGGTGGTGGACAATGTTGGGAAGGCCACCCTCGATACCAGCATGAGGGCGGTAGTGCGGGGCGGGAGAATCGTCATCATTGGTAACACGAGTGGGCCTCACGCCGAAATTGATATTCGCTATATCTTCGGGAAACAGATCAGCCTTATCGGAAGTACCATGGGTACACACCAGGACTTCCGTGATGTGATATCCCTCCTGTGGACCGGAAAACTGAAGCCGGTCATCGATCGCGTCATGCCCTTGAGTCAAGGGCGTGAAGCATATGAGATTGTGGAAAAGGGAAAGCAATTCGGAAAGATCGTGTTGACCCCGTGACTTGACCCTGGAAGGTATTAGGATAAATCCCAAATCCCAAATTCGAAATCCGAGATATGAAACAAGTGTCCTGTCCCTATCTGTAGGGTACTCTGGATCGTTTCATAACCTCCCGGAAGATTATGAGTTTTTGTACGTCCTGGGTTCCCTCCCCTAATGAGGCAGCCCAGACGTCCATGGGAAACTTATGGATGGGGTGTTCGAAGATTATTGATGCGGCACCATGCAAGTCCGCTGCCCAGGCGGTTACTTCTCGAGCTATCATTACGGCCAAATACTTGGCCAAAGATGATTCCATTCGAAAATCCCCGCCTTTATCGAGGGCCAAGCATGCCTTCCAGAGCATGAGCCTTGCGGCTTCAATCCTGGCATAGAAATCGGCAATCTCAAAAGCCTTGGCCTGGAATTGGACAATCTTCTTGCCAAAGATTTCTCGATTCTTAGCGTGACCAACCGCCATCTCAAACGCCCCCACGGCCGTTCCCAGCGTAAGCGCAGTAATAGGAACCCGGCTGTGGGTGAAAACTGTCAGGACCTGCTGCAGTCCCCGGCCCCGGTCTCCCATAAGGTGGTCTTCCGGTACGAAAACATCGGTAAGCTGTATCCGGGTGAGATCAGAGGGTATCCATCCTTGCTTGTTGAGCTTCGTCTTTTTAACCCCTTTTGCGGTGAGGTCCACCAGAAGCATGGAAAGCCGGTTGTTCCTACTTGCTTTGGGATTCGAGATGGCCGTGATGACCGCCATATCACTGATGGATCCGTTGGTAACGTAAGCTTTGGTCCCGTTAAGTACCCAACCACCTTTCACCTTTTTGGCCTCCATGGAGATACTGGCCACGTCACTTCCAGCTCCGCTTTCGGTGTTCCCGAGACAAATCAGGGTTTTTCCCTTGATGGCAGAATCCGCATATTTTTCCTTGAGTTTTTGTGAGCCGAAAAGCCACAAGCCAATGAGTCCTAAATCCACTTGGGCTAGGACAGCGACAGCTACCCCCGGTGATATGGTGGCGAGCTCTTCAGAAATGATCGCTCGCCGCAGGGCGGACGACTTTTCCATAAGGCCATCTTTCATTTCGAAGCCAAGCCACCCCTGTTTGCCCATGGCAACGAAAAAACTCCGGGGCAGGGCCTTATTCCGGTACCACGTAGGTAGATTCGGCACTAAATGCTCTTTCAGAAATCCCTTGAAACGTTCCCGATCTTGAGATAGCTCTGCTGGTATTGAGAAGTCCATGGTGTTCTCCTTTCGCCACCCATTGTCCGAATAGTCCTCATACTATCTTACCAGGTGATAGAAAGGATTTTAAAGGAAAATCGCTGTACCTTATCGCCTTAGGCAAGGGAGATATGTCTTAATTCAAGCATGCAACCTTCTTCTCCGATTTGCCCTCATTATTCATTGCAGCCGAGCTTACGAATAGATATTAGGATGCCGTTCCCCGGTGGGTCGTCAACCCCATTAAAATCCTTGCATTGGTCCTTTTCTTTTTGATAGAAGTAAAAAATGGATTGTAGAAGATCGGAAGCTTTCTCCCCAGTCGGGAGAAAACAGAAAGAAAGGATGTTTGTTCATGTTCCGGAAAGAGGTTCGTGAGCTGATCTGGGTCTATTTTTTCGTGTCCCTCGGCAGCCTGCTGCTGCACCTTCGCATCCATCCCCCCAAGGATAGCATGTTCAACTGGATCCCGACAGCTTTTGCCGCGGTGAACACCTTTCTTGTGCCGTTTTTGTTCAATAATCCCGTGACCGTGACCTGGGCCTATCTCTTCACCTGGGCTACCGTTGTCACAGGTACAGTGGCCATGGCCTACTTCTCCATTGTTACTTGGAAACTGCCGGTAACCGCTCAGACCGTGATCATGAACTCCACCCTTCCGGACATCATCATCCTTCTGGCCAAGCTTCCCCTGGCGCATAAAATACTGCGCTTTTACTGGCGGGATGGTGCGAACACAGAGCGAAGGGGGTGCGCCGAATGACCCGGCGAAGGGATTTTGAAGGAAGACTCCCCTCCCCGTCAACCCGCCTGATTGTGGGGATACTTCTTATGGCTGTGGCCGTTGGGCTTTTGGTCGGATCTTCCCTGATCGCCTTGCGCGCGCATGCCGAGGATGTTTCCGAGTTCGGCCGGACCGCGGCACTGCTGGTGACCACTGGGAAGATCTTTGCGCTTCTGGCTGCAACGCTAGTTTTCCTTCAATTTACCTTGGGTGCTAAGCTTAAGGTTCTGGACCGGGTCTTCGGCCTGCATCGGCTCCTTCTCGCCCACAGGTTCCTGGGCCTTACTGTGGCGGTGTTTGCCTCCCTACACCCTTTGTTGGTATTCGCCCCGAAAGCCAGAGAAATCGGCGCTCTCAGACTCGAAATCTTTCCCGAACTTTTGGGCGCTGCCCTTCTGATCGGATTATGGACAGGGGTTTGCACCGGCCTTTGGCGGGGGTTTTTGAATCTCCGGTACGAGGTTTGGTACCGGTTTCATCGCCTGGGCATGTTCAGCGCTGTGGTGCTCATTGCCCTCCACGTTCTGAACGTGAGCGACGACCTCGTTGAGGGTTGGCCACTATACGCCCTCGGGGTGGCCTTTAGCCTTTACGGGGTACTGTTCTTCTGGGCCAAAGTGATTAAGCCGAGGCTCCTCAAAAGGCGAACGCATGCCGTCAAAAACCTCACCACTGCCGGAAGGGATACGTATGCCATTGAGCTTTCCCCCGAGGACGATGGGGTCTTTTCCTACGCGCCAGGCCAATTTGCCTTCGTTACATTTCACTCCGAGGCATTGCCTTCGGAACGGCACCCATGGACCATCTCCTCGACACCTACAAGGCCGCAAAGCCTCATCTTCACCATCAAGTGCAGCGGCGACTTCACGGCCCATATAGGTAAGCTTGAGGCCGGGGATACGGCCGTCGTGGATGGCCCTTACGGCCTGTTCAGCTATCCGGCTTACGTTCGGGACCCAAATGCGGAGTTGGTTATGGTCGCAGGTGGAGTGGGGGTGACGCCCATGCTGAGCATGCTCCGCTACATGGCCGACAGGGATGAAACACGAAAGGTGACCCTCGTTTGGAGTAACAGGACCGAGGCCGACATTCTGTGCCGAGAAGAGCTCGAGGCTATGGAGGCAAAGCTGTCGAACCTCTCCGTGCACCACGTCCTGACCAGACAGAAGGATTTCCAGGGCCCCACTGGCCGCCTCGATGCTGCGATGTTGAAAGAGCTTCTTTCAGGGTGCACCCCTGAGGCAGCCGTCTTCGTCTGCGGCCCACCGCCCATGATGGATGACGTCTGCAAGGCCCTCAGGGGAATCGGTTTCAGGGCTCGCCGCATTCATACCGAGAGATTTTCCATCTGATCGGGATATCGATCGAGGACACCCAAGCCCAAGCTTCCCACCGGTCGCAGGTGCAGGTAGCTCCCCTACTTATCACAGGCAGATTTTGAGGACTTGGACTGCAATTCATATGGTTCCCATTGCGGGTTACATAATTCCTTTCCGGTTTCAATAAACCCACCTTTCACTCCATCCCGAATAAATCTTTTGGAATTATCAGCAAATAGGAGATATTCAAAGGGAATCTGAGATTCAATGAGGTTAGTGAGTTTGTGAAATTTATAACGACATTGTTCAATATAACTCTTTGATTATATTGAAAAAGTTAAAGGGAAAAATTGAAGCAAATAAAACCCCTGATAACCATTCAAAATAGGATTTTCATTTTGTATTCATTTATGTTAATAAAGGCAGTAAGAGAAAGTTCAAACGATCAAGGACATAACCTCTAACCTTCTGGAGTGAGATATGAATAAGGGTTTCCAGAAGGTATCGATACGCGGCCTCCAAGGGGACTTTTGTATTCCCCTGGGGGCTTTTGCTTTTTTGTGATGAAGGCTCCTTAAAGTTCTCTCAAATAAAATATCGGCGTCATGTGAGCAAGAATTGACTATTGATTAGCAAAGAGGATTGGGTAATGTCTCGTCTGTCTAAGGCAGTGACCATGGGCTTAGTGGTGGGCATATTGGGCCTGGTGGGAAGCCTGGTTCCTGTTGGGCTTGATCTGGAGGAAGACATCGGCTTGGATTTACTGTTCAAGTTGAGGGGAACGAGGGAAGTTCCATCTGATGTCATTATCGTGACCATGGACAAGGTCTCTGCTGACAATCTTAACTTGCCAACGGAGCCTGAGAAATGGCCTCGTTCCTTACATGCCCGCCTCACTGAAAATCTGTTCAAAGAAGGAGCCGCAGTTATTGCCTTTGACATCATTTTCGACGAAGCTCGTTCCACGGAGCATGACAATCTGTTTGCCCAAGCGATCAGTAACGCAGGCAACGTCGTCCTCTGTGAATACCTCAAAAAGGATATAGTCTCCTTGAGTGACGAAAGGGGGACCCATACGGGGGATTTGAATATTGAGAGACTGGTCCCACCTATTCCTTCCCTCGCACAATCCGCCCTTGCCTTAGCACCGTTTCCCTTACCCAAAGTACCCGTCAAGATAAGCCAGTATTGGACGTTCAAGACAGGAGCCGGAGATGCACCGACTTTGCCGATCGTGGTGTTCCAAATCTTCGCGTTCGAGGTGTACGATGAATTTATCCGATTGTTGGAAGCGGTTAATCCATCTCAAGCCGAGAAACTACCTCATGACAAAGATGCAATCATTACGACCAAAAACCTTGAAAAGCTCATCCGGGTTCAGAGAGATATCTTCAAAAAAAAGCCATCGATTGCTGAGAAAATGTTAAAGGAGTTGCAGAATTCAAAGACACTGCTGGCTGATGTGAGAAAGAAGCCGATTCTCAAATCACTCATACGCATGTACCAAAGCGGAAATAGTCGCTACCTGAATTTTTATGGACCTCCCGGCACCATTACCACTGTTCCCTATTACCAAGTACTGCGACCTCAGGAGAAATCGGTTGTCACTCAAAAACAACTTGATTTCAGCGGCAGAGCTGTTTTTGTTGGACTTTCGGAACGCTTGCGGCCGGAACAGAAAGACGGCTTCACTACCGTTTTCTCTCAAAAAAGCGGATTGGATATCAGCGGCGTTGAAATTGCGGCAACCGCTTTCGCAAACCTATTAGAGGATATGCCTGTTCAACCTCCTGGTTTTCTTTCGCATCTAGCCATTATTTTTCTTTGGGGAGTTGTGCTGGGCATTCTCTGTTTTTTATTTCCTACATTCATTGCTGCGGGGACCGTGATAGGGACGAGTGTACTCTATCTAAGTGCTACGCAGTACCAATTTACATCCACAGGCAGTTGGTATCCGCTGGTTCTACCCTTATTTTTTCAGGGGCCCTTTGCTTTTTTTGGCGCTGTCTTGTGGAAGTATTTCGAGACGAATAAGGAGCGTCAGAACATTAGAAAGACGTTCGGATACTTCTTGCCCGATAAAGTGGTGGATCAGTTAGCGAAAAGTATGGGAGATATCAAAACAAGTAGCCAAATAGTTTACGGGATCTGTTTGTCCACGGATGCAGAGCAATATACCACGTTATCGGAAACCATGGATCCAAAGGAACTCAGCAGCTTCATGAATCAATACTATGAGGCTGTTTTTGAACCAGTAAAGCAACACGGTGGAATCGTGTCCGACGTCAAAGGAGATTCTATGCTCGCGATATGGGCGACGGCACATCCTGATGCCGCTCTCAGGAATCAGGCCTGCCTCGCAGCGCTGGATATTGGCAGTGCAGTGCATCGTTTCAAGCAGTCTTCAGATACTTTGCAGCTTCCAACGCGCATCGGTTTGCATTCCGGGCACATGTCACTCGGTACTATAGGAGCTATCGACCATTATGAGTATCGGGCTGTGGGAGACATCGTCAATACGGCGTCAAGGATAGAGGGGTTGAACAGATACCTGGGGACAAGGATATTGGTGTCCGAAGAGGTGCTGTATGACCTTGATGGTTTCCTGACAAGAGAGTGTGGAAAATTCCTTTTGGTTGGGAAATCACAACCAATCGTGGTTCACGAATTAATATGTCGTAAGGAAGAATCTAATGAACAACAGAGAAGGCTTTTTGCGATTTTCGCGGAAGCACTCAGCGCTTACAGAAGACAAACCTGGGAAGAGGCGATCCAGATTTTTCATAAGGCCATGAAAACCTATACGGAAGATGGGCCTTCGATTTTTTATTCAAAGTTGTGTGAGGAGTATAAGGAGAATCCTCCTGGAGAACTGTGGGATGGGGTGGTTGACATGGAGAGGAAGTAGCACAAATTCTCCGGTCACGCGCGAATATATATGAGCTACAAAAAAGGAGGTAGGTATTGCGGCGAATCTTTTCATGCTTTTTTTTCCTTATTGTATGCTTAAGTGTCGCGATAGCCTCCCTACACCCCATCGCTGCTCTGTCAAAGACGTGTGAGCAATGGGTGGCCAAAGTTGTATCGGTGCAGGGCAGCGTTCAAGCTCGAAGAGTAGGTGAAACGGAGTGGGTCACTGTTAAACTGAACGATACATACTGTCCTGGCGACATGATTCGAGTACAGGATCGAAGCCGGGCAGCCGTCGTCCTACCCAACGAATCCATCCTTCGTCTTGATCAAAAGACTACGCTCACCTTCATAGGGGTAGAGAGAGAACGAACTTCCTTGCTCGATCTGCTCATTGGTGCTGTTCATTTTTTTAGCCGGATCCCACGGGGCTTGAAAGTGGCTACACCGTTTGTTAACGGGATCGTGGAAGGCACGGAATTCTTCGTAAGGGTTGAGCGCGATCAAACCTTCGTGTCGATATTTGAAGGACGCGTAGCAGCAACAAATGAGGCGGGAAGCCTTACCCTGACAAGCGGTCAATCGGCAATAACTCAGGCGGGACAGGCACCGGCGTTACGCATTGTGGTGCGGCCGAGAGATGCGGTGCAATGGGCGCTGTATTATCCGCCGATTCTGGATTATCGTCCAGTCGATTTTCCGGGTGGCGGCCCAACCGATTGGCAAGCCATAGTTCGTAGGTCCATAGAGTACTACTGGAAAGGTGATTTTAGCGGTGCATTTTCTAACCTTGAGGGAGTCCCCCAAGATATCCGTGATCCGCGCTTTTTCACCTATCGGGCCGGATTGCTTCTTACCGTTGGACGCGTTGATGAAGCGAGTGTCGATATCGAGAGGGCGCTGAATCTTGATCCATTCAACAGCCATGCCTTCGCGCTTCAGTCGATTATCGCCGTGGTACAAAATGAAAAGGATAGAGCGCTTAATTTGGCGGAGAAAGCTGTAGAGCAGGATCCTAAGTCCTCCGCTGCAAGGGTTGCCCTCTCTTACACACAACAGGCTCATTTTAATCACCGAGGGGCTTTAACGAGCCTACAAGAAGCGGTGAAACTGAATCCAGAAAACCCCCTTGCATGGGCGCGACTCGCCGAACTATGGCTATCCTTAGGGTATCTCGATAGAGCATTGAAAGCGGCGCAGAAAGCTGTGGTCCTGAATCCTAATCTGGCACTTACGCAAACTGTTCTGGGATTTGCCTACCTTACCCAGATAAAGATTCGAGATGCCAAAAAGGCCTTTGAAAAGGCGATTGAGCTGGATCAAGCGATTCCCCTCCCGCGGCTGGGCCTCGGATTGGCAAAGATCCGGAAGGGTGATCTGAAAGAAGGGCGCGGGGAAATTGGAATCGCTGCAAGTCTTGACCCGAATAACTCGCTTATACGAAGTTATTTGGGCAAAGCCTACTTCGAAGAAAAGCGCGATAAGCTGGCGATAGACGAATTTGCCATGGCCAAGGAACTTGATCCGCTGGATCCTACCCCCTGGTTCTATGATGCCATTCGAAAACAAACCATGAATCGTCCCGTAGAGGCCTTGCAAGACCTGCAGAAATCCATCGAGCTTAACGACAATCGGGCCGTTTATCGGTCGCGTCTGCTGCTGGATCAGGATCTAGCGACGAGGAGCGCCAGCCTTGCTCGAATCCACAGTGATCTGGGTTTCCAGCAGTTGGCTCTCGTGGAGGGCTGGAAATCGGTGAACACCGATCCGGACAACTATTCGGCCCATAGACTGCTGGCCGATCTGTATTCTTCGCTGCCGCGCCACGAGATCGCTCGGGTCAGTGAGCTCCTCCAGTCTCAATTGTTGCAACCCATTAACATCACTCCGGTTCAACCCCAACTTGCGGAGAGCAATCTGCTCATCCTGACGGGAGCCGGTCCGTCGGATCCTTCCTTCAACGAGTTCAACCCGCTGTTCAATCGCAACCGGCTAGCACTGCAAGCCAACGGTGTTGTGGGGGAGAAGGAGACCCTGGGTGATGACCTCGTCCATTCCGGTTTGTGGGAGGGGATATCCTACAGCCTCGGCCAGTTCCACTATGAGACCGATGGATTCCGGGACAATAACGACCTGGACGAAAACGTATACAACGTGTTCGTCCAAGGGGAATTGTCTCACAAAACGAGCTTGCAGGCGGAGTTCAGATACCTAGATAGAGAATATGGAGATTTGAACCTGTTTTTCGACCGCGACGCCTTCATACCTGATCTCAGAAACGAAGACGAAAAGCTCTCTTTCCGATTGGGTCTCCGTCATGCCTTTACGCCCCAATCCGCTCTCATCGCCTCTGCTATCTATTCGAATGGAGAGTCCAAGAACGTGTCCGAGGAGGTCATGGGGCTGGACATCGACGCGGAGGCCGACAGTTACATGGGTGAGATCCAGAACCAATTCAGCTGGAGACGCATTCGTCTCGTCAGCGGCATTGGTCACGTCGAGCACGATAGCGAAGCAGAGATCACCGATCTCTGGTTTTCTCAAAAATCGACGGAAGAAGACGATATCCATCATACCAACCTTTACACCTCTCTGCTAATCAACTATCCCAAAACCGTTACGTGGACCATTGGAGGAAGCGCAGACTTCTTCCGAAGTGACTTCTACGAGGATGAGGACCAATTCAACCCGAAATTCGGGATCACCTGGAATCCGTTTCCCTCTACCACGGTTCGTGCCGCCGCGCTCAGGGTGTTCACAAGGACGCTCGTGTCCGACCAGACAATAGAGCCCACCCAGGTGGCCGGGTTCAACCAGTTTTTTGACGACCCGACCGCCACGAAATCCTGGCGTTACGGCGTCGCCATCGACCAGAAATTCTTCCGGTCTTTGTATGCCGGTATGGAGCTCTCAAAGCGAAACCTGGAAGTGCCGTTTGAGGAAGTACCTCCGCCACCATCTCTGGAGACCAAACTCCGACACACAGACTGGGATGAATACCTCGGGCGCGCCTACCTGTACTGGACACCTCATCCCTGGTTAGCAGCCGGTGGAGAATTCCAGTATGAGAAATTTGAGAGGGAAGCAGAGTTCGGCAGTCCGGGCAACGTACTTGAGCTCCGCACCTACTGGGTTTCGCCTGGGATCAGCTTTTTTCACCCTTGTGGATTGAAAATACGCCTACGGGCAAGCTGGGTCGACCAGGAAGGCGAATTTGGAGATCCCTCTACCGGGTTCGTACCGGACGACGATCAGTTTTGGGTTCTGGATGCGTCCATTGGCTACCGGCTGCCCAAACGGTTTGGGCTCATCACAGTCGAGGGCAAAAACCTGTTCAATGAAGGATTCAAGTTTCAGGACACAGACCCAGCAAATCCGCGGATCGCCCCAGAGCGGTTCATCCTAGGAAGAATAACGCTGTCGTTTTAGATGGCTTCGGAAGATGCAACAACTCTCAATTAAGAAAGGGGGTGATAAATCAGAGACAACCTGACAACGGCACATTTCTTCGGGAAGGAAGTGTGTCTGAAGCCCAAAAAGTAAGTGCGTGTCAAAGGGAGGGAAATGACTATGAAGAACCAAAGCTTTACCGTAAAACTGGAGTTTGAATATGATGCTAAAGAGGGGATTCACAAGATGAAAGTCCCCGAAATAAACGGCGGACCAGGGAAGGAAGTGCCCTATGTAGAATCAGCCAAAGATACACACATAGGCACAATAGGCACCACGATAATTCTTACTACTAGGAAAGAAGCTGATCCATGTGGATGGGTTTGGAATCCTATCCTCCGAAGATGGTTTTGGAGGTGTTGGAATTCTCCCTCTGGGGACGCCGGTGGGGGGGAATGAAAAGAATGCTCAGTCACCGATTTTCCTTAAGATGGCCGTCCTCAGGGGAATAAGCGATCGAATCGCGGTGATACATGAGGGCAGAATTGTTGAGAAAGGTCCCACGGGCAGGATTATTACGTTCCCAAAGCACTCGCGCACAGAAGAGCTGATCGATTCGATGTCGTCCCTAAAAAAGCTTGGTGTCAATAGGATGACACACGGAGGGCTGATTTTTACAGAGTTATCTTGAAAGGAGCTTTCTACCACCGTGAGCTGTGGGAGGCTTCCTCAGAAGGTATCTTGTTTCCTGCGGCTGTGTTGCTCTTCTTTCCGCCTACCTCCGGGTTTGGCTCATCAAAAAGTTCGAAAAGATACTTCTCGTATCTCTTGGAGGGCAGCCCCATTGTAGCTAGGAAACAAAGAGCTTGGCTTGTTCAACACCTTCGTATGCATCTCTGCCTCTGAAGTCGGCTCCAATTTGCTTAGCGAAATCGTCCGTGGTAGGTGGTCCCCCGATCATTACCTTGACTTTGCCGGACAGACCAGCTTCCCGGAGCGCCTCCATAGTATCCTCCATGGAGATCATGGTCGTGGTAAGAAGGCAGGACATTGCCAAGATCTTTGCATTTTCAGTCTTCAGGGCCTTAACAAATTTTTCAGGCGGTACATCGAAGCCGAGATCGATAACGTGGAACCCCGCACCCTTGAGCATCATAACCAAGATGTTCTTACCGATCTCGTGAAGGTCTCCCTTTACTGTCCCTATGACAACCTTACCCTTCGGTTTGAAGCGCGTCTTTGCCAATAATGGGCTNNGCCAATAATGGGCTCAGGATGTCCAGGCCTTTCTGGGACGCCCTTGCCGCAACGAGCATTTCGGGGATGTAGCATTCGCCTGCGGAGAACTGTTTGCCGACAATATCCAGAGCTACGACGATGCCTTTTTCAATAATCTCATCGGGCGATTTCCCCTGGTCCAGAAGTGCCTTTACCAGGTTTTGGGTCTCCACATAATCTCCTTGCTGAATCACCTTCACCAACTGTTCGTAGGCTAGCACTCTCTATCCCTCCTCGTCTATTGAACGGGTTCCCATCCGCAAAATTCGGGTACTCCATTGACTGTCTGGAACCGAGGATATCCTCACCTCGCAAACGAGGGAACGTATTCCCTCGCATGCTGGAACATTGCCAGAATATTGTCCAACGGAACATCTGGTTGGATGTTATGGACAGCGGAAAGGACAAAACCGCCACCCTCACCCATCTGCTCGACCAGCTCTTCAACCGTCTTCTTTACCTCTTTGGTGCTCCCTCTGGGCAAGATTTTCTGGGTGTCCATTCCACCCCAGAAGGCCATACGGCCCCGGTATTTCTTCTTGAGCTCTGCCGGGGTCATGCCTGCCGCTGTGACTTGCAGTGGATTCAAGACATCCACACCGATCTCTATCAGGTCTTCGATAATGCTGGCAACAGAGCCGCAACTATGAAAGAGGACTTTTGCCGGGGATAAGTCGTGGGCCTGCCTGAGGTACTTCTCAAGCCGTGGCTTTATGTATTTCAAGAAATGATCGTGGCTGATCTGAAGTCCATCTTGGGCCCCGAGGTCATCGGCGAAGATGATGACATCCACCTCCTGTCCCACCTCTTTTAATTGATTTTTCGCGATTTGAAGGGTTACTTCCAAAACCGCATCAAGAAGTGCCTCGAGTATTTTTGGATTGAGCACGAAATCGCAAAACCAGTCCTCGAACCCTCGCAGATATTGACTCGAATGGACGCATGCGGCCGGAAGAGCTAAAATGGCGGCACAATCCGTGTTTTCCCTAATCCATTTCAATCGCTCCTTGAGTCCTTGCACCAACCCGGGATCGTCCGGATCAGGCCAGGGATAGTTTTCAATATCGGATATTGTTATCTCTCCTGAGAGCGGAAAGCTAACTTGGTCGTAGTAGTAACTGTGTTCTGGATGAACGCGTTCAACACCCCAGGCATCTCGGTACCGATGAGGTTTAAGTTCCTGTTCCCCCCCTTTTACCGGTGCTCCGGAAAAGATGCTACGCGTGTCGATATCCAGGGCCCGAAGGATTCCTTCGTCTACCTTGACTATCCTCATCATTCGATGACAAATCTCATTTCCCGCTTCAATGCCAAAATGTTTCTTTAACTTTTCATATCCCTCCACTACGATGCTGCTATCTACCGTACCCCCGAGATCGATGGGGATCATGTCGGGCTGCTCATGAGATATCGCGGCAATCAGTCTTTCCCTGTGTGTCATTGATACTGCCATACATTGCTATCCTTTCGTTTTTTCTCCATTGCCCTATTCGAGCCAAATCCTCAATAATTCTGAGAAACCCAAAATGAGAGGATGCAATCCCATTATCATATTTTTTGCGAGTCAACAAGGGAGAAAATCAAAAGTGTGTTAGCAAAGGGATTATGTCCCCTCTAACTGCAAAGGTAAAATGTCCCCATTATGGNNTGTTAGAGGGATGGGATTATGCTCAAAGACAACAGAGTCACGCAAAAAGTCGCAAAGCTCCAGCCCTTACATTTCTTGCTTTCTCGTATTTTATCCGATAATCTTCAGAAGTTATTTGTTTTCCCTGGCACTCTTACCGAGAGAGGATCGGACTCGCCTCGGCGAAAGGGGAAGGAGCAATTTAAGAAAAGGGAGAGAGCTTGATGAAATTTCTCGGCTACCGCAGGGGCGATGGAAGGGTAGGTGTCCGGAACTATGTGCTGATCCTTTCCACGGTCGTTTGTGCGAACGAAGTTGCCAGTCGAATTAAGCGGAGAATTCCATCAACTGTCGTTGGGGTTCACCCATTCGGCTGCGCGATGCTTGGCGTTGATCTTGAGCAGTTCAGAAGGACACTGGTCGGAATCGCGAACCACCCTAACGTGGGTGCTGTACTGGTCGTGGGATTAGGTTGCGAACAGATCGATGCCCCGTCGCTGGCCAAAGAAATAACGGGAGGGGACAAAATAGCTGAGGCGATGGTGATTCAGGAGTGTGGCGGTGTCCAAGGAGCTGTTAGGAGAGGCTTACAGGCGGTCAGGCAAATACAGGGGGTGCTCGCCCGAGACGAGCCTGTTGCGTGTCCGGTTTCAGAACTGATCATGGCTACTGAGTGTGGAGGATCGGATTTTAGTTCGGGATTGACGGCCAATCCCGCCATTGGCTTTGTTTCGGATCGACTCATTGAGCTGGGTGGGACCGTCATTCTTTCGGAGACGGCGGAAATCATAGGGGCCGAACACCTCCTGGCGGCACGGGCGATCAATAAAGGAGTTGCTCGGGGAATACAGAGGATTGTTGAAAGGGTGGAGGAGAACGCTCGTCGTGCGGGGACGGATATCAGAGGTGCTAACCCATCTCCCGGCAACATAAGAGGGGGCATTACCACCATCGAGGAGAAATCCTTGGGATGCATTTACAAGGCGGGTACGAAACCGGTTCAGGGTGTAGTTGAATATGCCGAGTCAATCGGGGGAAAGGGATTGTGGATCATGGATACACCTGGTCAGGACGTTGAATCGATTACGGGAATGGTAGCGGGGGGAGCCCAGATCGTGGTTTTTTCGACGGGGTTGGGGACACCGGTTGGTTGTCCCATTGCCCCAGTGATAAAGATCACGGGAAATCCGGAGACGGCCCGAAGTATGAAATCCCATATCGACATCGATGCCGGGCTAATTTTGAAAGGCCGAGGTACCATTGAAGGGGTAGGGGAGAGGATTTTTCGCCTCCTGGTGGAGGTTGCCAGTGGGAAAAGAACGAAGGCGGAAAGGTTGGGTCATGGCGAACTCGCAATCAATCGAATCGGGGTTACGTTTTGAGAAGCATCCTTAATAAGAGGAGGGGGAACTCAAAGGTCTGACGTTCGAAAGCCGTGTGCTATTGCAATAGGACTTTGTCCTCGTATATAGTTTAGACAGCAGAACCCTCAGCACGGAAGATAAAAATTGTCGAAGGTTTACATACTGAGAGAGGCATGTAAAGGGGTTGTCGATTGTGGAATTTGCATACACGTCTGCCCCAAGGATGTCTTGGGCACGTCCGATGTGCTGAATCGTAAGGGCTTTTTTCCCCCAGAGGTGGTCGACGACGATGCTTGCACTCAGTGCGAGAATTGCATGATTTTCTGCCCTGACATGGCTATCGTTGTCGAAAAGCGTCAGAAGAAAAAAGCGGCTCGGTGAAAGGGATCTTTCAATAACATGGAAAAGGGAAGGATACGCTCAGGAAAATACTTCATGATGGGGAACGTGGCGTGTGCCGAGGGGGCTATCGCAGGCGGGTGCGAATTTGCCGCGGGGTACCCCATCACCCCTGCCTCAGAAATCGGGCATACCTTGGCGAAACGCTTGCTGGAGGTGGGGGGATATTTTCTGCAGACCGAAGACGAGATTAGCGCTATCTGCGCGGCAATTGGGGCATCCTGGACCGGGAAGAAGGTTTTCGTTCCCACCTCGGGCCCCGGGATCAGCCTGATGCTTGAGAACATCGGGTTTGCCGTGGGAATCGAGACCCCCTGTGTCCTGGTCAATGTCCAGCGGGGAGGGCCCACCACGGGCGCTCCGTCTATGGGACTTCAGGGAGATATGATTCAACCTCGGCGGGGTTCCCATGGAGATTACGAGATCGTTGCCCTCTGTCCTTCCAGCCCTCAGGAGATGTTCGATCATACTGTCCAGGCCTTTAATCTTGCGGAGAGATACCGCACCCCGGTATTTGTGATGGCGGACGCCTTCATCGGACATATGAGGGAGGAGGTTACCATCCCTGAGGCCGACGACCTCGAAACCACGAACCGCAAAATACCAGAAGAGGGGGCGGATCTGAGTAAAGTCAAGGTGTTTTTAGATGAGGATGTGGCGCCCATGCCCATATTTGGCAGGGGGTTCAAGAGCCATGTTACCAGCTCCTGTCACGATGAGCACGGCAACAGAAATTTGATTGATCCAACGGCCCTGGACAATTTCATCCAGCGGTTGAGGAGCAAGATCCTCAAACATCGAGATGAGATCGTTCAAGTAGAGTCCGACTGTGATGGGTGTGAGCTGGCGTTGGTGGCATATGGCGCCGTGTCCAGGTGCGCGAAGGAGGCCGTCCGTGTAGCCCGATCAAAGGGACTGCCTGTGGGATACTTCAGGGTTATTACCGCGTGGCCGTTCCCAGACAGAGAGGTCCGGGATTTGTCCCATAAGGTCAAGAAAATTCTCGTACTGGAGAACAATTCAGGTCAGTACTATCCCTACGTGAAGGCCTCAGCTGCGGAAAAAGCTGAGGTGGCATTTCTTCCGCCTGAGATTCTGGGACAGGTTCATCGGTTGGAATATGTGGTCGAAAAGATCGAGGAGATGATCGGATGAGCTCCGTCCAACACCCTCTCAGGAAATACCTTCGTCCCTCTGTGGAGGCCACAACATTCTGTCCGGGCTGTGGTGATGGGACGGTTTTGCAATGTATCTTGAGGGCTATCGATGAATTGGGGATGACGATGGATGATTTCGTCTTCGTCTCCGGAATCGGCTGCGCGGCGTGGATTATCAGTCCCTACTTCAACGCCGATGTGCTCCACACAACCCATGGCCGCCCAATTGCCTTCGCGACGGGGATCAAGTTGAATCTTCCTGAGAAGAAGGTGATGGTGGTCAGTGGTGATGGAGATCTGACGGCCATTGGAGGCAATCACTTGATTCATGCGGCCCGTCGTAATATCGAAATGGTTGTCATCTGTGCCAACAACGGAATTTACGGAATGACGGGGGGACAGGTAGCCCCAACAACACCCAGGGAGGCCAGGACGATCACAACGCCTCATGGAAGTTTGGAAAACGCCTTCGATATCTCCCCCATGGTTCAAGCAGCCGGAGCAACCTATGTGGCCCGGTGGACTACCCATCAGCCTCGTCAATTGACCAAAAGCATTAAGAAGGCGATTCAGAAGAAGGGATTTGCCTTTGTCGAGGTGATCT
>JABAOH010048726.1_pt1 | contig 59430 bp, 55 predicted proteins | sample 7062181 | NCBI WGS metagenome assembly JABAOH01 (sample SAMN14538630, study PRJNA623070) | marine sediment metagenome | biome: marine biome [ENVO:00000428]; feature: marine pelagic biome [ENVO:01000023]; material: deep marine sediment [ENVO:00002113]; isolation source: pool of 5 deep marine... | reverse complement strand
CTGGATTGGCCTCTCACCAATCCAGAGGAAGTTCTCTCTGAGGCTCTGTGTGCTCTGTGAGAAATCTTGGAAACGTTCGCTGTAGGTGTTGCGGGAATTCCCGAATTCCGGTGCCTATGAATTGCTTATGCCATAGGGTGGGAACGGATTCTTCTCTGAATGGCCCGCTGGATCATTTCCATGGTGTGGTGTCTGGACTGAGGAATCAAGAGGAGAAGACCAACCGCGTCGGTGAAAAACCCGGGTGTCAAGAGCAGGATGCCACCTGCGAGGACGAGTGTCCCTTCTACGATCTTGTCAGCCGGAGGAATGCCTTGACTCAAATCCTCCTGGATTCTTCTGAAAACGGTAAACCCCTGGTAGCGCATCAGGTAAGCTCCCAGTATTCCGGTCAGGATGATGAGAATGATCGTATTCAGCGTTCCGATTCGGGTTCCGATTTCCAAGAGGAGGAGAACCTCAATGAGGGGAACTATGGTAAAAACAGCAAGAAGACGGAGACCCATCATCCCTCATCCTTCGACTGCTCCCAGAGTCTATCCATCTCCTCGAGGGAGGCCTCTTTGAGGCTCTTCTTGGCCCTTTCTAGGGTCTTTTCGATATAGTGAAACCGCCTGATGAATTTGTCGGTCGTCTTCCGAAGGGCCTCTTCGGGATTGATGCCTACCTGTCGCGCCACATTGACCAGAACGAAAACAACATCGCCCAGCTCGTCTTCGATCTTCTGCCGTTGACCGTGTGAGAGGGCCTTATTCAACTCGCCAATTTCCTCGTCAAGCTTCTCGAAGATGTCATCGGTCTTCTCCCAATCGAATCCGACGCGGCCTGCTCTCTCCGTAATGCGATGGGCCCTCAAAAGGGCAGGCAGATGTTTAGGGATTCCGTCAAGGATAGACCGTCGATTGCTCTTCTCCTTTTCCTTGAGGTCAGACCAGTTCACCTCAACCTGCCTGGAGGATGAGACCTTCTTTTCACCGAAGACATGAGGGTGACGGGCGACCATCTTTTTCGAGATCCGATCGATGACATCCCAAATGTCAAAAGCCCCCTGCTCCTCCGCGATACGGGAGAGAAAGAGAATATGGAAGAGCAGGTCTCCCAGTTCTTCTCTGAGGGCCTCAGGATCGTTCCCTTCTATGGCCTCCATGATTTCATAGACTTCCTCGATCAAATAGGTCTTCAAACTCTCCATGGTCTGCTCCCGGTCCCATGGGCAGCCATGAGAAGACCGGAGATTCGCCATGATCGAAACGAGTCGTTTGAAATTCTTTTCTCTCTGTTCCATGGTCATTTGAAAATCTCATGAAACATAGAATAATCCTCGGCGCTTTGCAAGGTCCAAGGACGGCTGACCCCGCGTCCCTGTCCATTCTTGTGCAGTTTTTGCCTTTTTTGTCCAAACCGGACACAGAGGGATGGATAGAATTGAGACGTGTACTCCCCATATGATCACAAGTCACGTGATTCGCAGACGGTTTTGCTCGATTCTTACAACTCATAGGCGATACTCGCACCTCACAAAAAGTTGGCACGCTACTTGAATAGTCATCTATTAGCTCTGAGTTCACCTCCTTTCTTTGGCAGAGTCTTTGTACCCCCCCTTTGAAGACTCTGCCTTTTTTTGGCCTTCTCTGTCCTTCTTATGTCATTTTTTTGACCCTTCGTGCAAAAATCCTAACACTTTTGTTGACAGCGTCCACCGAGCTGTGGCAACCACTTCATCGTTCCAGAGCCCTGAGCTCTCATTCCTCCTGTCTGCCTTAGATCCCCGGAAGTTTCGTCTTGCCTTGGGTATTTTTTTGTGTTATTTTTCAGACTTATTTCGAAAATCATATTTTTTTCAATAGATTAGATGCCTTTCTCTGGGGCAAAAAGGCCGCAGACCGGGTTGTGGAGGAGGTGGGAGAGAGGAATGGATTACAAGGCAACATTGAACCTACCGAGGACAGATTTTCCCATGAAGGCGGCCCTTGCCCAGAGAGAGCCTGAGTTCCTCAAGAAATGGTACGACCAGGAGGTCTACGAAAAAATACTCCAGGAGTCGGCGGGCAGACCGAAGTATATTCTCCACGACGGCCCGCCATATGCCAATGGTCATATTCATATTGGTACAGCCCTCAATAAGATTCTCAAAGATTTCGTTGTCAAGTCAAAATTTATGAGCGGTTACAACAGCCACTACGTGCCCGGATGGGACTGTCACGGTCTTCCCATTGAAAATGAGGTAGACAAACAGCTTGGAGACAAGCGGCGTGATATGACCGTGAGTGAAGTGCGTCAACGGAGCCGGGAATTTGCGGAAAAATTTCTCAACATTCAACGTGAGGAGTTCAAGCGTTTGGGGGTTCTCGGACAATGGGAAGATCCTTACCTGACGATGAGCTATGATTATGAGGCGACCATTGCGAGGGAGTTTGGGAAGTTTGTCGGTAGGGGAAGCGTATACAAAGGGAAGAAGCCCATTCACTGGTGTTACCACTGCAAGACGGCCTTGGCCGAAGCCGAGGTTGAGTACGAGGACCACAAATCTCCGTCGATTTTTGTCAAGTTTCCTGCCCTGCCCGGTTTTGGAGAGAGATTTGATTTTCTAGTGGGAAAGCGAGTCTCCGTAATCATCTGGACGACTACCCCGTGGACCATTCCTGCGAACCTGGCGATCGCATTTCATCCGGAATTTGACTACGTTGCGGTCGATGTGGGAGACGAGGTGCTGATCATTGCCGAGGCGCTTATGGAAGGGTGCATGCAAGAATTCGGTTTTGACAAATACAATGTCTTGGGTCGCTTTAAGGGGAAATCCGTAGAAAACCTAAAATGCCGGCATCCCTTTATTGATCGGGATTCCGTGCTGGTATTGGCCGACTATGTGACCCTTGATGCAGGAACGGGGTGTGTGCATACAGCCCCGGGACATGGAAAAGAGGATTATGAGACGGGATTGGCCTATGGCCTCGACATTTATAACCCCGTCGATGATGACGGGAATTTTACAGAGGACGTCCAATTCTTTGCGAATCGATTTGTGTTTGATGCGAATGAGGCTGTCAATAAAAAACTCGTTGACGTCGGGGCCTTGCTGAAACGAGCAGACATGGAGCATTCATACCCCCACTGCTGGCGCTGCAAGAACCCGATTATATTCCGGGCAACCGAGCAGTGGTTCATCTCCATGGAGAAGAACGATCTGAGAAGAAAGACCCTCGATGCCATTGAGAAGGTGGAGTGGACTCCTGCATGGGGGAAAGACCGGATCTACGGCATGATCCAGAACCGACCTGACTGGTGTATCTCCCGGCAGAGGGCATGGGGAGTTCCCATTACAATTTTGTATTGCAACGCTTGCAACCAACCCCTGGCAGATGAAAAGATCATCAACCACGTGGCCGACCAGTTTGAAAAGGAAGGCGCGGACATCTGGTTTACAAAGACTCCAGAGGAACTGGTGCCCCCCGGTACTGCTTGTCCCGCCTGTGGAGCCAGTGAGTTCAGTAAAGAAACTGATATTCTGGATGTCTGGTTCGATTCGGGCGTTAGTTACGCCGCCGTGTGTGAAAAGCGGGAGGAATTGAAGTCTCCTCCCGACCTTTACCTGGAAGGGAGTGACCAGCACAGAGGGTGGTTTCACAGCTCTCTTCTCGCCTCAGTTGGGACTCGGGACATGGCTCCCTATCACGGGGTCTTGACTCACGGCTTTGTGGTGGATGGCAAAGGTGAAAAGATGTCCAAATCAAAGGGGAATGTTATCACCCCCGATTCGGTCATCGAGAGATACGGCGCCGAGATCTTACGGCTATGGGTTGCTGCTGAGGACTACCGGGACGATATCAAGATCTCCGAGGAAATACTGAAACGGCTCACGGAGGCCTACCGAAAAATCCGCAACACATGCCGTTACATCCTGGGCAATCTTTACGACTTCGACCCAGCCCGGGACACGGTGGCCTATGAGCGTCTTTTGGAGCTGGACCGCTGGGCTCTTCACAGACTCCAGAAGACAATCGGTCGGATTCTTGCGGCCTATGAGCGTTTCGAGTTTCATGTTGTTTTTCACACACTGAACAATTTTTGCTCCGTCGATCTAAGCGCCTTCTACCTCGATGTGCTCAAAGATCGTGTCTACACGAGCCCGGCTGCTTCCCTTTCGAGAAGATCCGCTCAGACGGCGATGTATGAGATCCTGCTGGCACTAACAAAATTGATGGCTCCGGTCCTTTCTTTCACGGCCGAGGAGATCTGGCAATACCTCCCTCCTGAAGATGGAAGAATGGAAAGCGTCCACTCGACGGGATTCCCCACCATCAATAAGCGGTATGTAGACGATGGTCTGGCCGAAAAGTGGGAGAAGATCATCGGGGTCCGGGAGCAGGTTTCAAAGGCTCTAGAGGAGGCGAGGGAAGAAAAGATCATCGGTCATCCTCTCGACGCACGAGTTGAGATCAGTGCTGCCCCTGACATGATGGAACTCCTAAAGCCTCTGTCAGGGGACCTGAAGACTGTGTTCATTGTCTCCCAGGTTCTTCTCAAAAAGAATTCGAATATAAAGGGAGTTCAGGTAAAGGTTGAGAAAGCGAAAGGGACCAAGTGTGAACGGTGCTGGAATTATGACACGGATGTGGGGAAGAACAAGCCCCACCCTTCGTTGTGTGGACGGTGTTCGGCTGCCGTTGAATCCTAAAGAAAAGGGCCTAACGACTTGGCCCTTTGACCAGGGTTCATGACGGGGTGGGCCTGCTCTATGACGTCATGGACTGCCTTGAGGATAAGGGGTTGGTGAATAGAAAGTGCCACACCTGACCGTCGACACGGAGACGACGCAGGGTCAGGATGTTTTTTTTGGGAGATAACGACACACAAAAGGGCCGGCTAGCCTCTTCGAGGCAATTTAGAACCGAAGGCCTGGGTGTGTTTGGGCTGATAGTTTTCTCACGGGTGGCCCCAAAAACGCTGCGTTCTGACCGTCTCCGTGGTGAATTGTGTGCCATATCTCGCGGGATCCTCAGCGAAAAAGTCGGAGATATGTGGAGAAAGAAGCCTGCCAGAAAGCATTGGACCTTTTGGATCACCATGGCATTTGTCCTTGCGTGCGATCAGGTGACCAAAGCCATGGTGGAGCGCTTTATTCCCCTCTATGAGTCTATCCCGGTGATTGGGGGCCTTTTCAACATCATTCACGTCAAGAACACCGGGGTCGCCTTCGGCCTTTTTGCGGGCGACATAAGCCCCTTCAGGACGGTTTTCTTCATCGGCATCACTATTGTGGCTCTGATCGTGATCTTCCTTATCTTCAGGAGAATCAAAGGAGACAGATTCCTGGTTCCTCTCTCACTCGGCATGATCATGGCAGGTGCCGTGGGGAATCTCGTTGACCGGATTCGCTGGGGATACGTTGTCGATTTTCTCGACGTTTACTGGCACGACTTTCATTGGCCAGCATTCAACGTTGCGGACTCAGCAATCACGGTGGGGGTACTCCTGCTACTTATTGAAAACCTGTTTCTCAGCAGAGAGAAAGATGGCTCAGGGGAAGTGACTCGAAGCGCTTGAGGTCGTAGTCATGTCGGTCCGTGAGGTTCTAACCTATCCTCAGGTGATACTGAGGAAAAAATCGGTTCCGGTAAAGAAAATCAGCAAGGAGATCAAGGAACTCATCCAGGACATGAGGGAGACGATGTATGCCTCTGGCGGTATCGGACTGGCGGCCCCCCAGGTCGGGGTCAACCAGAGGGTAATTGTGGTTGATGTAACGCCCTACCAACCAGATCAGAAGCCCTTTGCCCTGATCAACCCCGAAATTGTCTCCAGCGAGGGTGGAGTGGACAGTGAGGAAGGATGTCTCAGCGTCCCCGAACTCGTGGAAAAAATCAAAAGGAAAGAAAAGGTGACCGTCCGAGGTTTGGACGAAGAGGGAAAGGAAGTGGAGATCGAGGCAAGCGGTATGCTGGCCATCTGCCTTCAACACGAGATTGACCATCTAGATGGGCTGACAGTTGTGGAGCGGCTAAGCCCCCTGAAACGGGGGATGATCAGGAAGAAATTGAAAAAGGCTGTCAGGAACCGACCATGAAGGAGCGCCTTTCCTTGGTATTCATGGGGACTTCCGGTTTTGCGGTCCCGATCCTCCAGTCTCTGTTTGGCAATTACACGGTCAGCACAATCATCACCCAGCCAGATCGGCCTAGAGGACGGGGACGGGCGCTTTCAATGTCAGAAGTAAAAGAACGCGCCCTGACCCTGACGATCCCCATTCGTCAGCCGGAAAGCGTCAAAGACCCGGCCTTTATCAGAGAGATCAAAAAACTCAATCCACGACTGATCGTGGTGGCTGCCTATGGGCAGATTCTGCCTCGTCGCCTTCTGGATATTCCAGAAATGGGCTGTGTCAACGTCCACGCCTCCCTCCTCCCTAAATACAGGGGAGCAGCGCCAATCAATTGGGCCATTGCCCATGGAGAATCTGAAACAGGGGTAACGACCATGATGATGGACGAGGGGATGGATACGGGTCCGATTCTGTTGAGCCGCTCTGTTGACATAGATCCTATGGATACTGCCATTTCTCTTCAGGGGAGACTGGCCGGGCTCGGAGCCGAAGTCGTCGTTGAGACCATCCAGGGATTGGAAGAGGGGACCATACACCCCGTCGCCCAGGACGAGGAAAAGGCAACCTACGCGCCACCATTGAAAAAGGAAGATGGGCGGATCGATTGGAGTCTGCCAGCGAGTGTTCTCCATAATCGTCTGCGGGCCATGATTCCATGGCCCGGAGCATTCACTCAAATGGAAGGAAAAATCCTGAAGGTCTGTTGGGCAGAACTCGACGAAACCCCCCATAGCCACCCCTCTGGCTGCATCGTGGATGTGGGCCCTCAAGGAATCCGGGTGACTGCTGGGACGGGCTATCTTCTATTGAAAGAGGTTCAACTGGAGGGGAAAAAGCCTCTGCCTGTGCGAGAGTTTCTCCTGGGTCACCCTGTGGATGCTGGAACGATTCTTGAGTGACAGCACTTAGCAATGAGCAGTTAGCTCTCAGCTCGGTGGAGAGAAATCGATTATGCGAAGGCCCGCTCAGAATGAAGGATTTGAGAGAATGAGAAGATGCTCCTCAGATCGAATACACGATGGCATTGTTTGTGAAGTAGCTGATAGGTGACGGCCGAAACCTTCCCTTTGAGATGTGGGTCGATATGGAAGAATCCCAACCCCAGAAAAGGATTTTCATCGGGCTTATCCTTTTTACCTGCCTTGTTCTTCTTGGTGTCGTATTCGTCTTGTGGCTGGTTCCATATATTGGGCTCTCCCGCATCCATCCTCTTGCCCCGCTCATCCTCGCCATCTGCTTCGGCGTCCTTGTATCCCTCGTTCTTTTGGGAGTGGTCCTGCTCGTCGTGACCATAATCCTGGGCAGGGACATAGTCCTGTTACAGAAGCTGCGGGGAATCGTCATTCAAGTGCTGTTCCCTTTTATGGTTATCGTTGGAAAGATACTCGGCATATCCAAAAGGACGGTTCAGCAGTCCTTTATCGCCATCAACAATCAACTCGTTGTATCCAATTCCCATCGGGCTAAGGCAAAGAGAATTCTTCTTTTACTGCCTCAATGTACTCAGGATTTTGACTGTGATGTCAAGATCACCGGGAATATTGAGAACTGCCGACGATGCGGCACGTGCGAGATCAAGGACCTTCTTGAACTGTCAGAAAAGTACAGCGTGCAGATCGCCGTTGCAACAGGTGGGACCCTGGCTCGCAGGATTATCGTGCAGAACCGGCCTCAGGCAATCGTGGCGGTGGCCTGTGAACTCGATCTGACAACGGGAATTCAGGACGCCTACCCCCTACCCGTCATCGGGATACTGAACGATAGACCCCATGGTCCTTGTATGAACACGCAGGTGGACATAGAAAAAGTTGAAGCAGGGATCCTGCATTTTCTTGAGAAATGAAATCTCCCCGTCAGGTGGCTTTGGACATCCTCATCCGTGTCGATGCCAAGAGAGGTCGCCCCGATGTATTGCTCGATGGCGCATTCAAGAGACATCGAACTCTAACAGACCGTGACAGGGCGTTTATCACAGAACTGGTTTACGGAACGCTCCGGTGGCAGGGCAAGATCGACTGGGTCATTGATCGCTTTTCCCGGTTGAAGATTGAGCGGATGGAGAGGGTGATCCTATGTATCCTCCGGCTTGGTGTCTACCAGGTTCTCTTCCTGACAAAAACGCCGGATCGGGCTGCTGTCCACGAATCAGTAACACTTGCCAAGAGGCGCAGAAGCGGGGAGACTGCCGGCTTTGTTAACGCTTTGTTGCGACGAGTCATACGAGAACGAGATTCGGCAGAACTCCCGACGATAGAAGGAACACTTCAGCAGGTCCTCGCTTTTGAGCAGGCCTTTCCCCTCTGGGCAATCGAGAAACTCTGGGACTACTGGGGTGAGGTTGAGACGAGGGCTTTTTGCGAAGCGTCCAACCAGATCGCACCCCTCACGCTCAGAGTCAATACCCTGAAAACCGACCGTCCGCGACTGATCGATATGCTCACCGAAGCGGGACTCTCGGTTTCTCCGACAGCTTTCTCTCCGGAGGGCCTGACGCTGAAGGAGGCACCACCTGTTTCAAAAATCCCCCTCATCAAAAGCGGGTTCTATCAGATCCAAGATGAAGCAGCTCAACTGATCACCCATCTCGTTGATCCAAGGCCGGGTGAGAGGATTCTCGATGCCTGTGCCGCTCCTGGGACCAAAACGACACATCTGGCTCAGCTGATGGGGAACCGTGGCGAGGTCTTTGCCGTCGATATTGATGGAGGCAAGCTGAGACTTCTGCGAGAGATATGCAAGACAATGGGTTTAGGTATTGTAACGGTAGTGAAGGGGGATGCCACGCAGCCGTTCTCACTGCCGGGGTTACCGGAGTTTGATGCCATTCTGGTCGATGCTCCATGCACCGGATGGGGGACAATTCGGCGGAACCCGGATATCAAGTGGCGGACGGACGATGGAGCGATCAGTCGTCTGGCTTCCCTCCAGCGGAGGATTCTCGACAACTTGGCCGGTTATTTGCGGAAGAGAGGACGATTGATATACAGCACATGCACCGTGTACGAAGAGGAAAACGAGAAGGTGATCGATGGGTTTTTGCTCGATAACAGCGCCTTTTGTCTCGACCGAAGTGAGTTTCCGCCTATTTCTGAAGCGTTTTTTGACGAAAAACGCTTTTTCAGGACGGTCCCCCACCGTCACGGCATGGACGGGTTCTTCGCGGCAAGACTGATCAAATCGTGATGCGAAAGCAGAAATACTACCAACAGGCTTTTGAGGTGGCTCGTGAGGAGGTTCGATCTCTGGACCCAGCCGCGATAGCGGCCCGAAGCGGTGGCACCTACCACATAAGGAATGGAAAAAAAGAAATGACCGTGTTTTTCTTGGGTGACCCATACACCATCGGTTTTCCTGAGATCGACATCACATCGCCCCACAAGGAGACAATTTCACTCGTCACCAGGATCGTTCTTCTTCACTATGCGATTCGTGCTGACGGAACGGAGCCAAAAGGGGAACTGATACCGTACAAGGAGATTCCTGGAGGCCTGATGTATGCCGGAGTATTCCAAAAAAGGGTGGTCGAGCCACTCATCGTTGATTTTGGACAGACCCCTGAAAGGTTTCTGGACGCTGGTATCGCCTTGGGAGGCGAAGAAGCTGGGTTTGGAGATGTCTCGTTTTCCCTGAGAGTTCTTCCCCGGGTTTCTGTCACCTTCGTGTTCTGGGAGGGAGATGAAGAGTTCCCTCCGTCTATTCAAGTCCTTTTTGACCGGGTCATCGATCGCTATCTGTCACTCGAAGATATTGTCGTCCTCGGGGAGATGACGGCAAAGCGGCTCATTGCCAAGGGGGCGGGAACGAAGTAGCAGCGTGTTCGCAACCGGTTCTCACTCGCACAAGAAAGGAAGCGGGTTCTAAGCTTCCCGACCCTGAAGATAGGTTTCGAGTTCGGACTTCAAAACCTTCCATCCTCGTCCGACTTTTCTTGCCCTGATCTGATTCGTGTAAATCAATTTCAGAAAGGTGGGCCTCGAGATTCTGAGATATCTGCATGCCTCACTGGTTGTCAAGACTTCGTGTTTTCCTCGTATCATGAATCTACTCCCTTTTCAGAATTTTATGCCATTAAAAACCGGGCCTTCCAGTCTCTCGGAAAGCCCGGTTAATGCCATACTCTTGACTCTCGCTTCGGCAACCCGGCTAACCCGTTCAAGGGGTCCCGTGGCTTTCCGTCCCACCCTCGCGAGTGGTTTGGCTTTTCGGTGAAGATCTTTTGTGATTAGCTCTGCGAATGCTGTGCCAGATTGTTATGAAAAAGAAACGTCAATAAAATCAAAACATTATGAGAAAACAGCCTTATCACAGTTTTACACTTCTATGAACTGATTTCATGGGGTTTAACATTTTTTCACACCAAAGGGGTGACAATGGACCGGTATGGACTGCCGTTGACTCAATTTGATGGGTCTTTACTGTCGATGCCCATTTGGGTCGTCGGACAGAGGGAACAAAGGCACGGAATCAGTTGATATGTGGCAAGAAAATTGCAATCCCTTGGACGGATCCAAGTACCTCTACACCATGCAAAATATGGACGCTCTGCAAGCCATAAACGATCTCGCCGAGTCAACGATGGACGAGGATCAGCATAAGGAGATCAAAGCCAAGCTCGCCAGGTTTGTCCTCTCCCTCATTCAAGCTTTTCTCCGGACCGGTTACTATACGCCCACTCATCCCGAATCAAAAAAAGCCAGGATAGGGCTGTACGAAGAATTTCAGTCCCTTTTCATACAAAGGGACGAGCTGACCTTTCTCGTTCGCAATGATACAGGAGGTCAGAACATTCTAATCGAGGGGATACTACCGGAAACCCAGTACCTCGACCGCCTGATGTTGCGAGGAATGGCGGAGATGTACATCCCCAAATTTGCCCAATTCCTCGAACGTAAAGATCTCCTCAGCCTGAGTCTCAAGAACGCAATGGCCCGGCCGGAATTTACCAGCTTCCTCGATGTCATGAGTGAACCCACCTTTGTCGATACCCACAACAAAAGGGACAAAGAACTATTCAGCCGTACCCTGAGAGAACGAGGCATTTTCAACATTTCTTACATCTTCAATGAAGAACTCCTGGCTGCAAAGCGCAACATCCCCTGGCGGGCCCAAGTCGCTCTCACGCGCCTCAAGAAAGATTTCAGGACGATCCCCCTCTATAGAAACCTAGACGCCGAAGGCCGAGAAAGGATCAAACAGGAAATCGTTCAAGACGTCATACGCCCTATCAGAAGCGCCGAGGTTATGTACCACGTTCTGGTGAACAGTGATCTCGCCGTGATCAAGGACTTCACAGAATCTGAGATCGACCGGGAGGTTACCAACTCTCTCCCTGACGATCTACTCCTCAGGACGGGGCAGACCGTCCTCGATGGGATTCTCAACCAAAAAGAGAGCGAGTCTCCTCAGGGAAAATTGGTAGACCTCATAAGAATAATCGCCCCCACCCTATATCAGAGGGATATTCCAGGGAGAGAAACCCTCCTAGAAACGTGCTTCAAAAAGAAGCTCATTCCCTTTGAGCAGCTTCCCAGCGATACTCAACAGAAGATAAAACTCGAACGCCTTACTCAGAAATTTCTTCAATACAGCACAAACTTTTTTAACCAGTTTGATAAGGTTCAGGATCGGGAGAAGTATCTTCAGCTTGCCAGGACCTTTGTGAAGATCATGCCGGAATTGATTCGGCGGGATCGGTACGAAGAAACCCTGGAGATCGTTGCCCACATCGATCGGCACTTCAGCCAGAAGAAACAGCTCTCCATTTATGCAGGCCAGATTCTCGAGGAGATCGGACGTGGCGAGATTCCCGGCGCATTGAAAGGAAAATTCTTGACCGAAAAGAAGGAGATCCGCCAGGCGATTGCCCCCATTTTTCTCAAACTACACGTCGGCTCAGTGCCTCACCTGATCTCTATCTTAAAGGAAAGTGATGATCAGTGGGTTCGAAAACACGCATGCGAGATACTCGTAGAGATTGGATCTTTAGCAATCAACTTCATCCTGGACGCTCTAAGCAAAAAGGAGATTGGGATAGAAGCGACCATCGACATCATCCGTGTCCTCGGAGAGATCGAAAGTGACAAATGGATCAAGCCTCTGGCAACAACGCTGGAGGCTTATATGAGTCATGAAGACGCCAGCCTGAGAGGAGAGGCCTTATGGGTATACTACCGGGTACTGGGCAGCGGTGGCGAAAAAGCCTACCTCCACCTCCTCAACGATCGAGACCTCGGAGTTCGGAAAAAAGCGGTTCAATGCCTCGCGAGAACGAAGAGCGAATCCGCTCTGGAGAAATTTCTTGAGATGCTGGACAAATTTGAGCGATCGCCCTCGGAAAAAAACCAGGAAATGGAGACCTGCCTCTTCGGTGCCCTTGCCTTCTATGGCAACCTCGAAGGGCCAGGGATAGGGATTCTGGAGGATTTTCTCCTGGAAACACTCGACCGTCGGCTCAGTCTGGGACCTCTCACATTCCTGAAGAAAAAGAAAAGCTCTTTCAGCGAGGAAACCGTGGCTGCGATCTGTGAGACTCTGGGGAAAATTGGAACGGCCAAATCGGTTCCCATCCTCCAGAAATTGGGAAAGCACCAGGGTGCGGCGTGGTACAAAAAGGCCGCTGAGGCAACAGAGAGAATTGCTGAGAGACAAACTGACCTCACCCAGGATCAAGCAACCCTTTAGGGGTGCGCCCCTCCAGGTTAGAGCGGACCCGTCTTCTCAAAGCCCTTCCTTTTCGGTTCTGCCATACCTCAGCCTAGCCTGTAAGTCCGTCCGCTAAGTCCTATCTCATTCCGACAATCTGCACATGAACAGAATCCAGAGGTCGAGACCATGGCGCACGACTGGGGTAAGATTCTTCCCATAGTGAGTAGGCGTCTGATCGAACTGAGAAAAAACCGACTTGGCGCCCAGGAACAATGGGATAATTCATCCGTGTAGAAAAACCGAGCAGTGCGATATAATAAAACCAGCTGCGGGGAGCAAGCCGACGACGAGACCCGTCCTTCTGACGCACGTCCCTTTGAATCAAGATCCTGGCTCCCCCCTCTGTGCCTTCGGACCCGTCGGCTGGGTGAGTTAACAATGGAGACCAGACGATAGGACCAAGTAAACCACATGCGTCAGAAACCAGGAGAGCAGACGATGCCGAATATTCTCTATGTCTCATTATCCGACATGCATCTCGGAGAGGAAGACAGCCTCCTTACCAACGTGAACGCAGCCAGTCCTGAGATTGATCCGACCCGACCAAGCCCGGTCATGAAGCAACTGGTCCGGTGTTTAGAGAGTCTTGTTTCGAAGAATGAGAACGGGACAAGGCCGACGCTCATTCTGAACGGAGATATCCTGGAGTTGGCTTTGAGCACGACCGATCAAGCAGCGATGGTATTCGAACGTTTCATGGAACTTGTTATGCCCCGCAACAAAGAGCTCTTTGAGAGGTTAATTTACATCCCAGGCAACCATGACCATCATCTCTGGGAACTTGCCCGCGAGACCCAATACGTGGAGCATATTCGAAACTTGAAGGGCAAGATACTTCCCATTCCCTGGCATACGACAAACATGTTCGTGGAAGACGATCCGACCCAGGTGCCATCTTACTTCTTGACTAACCTCGTGAAGAGATCGAAAACAGTCAAGGACTTTTCCATCACCGCGGTATATCCCAACTTTGGACTTCTCAAAGGAGATGACTGGAAATATGTCATTTTTCATCATGGCCATTACATCGAGCAGCGTTATCAACTCATGACCAGACTGATGAATCTGATTTTCCCTGAACGAAAGAAGCCGAAACATATCTGGGATCTCGAAGCAGAGAACTTCGCGTGGATTGATTTTTTCTGGTCAACCATGGGCCGGTCCGGAGAGGTTGGGCGCGACGTGGAACTGATTTACGAGAAAATGTATGACCGGAAGCAGTTCAAGGCGCTCCTTTATTTGGTGGCTAGGGGTTTATCTCAGAACCGTGGAGTGCCTGCCTGGATTGGTGTGACGATAGCGAGGATTGTCATGTTTCTCTTCTTAAGGCGTACGATAGATAGCATGTCTGAAACCGAAAGGGCTCAAACCGATGATGTCCTGAGCCAAAGCGCCCGAGACGGCCTTCAGGAATACACGAGTGGCCCCATGAAGGAACAGATTCTGGTGGAGCGAGAACGCCTGGCCGATGACGTGACGTTCGTTTTCGGTCATACCCATAAGCCGTATCAAAAGATTTTGAATACTAAGAAATACCCGAATTGTCGCGCTGTCTATAACACCGGAGGGTGGGTTGTGGAGACGGTCAAGAAAGAGCCAATCTATGGGGGTGCGGTCGTTCTGGTCGACGAAGATCTGAATCTTGCCTCCCTTCGAATGTATAATGAAGCAGAAGATCCAAAGGGTTATGAAGTCAGGGTTGAAGAGGCTCAACAGGAAGGAGGAGTTTCNNCGCAGGGGAGGTCGATATTCGTGCACAGAGGCTGAGATCTCGCATCGAACGATCCGGTTATTAGCCCGGATCCTGAAATCCTCTGTCTCCGTGGCCAGGAGAGAGCGTAGGGCAACTGTGGGGCTCGGCCATATTCGGCGGAGTCCGTGTCTGCTGAAAGCCAGTCCAGTGAGGGACCGCCAGAAATGAGGCTGTCAAATTCAATGAGCGAATTGAAAGACCGGTACGGAATTGTCGTCATCGGGTCCGGTTATGGCGGATCAATAAGCGCGGCACGGCTCGCAGCTGCCGGCCACGAGCTCTGTGTTCTCGAGCGGGGCAGAGAGTGGGCGCCAGGGGATTTTCCCGATGACCTGACAGGTGTGAGCGCAGAAATTCGAAGAGATACTCGTCCACTGGGCCTTTACGACTATTGCGTGACAGATCAGGTCGATGTTCTCACTGGATGTGGTCTCGGGGGCACGTCCTTGATTAACGCCAACGTGTTGATCAGGCCGGATCGAGACGTTCTCGATGCCCCGGAATGGCCAGATGAGATCCGCGCAGACCGAGATAGCGGCCGGCTCAATGAGTACTACGAAAGAGCGGATGGTATGCTGAAGGGATCCCCGCTCCCAGACGATATCCCATCTGTGAGGAAGATGATGGCTCACAAGAAATCGGCACAATCAGGGCCTGCTCGGTTCACCAAACTCAACCTCGCGGTGAACTTTGACACCTACGACAATGAGCCCAATCATGTGGGCGTCTATCAGAAACCCTGTGTCTTATGTGGGGATTGCGTGACAGGGTGCAATGTGAGTTCGAAGAATACACTGACCATGAATTATCTCCCATTTGCCAAGAAGCACGGAGCTTTCATCTTCACAGCTATTGAGGTCAACTACATCACCAAAGCTGCGGGTGGCGGTTATTTTGTTCACTGCAGCGCCCATTCAGGAAAGAAAACAGGAAATAAACCCACGGTACTGCACGCTGGTGTTGTTATTCTGGCTGCAGGCACGTTAGGGTCCACCCGAATACTGTTCAATTCTCGAGACCGAGGTTTGGCCGTTTCGGACGCACTTGGGCATCATTTTTCCGCAAATGGAGACCTAATGGGCCTGGGATACAACACCGACAAACAGACAGATATCCTCGGCTTTGGTAACTTCAGCGACAATCGTTCCAAGATCCGTGTCGGCCCCACCATCCTGTCTGCCGCTGACCACCGGTATCAAAAGAATCTCCAGGACCGCTTTATCATCGAAGAAGGCGCCATTCCAAGGGCCTTTGTGGATGTCCTCCGGATGTCGCTTCCGGCAATCAGCGGCGTCGCTGGCTACGATACTGACTTCGATGGACTCGACGAACTCTCCGAAGCGGGACGGGTGATCAGAGATCTCGCCGGCTATGACGTGGATGGCGCCCTCAACCACTCCATGTTATACCTGGGAATGGCCCATGATGGGGCAGACGGCGTCATTGCCCTCAACTCCCGGGGCGGCGTCCGAATCGATTGGGAGACCGGTCCGTCAAAACCAATCTTTCAAAGAATCAGTGAGGAAATGAAACGGCTCACTGCCGCCCAGGGGGGAACCTATATCAGGAATCCGAGATGGACACCCTTCTTTGGCCGAAATGTGGTGACAGTCCATCCGCTTGGGGGCTGTGTCATGGGCCGAAACGCTGGGGAAAGTGTCGTTGATCATCGGGGGAGGGTTTTTGACCCCTCACAGGCCGACCCGGAAGCGGTTCACGACGGCCTTTTTGTCTTTGATGGATCGGTCATTCCGACCTCTCTCGGGGTGAACCCGCTTTTTACTATTTGCGCGTTGTCAGAACGAATGACAGAACTGCTCATCGCGGACGGGTCGGTAGACAAGGCCCCTCGAAAGGGTAAGATCTCGCCCCCGGCACCTAGCCCGCCGTCGGTGGGCATGGAGTTTACCGAAGAGATGAAGGGTTACATCACCGATCGCATCAAGGACGCGAAAAGGCCCGAGGACTATAGAGAGGCGGAGCGTCAAGGGAGACAGGAGGGAACCGCTCTCGGTTTCAAGTTGACGATTTACGTGGACGATGTCGATCGCTTTGTGACTGAATCGACCCACCGGGGTCGGGCCGAGGGATATGTGACCATGGGATCTTCGAAATCGGCCATCGAGAGAGGCCGGTTCAACCTCTTCATCGACAAACCGGGACCGAAAACCAAGCGGATGTTCTACTCTCTGCTATTTCGAGGCGATGGTGACGGGTATTGTCTCATGGAGGGATACAAAGAGATCCGAGATGATCCGGCTCTTGATATCTGGGAGATCTGGCGGGACATGACGACCCTTTTCACGACCGTCTATAAGGGGGAGACACCAGAAGGCCCTGTTGTCGGTCAAGGTATCATTCGAGTGCACCTGCAGGATTTTTTGAGACAACTAACGACGTTTCGTGTCCGTAATGCGGTCACCCTGAAGGCTCGAGCAGAAGCAGAGACTCGATTTATGTCATTTTTCTTTGGCGAGCTCTGGGAAGCCTACGTGAAGAATCTCATCCTAAGGGAAGCCTGAATCCAAGAGGGCCAGGCCTTGCGGCAATGCCGACCGGATGGCCTTTTTCGGAGATACCATCCTGTTTTGAAAAGGAGGAAATCGGTATGGCACAACCAAAGAGGACCGCGCTGGTGATCTCCGGGGGCGGCGCAAAGGGAGCGTTTGCAGTCGGGATATTGAAACACCTGTTCCTCACCTACCGGAAGACCGGCTGGTTTGCCATTACCGGTGGGACGTCCACCGGTGCGCTGATCTGTCCGATCGCCGCCCTCATGGCTGCACCGGATCCTATGGGCTCTCAGGCATTTCAGACTTTAGTGGACATGTACACAACGGTGACGACCTCTGACATCCTTGAAAAGCAGAACGTCTTCGAACTGATTCGGAGGCAGGATGCCCTCTACGAATCCGACCCGCTGAACGATTTGATCCACCGACAGGTGTCTCAAGAGCGGTTCGATTGGCTGCAAGGTCCTGAAGCGCCATACGCCTACGTGGTATACACGAACTATCAAACCGGCCAAAGAGTGACGGTTTCGGCAAAAGATGAGAGTATGACCAGGGAAAGGTTTATGGAGGCGATGCTGGCCTCGGCCAGCGTTCCCGTGGTCATGGAAGCCACGATCATTGGTAACGACGTTTGCTACGACGGCGGCGTGCGCGATCTCCTCCCCTTCGGAAGGGCCATCGACTTGGGCGCTGAGACCATTGTGCCTATTTTCCTTGATCCAGAGGAATTTACCGAAACCCGGAGTCGGTTCAGACGGATGGATAAGATCCTGCTTAGAACGTTGGCCATCCTGGTGGATGAGGCCGGGAGGAATGACTTTGCAATGGCGAAGCTGATCAACATGGGCAATCAGGCAAAAAAGGAGATCCTGGATACATTTTCCAAGGACCCTGCGGCCATTCAGAAACTCGAGGGGATCTTCAATAGGGATGATTTTCGGGCCCTCTTCGGGGAAGAAAAACGCCTGATTCAAATCATCGAGGGAATGCGCCCGGATCAGACAATTACAGAGGATTCGCTCACCTTCGAACCTGCCAAGATGCGCGAGTGGGTCGATTGGGGCGAGAAGAAAGCCCGGGATGTCTTGAAAAAGAGTCCTTTCGTATAGTCTGCTGCCAGTCGCGTTATCGAAAAAGGTTCCTGGCGATTGGATTGTAGTGGAGTGTTCGAACGACAGAAACCGTGGGGTCGCCTCCTTGTTGACCCCGGAATGAAGCGTGAGATTCTGTGGTCCCCTTTCTGCGTTTTCTTCTGTGTGAATCTCTATGGGAGGGTAATAAGAATGGGTAAGAAACTGCTCAGGCCCCTGGCCGATTTAGGCACGGTCGCCCTTTTGTTGTTTCTCTTGTCACCTTCATCGAGAGCGGCTGAATTGAAGAAACTGAACCTGGACAGTGCCGGCGCGCTCGGTACCACTATCAGGTCAGACACCAGAATCAGGTCCGAAGGGTCCGGGTCGATCAGAATCTCAACCCTATGGCCAACGACAATTTCCGTGGGCGAAGTATCCGGACTCGATGTAGAACACGCAGTTCTGGTCTATAGAGGCAAGGTCAGGAGCGAGAACCTGGAAGGTCAGGCCTTTTTGGAGATGTGGTGTTATGTCGGGGGCGGCCAGTACTTCTCGCGGGGTCTCAACTCCTTTGTCAGTGGGAGTTCCGACTGGAAAACCCTGGAGACCCCTTTTTTTCTGCAAGCTGGGCAGAAGGCAGAGAAGGTTATCCTCAACGTCATTATCAACGGCCGGGGAACGATTTGGATCGATGACGTAACCCTCTCCGCTGAGCCACTCAATTAAGCCTCTGAAATCGCGCGCAGAGGCTAAGTTTGATGATACGGCTCTTGCCCCGTCTCACGATTAATAATAACGGTAGCCTCGGTGTTTCCGGTAGTGATAGCCACGATCGTACGGCCGATTGTAGTACTTATACTTGTACGGATACCGATGTTTGTATTTGTAACGGTATTTGTACTTGTGAGGATATCGGTCATAGTAATAGTCGCGATCGTAATACCGGTGCTTGTAACGGTGTCGGTCGTAGTAATCATGTCTGCTGCGATGCCTGTGGTAGCCAAATGAGTATCCGTGGCCGTAGTATCCACCATCAAGCCTGAAGGAGAAGTAGGTTGACCCCGCCAGATGAATGGGTGCGGCCAAAAATCCAGCGCCTTCGGGTGATATTTTTCCAAAACCCATGTCAGATGCATGGCCTCGGATCCCAGCCCCAAAGATTCCAGCAGCTAGTATCAACAGAAAAACACATTTCCGTGTGTTCATCGTTCGGCCTCCATTCGCTGTTTTTAACCTTCTGTCTAGATTATACGAAATGCGTCCTGGTGTATTCAACCGACGGCGGAAAACAACCTCAGACGGGTATCAGCGGCGGTTGGGCTTTAGCAAAGAAATGTCATTTATCGGGAGAAGCCGCGGCACACCAGACTCGGCATGAGGTGCAATTGAATATGATACGTTGTGTGGGTACAATATAGGTGTTGACCTGGCGAGATTTTCTGACGAATTCGCCAGCCCGGGCGAGCTGAGGAGGTGCTGACGAACTGGATCACAGGTGGAAAAGATGAAGGTACGAGCATTTGTTTTTGAAGACAACGATACCCTTCGGTCGATGATGTCCTCTGTTCTGGAGGGTCGTGGTTACGAGGTTATGTCCTTTCCTGATCCGGGTTTCTGTCCAATGGTCCTGAATCGTGAATGCCCGTGTCCCCACAAGCACGCCTGTGCGGACATAATCATAACCGATATCAACATGCCCAGTATGACCGGACTCGAGTTTCTGGAGAATCGCAGACAGAATGGCTGCAAAGTCAAGAACAGGGCAGTGATGTCAGGCAGGTGGTCAGAGGAGGAGCTTGACAAGGCCCGGAAGCTCGGCTGTAAGATATTCGAAAAACCTTTTAGCTTTGCCGACCTTGGCAGATGGCTTGAGGAGTGCGAAAAAAGACTCGATCCGAAGAGAAAATTATCAGACCTCTCTCGTCACGAACTGGAGACGGAAAGCCTACGAGCGCAACAGGGAAAGCCGGGCTAAAAGGAGGACCGTTTTTTCTTTGGGAAAGAGCCCCCTCATGCAGACTGAGGTTTGTCTGTCCTTTCGATTCCCCGTAGAAATTTGCTGTTTGTGACGATGGTCGTTCTCACCCATGATTCGCCGGTGGTGGGACAGACAGCGGGTGTCCCTTTTCTCCCCCGCGTCGCTGAGTGACACAGACAGTGGCTGGCATGGGACAATTTTTCACTCTTTGATCTTGTCGTAAACCTCAAAATCTGAGATGGTCTCTCCTGAAGAGTTCACTGTGAGGAGGAGATATTTATGGGCGTGAAGACTGTCATCTATGGCAAGATGGGTTGACCTTATACGCAGGATGCCAGGTCGGCATACGGTGATGACGCACAGTTTGTTGATGTTCAGGCAGAACCGAGCAGACTCCAAGAGATGCTCAAGCATTCCGGTGGAGTCAGGGAAGTACCGGTGATTGTAGAAGGAGATAAGGTCACCGTAGGCTACGGTGGGACCTGAGGGATTTGATGGCCCACAGTTAGCGGGTCCCATGTCCTCCGTCTCTCTCCAGTTTTCTTTCAGACCGGACAAAGCACACAAAGCTTTTTGAGTTTTGGGTCCAATCCTCAGAAGCACCTCCTGAGGATTGTGTCGGTTTTTGCGCCGTCGCATCCCTCGTCTCAGGAGGCTTGCGGGAGCCCGAAACCCTCCGGCCCTGGACGGTTATGCCCACATACTGGCATTCTATTTGCTGGTGCTCCTAACGCTGAGATTTTTTTGGGGAAGGAGATAAGAATGGAGGATGGCCAAAAAGAGATCGCACGAATGAAGCTCAATGTGATGGACAGCCTGGTTTTTCAGACGAACCAGTATCGGGGAAAGAAATACGTCGACATCCGGAAGTACGTGGAGACGCAGAATTACACCGGCTTCACAAAGCAGGGAATCCGATTCAGCGTCGCACTCTTTGGTGAGTTTTTTGAAAACCTAAAGAAAGTGGCCGAAAGTCTTGACATTGCGATGGGAGAGGAAGAAACAGCGGAGTAACGCTGTGTTTTTGGCTTGAGTACCACCTGGTCTCACCATGAAAACGTGGCCAGTGACAGGCGCTTCAATCTCGCATTCAGGCCTCGATACCCTTGAATCTCCTGACGGCCCTTTTGATGACTTCCTGTGAGAACTGGCCTTTTCTCCATACCTCCACGTCACTAACAAACAAAACCCCGGCACAGTTCGGCATGACTTCTGAAATCTGTTCGATGATTCCCATGATGACGTCTTCTGGCCCAATCACGAAAATCCCCGTATTCTTTGCCGTATAGGTAAAACTGAAATCGTCCCTGGATTCTCGCATCCCCTCACCATTCACATCGCCGTACATGGTATACCCTGTTGCACCAGAGTCTTTTATGATGTCGATTATTGTCTCACGCTGTGAGGTCTCAACAATAATGTCGAGTTTCTTCATCGTGTGAAGTTGCATCGATTCCTCCGCATCCGTTCAGGTTTCTAGAAACTAGAGTCCCTTAACTCCATCCTCTTTGGCTGTTCAAGACAAGTATGACTGACTTTTTGGTCTTGTGGTGGGTCCTCCGTTTCTTATATCAGCAATTTCCTGAGAGTTCAATAGGGGGGAAAAATATCCTGTCTTGGTCCACACCTAAGGCCTCTTGTATGTGGCTTTATTGCTGAGAGTGAGTCGATGCTAAACCACGGGCATGAGGGACGGAGTCCTGTCCACGAAGTGATGAGAAATTCCCGAAGGAACGGCCACAGTCCCCCCTTTTTCTGTGATTCTTCAGGGTGGACACAATTTGATGTGATAGAAGAATTCGGATAGGTTATATTAGAGAGCGCTCTCACGGAACTGCGAGTTGGCTGAAAGGGGTCACGACCGTGTCTTCTCAAGGCCTCATCAGCATCGGTGGCGTTGATATTCTCGTCGTCTGGGAGGAGGTCCATAATCCGCCCATGCGGTGTTTGATATGGTGTTTTCAGCATAGGGTGAAACTCGTGGATCGAGGAGTTAAGTCTAGAGAGAGGAGTCATACCCATGCCATATCAGCCGATTGAGAACTATGGCATCATCGGCGACATGCATACTGTTGCATTAGTCGGGATGAACGGATCGATTGATTGGTTCTGTTTTCCCCACTTTAACTCTCCCAGTGTTTTTGCTGCCATTCTGGATGACAAGAAGGGAGGGTACTTCAAGGTCGCTCCCGCCACTGAGGAGATCACTTACAAGCAGTTCTACTGGCCAGAAACCAACGTTCTTGTCACGCGCTTCCTCTCAGCGGACGGCGTTGGTGACGTCACGGATTACATGACTGGGCCTGGGCAGGCCAAGGGGAATGGCCATCACCATCAATTGTTCCGCCGTGTCACTGCGGTCCGTGGGACAATGCCCTTCCGGGTGGAATGCCAGCCGGCCTTCAATTACGGGCGGGATGATCATACTGTTGAAATCAGTCTGGAAGGGGCCTCCTTCAACTCTCGAGGGCTCAGCCTGGGCCTCTCATCCAGTGTTCTCCTGAAACAGGACGGAAATGGAGTCGTCCGTGATTTCACACTCCAGGAGGGACAATCGGCTATCTTCATACTTCAGGAGATTGAACCTGGAACCGGTTGCGCCGCCTGCTTAACTGAGCGCGAAGCGGCCGAGGTATTTGTGAAAACGGTCGAGCACTGGCGTCGGTGGATCGCGAAATGCACATACATGGGCCGGTGGCGGGAGATGGTTCATCGGTCCGCGCTGGCGTTGAAGCTGCTCACATATGAGCCAACGGGTGCGATCGTCGCAGCCCCGACCTCCAGCCTTCCGGAGGCCGTTGGTGGCAAGCGCAACTGGGATTACCGGTACACCTGGATTCGGGATGCTGCCTTTACGCTGTATGGACTCCTCCGTATCGGCTTGACCGAGGAAGCCGCCCGTTTCATGCACTGGCTCGAAGCTCGCTGCCACGAACTTAAGCCAGACGGATCCCTGCAGATTATGTACGGGATTGATGGACAGCACAACCTCACCGAAGAGACCCTGGATCACCTGGAAGGCTACAGGGGCTCCCGCCCTGTTCGGGTGGGCAACGGTGCCCACAACCAACTCCAGCTAGATATCTACGGCGAACTCATGGACTCGGTCTACCTCTATAACAAATACGGTAGCCCCATCTCATACGACCTCTGGACACACCTGAGGCGGCTGGTCAACTGGGTTTCTGATAATTGGCAGAGAAAAGACGAGGGGATCTGGGAAGTTCGCGGTGGGCAACAACACTTCGTCTATTCAAAATTGATGTGCTGGGTTGCCCTGGATCGCTCGATCCGCCTGGCCGACAAGCGATCCTTTCCCGGAGATCGTGACCGGTGGTTGACGTCCCGAGACCAAATCTATGAAGAGATCATGGCCCGAGGATGGAATTCGAAACAGGAGGCCTTCGTGCAGCATTATGGCAGCGATTCTCTCGACGCTTCAAACCTCATGATGCCGCTCGTGTTCTTCCTCTCGCCTACCGACCCGAGGATGCTCAAGACCATCGATGCGGTGAATCGTTCGCCCGAAAAGGGTGGACTCGTCTCGAATAGTCTGGTCTATCGGTACAATCCAGCGAAGGCTCCAGATGGTGTGGGAGGAGAGGAGGGGACCTTCAATATTTGTACCTTTTGGCTCGTAGAGGCCTTAACCCGTGCGGGTCAGGTCGATCCAAGACGACTCGATGAGGCGAGACTCATGTTCGAGCAGATGTTGGGCTACGCGAATCACCTCGGACTCTATGCCGAACAGACCGGCAGTCGTGGGGAGGCTTTGGGGAATTTCCCCCAGGCATTCACCCACCTGGGATTGATCAGTGCCGCATTCAATCTCGACAAGGCTTTTGGCGGAAAAGCCTAAGGAGGATATGCATGAAAAGAAGTTTCCTGTTGATGCCGGGCTTGGCAGTCGTCGTGCTGGCGGGATGTCAAAGTGCCCAGGTTCACACATTTGTCGGACCATCATCGATTCCAGAGCAATCATACGAAATCACTGTCTATGACGGTCTTACCGCCGGCTCTTACGCCGTGCTCTTTGACATTCCTGGCGACAGCATCGATGTATCCATGAAATACAGCGTTTTCACCGAGAAGATCGGGCTAGACTCTTCACAAGGGTATCTCAATGAACTCGAGGCCCGGACAAAAGGTCACAGAACCATAACGATCACGGATCGGGGTGGAAAGGCGAGTGCTTACCTCGGCGTGTCAAATCTCTTGAACTATGCCGTTACCGGAGATGATAGAAACGTTATGGTGACCATTGAGGACCCTTATGGCGGTTACCGCCGGTCGGGTCCATAGGAAAGAAGGCCCACATGATTGTTCCCCCTCTCTCTAAATCGAGATTTCTTGCGGGTCTTCAGTGCCCCCTGCGTCTGTGGCATGCGAGTTATGAGCCGGACCTAGCCTCCCCACTGTCACCGAGCCAAAAAGCCCTATTCTCGATGGGCCATAGGGTAGGGGAGTTGGCTCGGGGCCGTTACCCCGGCGGGGTTTTGATCAAGGAGCAACACTTTCGCCATGATGATGCCGTGCGATCGACCATAGAGGCCCTGGGACGTTCGGATGTGCCCGCAATCTACGAGGGAGCATTTACTTTCGACGAGATACGAATCCGAGTTGACGTTCTGGAGCGGTCGGGGGATAAATCGTGGAACCTCATCGAAGTCAAATCTGGAACCTCCGTAAAGGAGGAGAACGTCTATGATGCTGCCCTTCAGTACTATGTTCTTGACGGGGTCGGTCTCGCAGTAAACCGCGCCGGGGTCCTCCATTTGAATCGGGACTATCTGTATGACGGCGAGAAGCTGGATCTGACTGCCCTGTTTCAGTTTGAGGATCTAGGTGAGCGGCTTGTCCAGATGCAGGGGGACATATCGGAAAAAATACAAGACTTGAAGGCTATGCTGGAGCAGAAGACGCCTCCGGCGATCAATGCCTCGAAGCACTGCCGCAAACCCTATCGGTGTGAATTCCTTGACCACTGTAAGAAGAGCCTGCCCGACCACTGGATCCAGGAGCTTTGGGGACTGCGTCAAGATCAGATCGACGAGCTGGCCATGATGGAAATCGTCGATATTCGAGATATCCCTGAAACCCTCGAGATGTCAGCCCTGCAGAGACGAATCAGGGGGTGTGTCATCAGAAATGCTGAACATGTGGATGTTGGGCTCGGATCGGCCTTGAAGAATTATGATTATCCGATTCATTTTCTGGACTTTGAAACCGTGGCACCTGCCATCCCGCGATATGCGAACACCCATCCTTTCCAAATGCTGCCATTTCAGTGGTCAGATCACATTCTCTCCGAAGATGGCACACTGACCCATCAGGCGTATCTATGCGGTGAGGACAAAGATCCGAGGGAGGAGGTGGCTCAGACCCTTCTGGAGGCCCTGGGAGAGGTCGGCAGTATTTGTACATATAGCAACTATGAGAACCAAGTAATTTCCGAACTGGGAGATTTTCTGCCGGCCTATCGGGATCGACTGAAAGCACTCCTCGGACGTTGCCGTGACCTCCACACTGAAATTCGAAAGGGATACTACCACCCTGAATTCCACGGATCTTTTTCCATAAAAGAGGTCCTCCCAGCGCTTGTGCCTGCCATGTCTTATGCGGGCCTGACCGTTCAGGAGGGAGCCCAGGCCGGCTTTGAGTATCTCCGTATGATCGATCCGGATACACAACCGGCAGAGCGAGAGAGGATCCGACGGGATCTTTTAGAATACTCTCGACAGGACACACTCGCTATGGTCAGGATCCGCGACGAGCTACTGAAACGGTCGGAAGGGCTCTTGTGACACGAAAGGTCTGACTCTGTACTGGTCAGTGATTATTGAAAAAGGGGAAATCTCTGATGGGGCTCCGAACAGTCAAAGTAGAGACAACCGCGCAGGCATATCTAGAGCTACTGAGCAACCGGGGAATCGACTATTTCTTTGCCAACGCAGGGACGGACTTTGCCCCCCTGATCGACGCGTTCGCGCGCCGGACCAAGGAGGGGGATGATCAGCCCACGCCCATTCTCGTGCCCCATGAAAATGCAGCAGTGGCGATGGCACACGGATACTACATGGTCACTGGAAAACCCCAGGTCGTGATGGTTCACGTCAATGTCGGGACGGCAAATGCCATGAATGGCCTTATCAATGCGGCCCGTGACAATGTCCCCATTCTTTTCACTGCGGGACGGACACCACTTACCGAGGAAGGGCTCCCTGGATCCCGCGATCTCTATATCCACTGGGGGCAGGAGACCTTCGACCAGGCCAGTATGGTTCGGGAGTATGTGAAATGGGATTATGAGTTGCGCAATTTCAAACAATTGGAGGAGGTCGTTGATCGAGCTCTGGAAATCGCCATGACCGAACCACGAGGCCCGGTCTACCTGACACTTCCCCGTGAGGTCCTCGCTGAGCCACAAAAGGAGTTCACCATGTCAGAGATGCCGCGGCGGGACGTGAAAAGCCAGCTCTATCCAGAGCCGGAGTCGATTGATTTGGCAGCGGCGATCCTCGCTGAGGCGGAGAGCCCGTTGATCATCACCACGAGAGTCGGGCGCGATCCCGATAGCGTCGCCCACCTCGTGACGCTGGCCGAGACTCATGCGATACCGGTCGTCGTTTTCAACCAGCGCTACATGTGTTTTCCAACAAATCATCCGATGCACCTGGGCTTTAGCCCCAAGCCGTTCCTCGGAAACGCCGATGCCATCCTCGTTGTCGACAGCGACGTGCCATGGTACCCAAGTGTCACGAAGCCACGGGGTGATTGTAAGGTCATCCAGATGGGTATTGATCCCATCTACAGTGACTATCCCATTCGGAGTTTTCCCTGCGACCTTGCCATCAGGGCGGATCCGACTGTCGCCATTCCGATTCTTAACAAGGCCCTGTTTTCTTACCGTAAGAAAGCCCAAAAGCGTTTAGGGGACCGCTTCAAAAGGCTGCAGGCTATCCACGATAAGCAGCGGGCGTCGTGGCGGGAATCGCTTGAGCGTGTCCGGGATGATTCGCCCTTAAATCCCTTGTGGATCTCCCACTGTATCGATGAGATCAAGGATGCTGAGACAATCGTCGTTGATGAATACGATCTAGTGCCGACACAGGTGGATTTTCTCAGACCTGGGACCTTCTTTGGAAGCATAGCCGCCGGGGGTCTCGGGTGGGGTCTCGGAGCAGCCCTTGGGGCCAAACTTGCTACCCCGGACAAGTTAGTAATTGCCACCGTGGGTGACGGCAGTTACATGTTCGGGAATCCTACCCCGTGCCATTTCGTATCGCAGGCGCTGAACTTACCCATTCTCACGGTGATTTTCAATAATCGGGGATGGAATGCTGTTCGCCGTGCCAACCTCCGGATGTATCCCGATGGCTGGGCAGCCAGGACGAATAACGTCCCCCTCAGCGAGTTGGAGCCTTCACCCCATTTCGAAGTTGTGGTCACGGCAAGTGGCGGGTACGGTGAACGGGTCGAACGGGCTTCCGAGGTGAAACCCGCCCTCGAGCGCGCCCTAACGGCCGTTCGAGAAGAAGGGCGACAAGCCGCACTGAATATGATCTGTAAGAAATTCTAGGAGCCGTTCGGCTCGGCTGGGTATGGCACGTTCTTCCTTCCTTTCAAGTCAATGGCCAGTGTGGTGCGGCGAAGAGAGGTGTTTCGAAATTTCAGCGTCTCTGGTCCTGGTTTATTTGGTTTTGTGTTATAATACTGGGTGAAAGGGGGGAGGCATAATGAAGCTATCTAAGCTTATTTTTGTGATGGGCCTTTTGGCCCTTGCAGGCTTGTTTTTTTCAGCCTCTCAGGGACATGCGGACTTCTACAAGTGGGTAGACAAGAACGGCATTATTTGGCTTACGGACGATCCTGAAAGCCTGCCGGAAGAGGCTCGGGACCAGGTCGAAAAGGTAATGACCACGGAGGAGTCATCTCCATCGCCCTCGGAAGGCTCCACCATGTCTCAAGACGAAGGGGGAGAACTTCCCGCCGTGGGGGCGTATTTGGAAAACCGGGAACAAGAGCGTGAAGAGATCGATAAGCTCAAGACGAAAATCTCAACTCTCGAGCATGATCTGGCTGCAGCCAGAAGGGCTTTAAAAAGGGTGTCCCTTACCGATCGGAGGGGGTATTGGTTTGTCGTCGATGCGTCTGGGAATAGAGCTCCGGCAACATACAAGGACCCGGGAGCCGTTTGGAGTACCCAAACCTGGCCAGCCATACCTCGAAGTGAACGGACCAGAGAGTCTGACGAGAGAAGACGGATCCAATCGGATATCGAGAAGTTTGAGAGTGAACTGGAGGCAGCAAGAAAGAAGCTTTCAGTGCTCCCTCGTAGCTTTTAGCATTTCTCTGGCATTCGTGGATCAGGATCGGCATTGTAAGTGGGGGTTCGGTTCACCCTGAACGTCACTCCGATGCATCCACAGACAATAATGGATTGGTTAATCGGTTTTTGAGAACCTTGCCCTTGCGAGTTGGGGCAAGGTTCTCTTTTTCTATTAGATTATCTTCCAATTTAGCAGAGATTCGATGGGGTCGATTAGTCCTCAGAGGCGAGAGCCCCATCAGTGGCCAGATTATGCTTCGGAGTGCCCTTCATGATAATATGGAGCACGTCTGGAGAAACCCCAATTCTCTCGAAGGCTGAGGTTATTCCCATAACGAGATCCTTCTTTTGCTCGACGGTCCGTCCCTCCATCATTTCGATAATAACAACTGGCATCATGTCCTCCCGTCCAGGTCAGCTAGCGGTAGCTTCTCTGGATCTGATGGACGAGGAGATGTCCAGGTTTGTCCTTGGAAATGGTAGGGTCTTTTCCTTCGTAGAACCCCTCATTGCTGTAAGGGATATGGCATGACGAGCATCCCATCCCCCGGTAGTCGCCCCGCCTGGCCCGTCCCCGAACCCCGACGTGACACCGCTGGCACTCGATCCTGCTGTAGGTGTATGCAGCCAGTGCCGGGTTCTTCTCGATTTCTTGAGGAGAGGGATTAGGGATTTCCTTGACAGACGGAATCGCAAAGAGGTTGAGAACATTTTTGTCTTCAACGAGTTCTCTCATGTATTCTTTGTACGCCTTGCTTCCAATGGCAGGAGCCGGGCCATCTGGGTCTTCCAGTGCATAGTTACTGAAGCGGGGCGTCAGGTCCGGAGGGTGGATGCCCCAGGCCCATTCGTTCCCCTGGATCTTCCCAATTTCAGTGTTCTTGACAGTCCGCATCAGGCGGTAGGCATAACCCTCATGGCATCCGGAGGGGCCACACGTCTTGTCCGCAATCCAGATGCTCCCGGGATCGGGGTAGAAGGTTTCAGCCGCAACGTCCTCGGGCGCGCCCTGGTGGGCCCCTTCTTTCGTCTTTGCTGCAGGACCCCCACCGTGACAGACAACGCAGGTTCCGAGGTCGCCCCCGATTCCATCGATGAGCTGCATCATGTCATTACCTTCCGGCATGATGGCTTCGATGCCCTGGTGACACCTCAGGCATCCATTGCCCGTCTCCTCTGCCTTTCCGATAGTGATCACTGTGAAGCCTGCCAGAACCAGGAGTAGAGACAGTGAGTAGACTATAAGATCTCTTCTCCTTTTCATGGCCCCCTCCTTTTGGAACGTATTGTCCTTGAGGAACTGTCTATCCTGTCCACGGCAGGGAATATATCACAGTTTAATTTTTTCCTATCCTTTTAGTACGGATCGAATCATCAGAAGACACGACAAGGGTCAATTATTCAGATTTCCCTAAGACGAGAGACACAAGACACGAGAGGGCGCAGGTAAATGACCTTTGGGTGACAGAATATTAAAGGGAGTATCGCCGAGTTTAGATGAGCTATCCCAAAAGATTCAGAATCATCTTGACACGACTGAACCCATTTTGCTTAAGTTTCCTGAAAGGAAAGGGTCGACAATCGTCTGTTTTTCCATCCCATTGGCATTTCAGCGCCCGACAGGTCTGGTCCTTTCTGGCCTTACCAGTCCACTCATCCAAGCACACTCTTCATGGTATTGGGCTAACCTTATCTTTTGCAAATAGGAGCTCAAAGATAGATGATGCAAATCACGGGCGAGCTCATCTGGAGGTGAGTCTCGTGGGTGTCTATGAGAGTATCTCATGTTTAATGTCACTTACGGAAATTTTTGAAAGGAGAATCAAAAAATGCTGAAAGATTTCAAAGAATTTGCAATGCGGGGGAATGTGATTGACATGGCCGTAGGAATTATCATTGGGGTCGCCTTCGGTGCCATTATCAAGTCGCTTGTGGCCGATATCATTATGCCGCCTATCGGTCTCTTGTTGGGTAACGTGGATTTTTCCAACCTTTTCGTCATTTTGAGAGAGGGTGCGACCGCTGGGCCTTATGCGATACTCGCTGACGCTCAGAAGGTTGGTGCGGTCACAATGAACTACGGTTTGTTCGTGAATACGGTCATTAATTTTGTGATAATCGCCTTTGTCTTGTTTCTTATGATCAGTAATCTGAACAAGCTCAAGCGAGAGGCTCCACCGGCAGAGCCGACGACCAAGGAGTGCCCGCACTGTCTGTCGACCGTATCGATCAAGGCGACGCGCTGTGCCTTCTGCACATCAGAGTTGCAGGCAGCGTAGTGACGGACCCTGCGTGCGCTGGCGAGACGACCTGACGGCGTCAGCAAACATCCCGTTCACAACGCCAGGCTTGAAAGAACTGGGATGACCCGTTGAGTCTCGGGCCAAGGCTTCCGCCATCGACCACACATTTCAAATGAAGGGAGGAGATCGATGGGACAGGTTTGGTCCGCCTTGACACGGCGGATTTGTCTCATGACATGGGGTGGTTTCATTTTTCTCTTTTTTCTCACGACGACCGTTCTGGCTGATGAGGTTCGTCTAAGAAACGGGGATCGGATCACAGGACAGATTGTGAGAATGGAAAAGTCGTTTCTCACGCTGAAGACCAGTTATGCAGGGGATGTCCGAATAAATTGGGAGGAGGTCGTCTGCGTGTCTTCGGATTGGGAACACACTTTTAGCCTGAGAAACACTGAGATCCTGATCGGCCGTGCCGCCTGCGCAGGGGACGGAAAAATTCAAATTGTGGGAGTGACGATCGGCGAATCCACAGAGATGTCCCTGGATGAACTGGAGGCCATCAACCCGTCTCCTCCACCCCCTGCGATCACATACAAGGGGAGTGTTGCCGGCGGTGGCAGCAAAACCCGCGGTAACACCGATGATGCCGTGGCTTACCTTTCCGGTGACTTCGAGGCCCGATCTAGGCGGCATCGCTTTACGGTGGGAGGGAGATACAACTACGGGGAAACAGGCGGGGAGATCACGACACGAAACGCCCTCGGAAGGATCAAATATGATTTCTTCGTAACCCAGAGACTCTACACATATGCCCAGGCGTTGTTTGAGAGTGATGATTTCCAGGATATAAAACTACGGAGCGCAATGGGGGCGGGGCTAGGCTATCAGATCTTTGATACCGAGCGGACAAGTCTATTTTTCGAGGGTGGCGTCTCGTATTTCAATAAGGATTTTGAGAAGGCCGAAGACGAGAGCTACGCGTCGGGTCGGGAATCCATAGGTTTCAACTATGCGATTGTGCCTGATCGGGTTAAATTCTTCCATCTGCACGAATTCTACTGGAGCCTGGAAGATTCTGATGAGTACTATTTCCGGGCCGAGCAGGGATTGCGTTTCATTCTGTTCCGGAACTTTTTTGCGAGTTTTGGGGCAGACTATTCCTACGATCGCCAGCCGGCATTGGGCCGGAAGAATTCGGACACCCTGTATACAGCTAGCCTCGGCTATGAGTTCAGCTTTTGATCCGGACCGGTGCGGCCCTACTTCTCGCCAATAGCCCGGTCGAAGTAATCGAGCCACTCCTGCTCCGTCCACTGTCGAGCACCGATGATCTTTTGAAGAACGGTGCCATCCTTATCAATGATGAAGCTCTCAGGTACTCCAGTGAGGCCGTACCGTTTATAGACCTCGCTGTCTGGATCGAGAAGGATAGGAAAGGTGATGCCGTAGTCAGCAACAAAGGGCCGCACCACGTCCTCTCCCTTCTTATCGATACTGACCGCCAGAATCTCGAACTGCCGACCCTTAAATCGTTGATAAATGGTTTCCATGGAGGGCATCTCCCAGATACAGGGAGGGCACCAGGTCGCCCAGAAATTCAAGAGAACCACCTTTCCCCTGTAATCGGATAAGCTGACCGAGGGGCCCTGCAGCGTGGCAAGCGTAAACTCTGGTGCTGGATCACCGACCTTGGCCAACTCCGGGACAAAGGTCTGCCCCCGAATGACAAGAAAGTAAAAGGCCGCAGCAACCGCGGCTAGTAGCAGAGCTGTAACGACATCTTTCCAGCTCTTAATGGGAAAAGTACGCATCATCTATGGGCTGGTTAAAGGGACTTGAGATGCTTTATAGAAATTCGAATGGAAGGAGATATCAGAGAGTTTGTCCAGCGGCACGTCCGGGTTAGTCCCCGAATCTTTCATCGATTGCTCTCTTTATCTCGTCGATCGTCTTGCCTTCCTTGTGAAGTTGGGCTGCCCGCAGGGCCTCCTTTTGGCAGAGGCCTCACCCAGCGCCATGTCTATCTGCATAGCAACTCAAGAGGCTCTTATGGTAGAAGGGCGAGACATCGCACCCACAATAGCAGAAGACCTGGTCCATCACCTCTGGATACTTCTCCGCCGCAGCGTAGGCTAACCTGGTTCTCCCAGAAAACAAGAAGGGATCCAGCACCGGGCGGGTTTCGCCCCCCTGGACAGAAAAGGATTTGCCTTTCTTGCCCTCCGTGCCGGTAAAGGGCAGGCGGCCCCACAAGGCGACGATAAGGACGGCCAAAACAATGGCCCCTCCCACCCAAATGTAAACACTCTTCTTGCCTGTTTTTGCCTTCCGGCGACTTGTCTCCTGAGCTCTCGCTGATCTTTTATTCTTCCCCTTCTTGGACATGTCTCACCTCAGTTGTTAGCGGGATGCATATATCGCGCGGGTTTCCCCGAGCGACTGAATAGACAGTAATCTTACTTTTCCTTTCAGTGGAATGTCAATCCTCGTGTGAAAGAAATTTCAAGACCGTCGGAGATCTTTTTTCCAAAGCGGGGCTGGCCAGATCAGACGGTTGAATGAGATTTCACGTTATGATCTGCTCGACTCCCCCTCGGCTGGTTGAAACTTCAGGGCGACTGAATTGATGCAGTATCGAAGTCCGGTCGGGGGTGGTCCATCATTGAAAACGTGACCAAGATGGCCGTCGCACCTGTTGCAGAGGACCTCGATTCTCTTCATGAAGAAGCTGTGGTCCTCTTCAGTTCTGATGTGGTGCTCCGAAATCGGTTCCCAGAAGCTCGGCCAACCAGTACCGGAATCGAACTTGGCCTCCGAACTAAACAGGTCGAGGCCGCACCCCGCGCATTGATATATCCCTTTGCCCTTGGACTTGTTATATTTACCGCTGAACGCCCTTTCTGTTCCTTTCTTCCGCAGGATTCTAAACTCCTCCGGGGTGAGGAGCGCTTTCCACTCTTCTTCACTTTTGACGATTCTTTCAGGCATACCAGTCACTCTCTTTGTCGTCATTTGGCTGTTGTCCTTTGCCAAGCCCTTTGAAAGAAATCCGATCTCAAGAAAACTAGCCAGGGTTGGAATTCCCGCAAATAGAGCGAAGATACCCAGTCCCTTGAGAAAAAACCTTCGATCTCGCCTGCCATCTGGATCTTGTCTCCCTGATCTCATGACCTGCTCCTTTCTGTATGGCCTAGTCGACAATGCCCTTGAGTCCACTGCCCATGTGTGCCAGTATTTCAAATCCGATCAGAATGTAGGAGCCTGGGATAACCAATAGGAAGAGAAGTGCCTTCCAGAGAACCAATCCGAAACGGATACCCTCCGCGGCGGCTCCCGTGAGCTCGTGACCAAGCCTCCACGGGGCCACACCTGAACCGATAAGGGTCATGTGCGACCAGGCTGTCTGCGGGTGCCCGTCTATGGGACAAGAGCATACCCCGCTTTTTTCCACCCCTCCACTCCCCCACCGAGGACTTTTACGTTTGTATATCCTTCCCCCGTGTATTTCTCTGCCTGACCGGCAGCGGTTGCGTCTTCAGGTCAAGCGCAATAAAGAATCACCTCCTGGTCTTTCGACAAAGAGGAGAGGGTCGATTTGAATTGTCCATGGGAAATCGCACCTTCCAGGTGAACGAGTCTGAACTTCTCATCGTCGTCATAGGCGCAGACGAGGAGTGCCCCCCCTGAGGTGACTTTTGTTCTCGCTTCTTCCGGAGAAATACGGATTGGTTCGTCCATTTCGTGCCCCTTAGTATGCTTGAAAATCAACACGGATCATTTTAAGTATAAGAAGTTCCGTTCAAAGGGTGCAACCTCCCGGTCAATCTTCTGCACTGGTCCTTTTTGGAAATCTGAGTTTTTCAACAAAATCCAAATCATAGGGGAACGCTACATGAAAGAATCGGGGAACTCCTCAGAAGACCAGGTTGACAGGATAGGAGGTGTCTATTTATGATGCTTAGGGAGAGTTTCTTTTTCATCGAAAGCAGGAAATGAAAATAGGAGGTGACGAGATGAGCATGGTCGGCAAAGAAGCCCCCGATTTCGACCTGGTGGGCTATTTCGATGGTTCATTCAACCGTTACAAGTTGTCAGATTACCGGGGGAAATGGGTAATTCTTCTCTTTTATCCCCTCGATTTCACCTTTGTCTGTCCCACAGAGGTCCTGAAATTCTCCGATGCCGGAGCCGACCTCAGCGCCCTCAACTGCCAGGTCTTCGGCATCTCGGTTGACTCTCAGTATGTCCACAAGGCCTGGGTGGATACGACTCGTGAGGGCGGAGGGCTTGGGGGTAGCCTCAACTACCCGCTCCTTTCGGATCTGAACAGACAAACCGCACGAGATTACGGTGTTCTTATTGAGGACGAGGGGGTTGCCCTGCGAGGCCTGTTTCTGATCAATCCCGATGGGATCGTCATGCACAGTACAATCAATAACCTCTCCGTCGGTCGTTCGGTCAATGAGGCCAAACGGGTCCTCAAGGCCTTCCAATTTGTCACCAACAATGACGGCCATGTCTGTCCGGTTGACTGGGAGGAAGGACAGGATACCATGGTTGCTGAGTCAGAGGAGATGAAGAGGTATCTCTCGACCCATTAGGGTCGGCTGACCCTCAACTATTGTTGGAACCCTGCTTTGCGCAGGGCGTCACGAGTCCTTTCCAGCACTGCTTGATCTTTATAAGGGATTCTTTCCCTCATCGTATCCAAGGAGTATTCGGGACTTATCCGGCGAATCGCAGCCACCTCAGCCTCGGCCTCTTTTTGTCGACCGGTCTCACTGTAGATGATAGCCAAGAGGATGTGAGTCGAGAGAAGGTCGGGGTTGCGAATGAGTGCCCTTTCAAGTGCTTCAATCGCTTCTTCGTATCGTCTCAAAATACTGTGGGCCCACCCTAATATGTCTAAGTACCAGGCCGGATAATGTGGGTTGAGGCGAATCGCCTCTTTCACCAACGCAATAGCTTCCTCTTCCCTCCCAACCCAGGTCAGAATCTCTGCCAAGCCCGCATGTCCATCAGCATCATTTGGATCGAGAGTAATGACCTTCTCCAGCTCGGCTATAGCGTCATCATGTCGTTTTTTCCACAGATAGACGAAACCCAAGAGGTAGTGGGCCTGGGGCAAAGAGTCATTAAGGGATATCGCCTTTTCTGCCAATTCAAGAGACTGTTCGAGCGACTGGGGATCTTGGCTCCATCCCCTGGTCCATTCATTGAAGTAAGTCCATCCCAGGCCGGCATATGCCTGGGCAAAATCTCGGTCCAGATCGATGGATTTCTCGAACATCTCCCGTGCTTGAGTGTTGGCTTCTCTCGTGAAGCGGTTCGAACACTCCAACCCTCGCAGGTAGTAGTCATAGGCCTCTGTGTTGTCGGTCTCTTTGTGCACCAACCTCTCCTCCTCATCCCCCTTCAACTTAACCTCCAGAGCCCCCACGATCTTCTGGGTCACCTCATCTTGGAGGGCAAAGATGTCCTCAAGGTCTCGATCATACCGCTCCGCCCAGAGGTGCCCCCCCGTGCTGGCATCTACCAGCTGGGCAGTGATCCGCACCCGTTCGCCAGCCTTGCGGACGCTTCCCTCCAACACATACCGTACCCCAAGGTCCTGGCTCACCTGGTCCACCTTCACTGGCTTTCCCTTGTAGGTGAAGACAGAGTTGCGGGCGATGACAAATAGGCCCGAGATCTTTGATAGGTCGGTGATGAGGTCTTCGGTAATCCCGTCACTAAAGTACTCCTGTTCGGGATCTTGGCTCATATTGACAAAAGGCAAGACAGCAACCGAGGGCTTATCGGGCAATTCAAGCTCGGTGCTGACTTCCGGAGCGGCGCCGCCTGCCTCCATCCGCACCCGATAAACCCGCACAGGCTTCTGGATGTTCTTGACGGGTTTCTCACCCAGGTAGTCATACCCAAAGGCCAACTTATTCTCGATCTGGTCATGGACGGTTCCAGAGATGCAAATGCCGCCTCCCTCGGCCAGTCCCTCGATCCGGGAAGCTATGTTGACGCCATCTCCATAGATCCGCTCACCCTCGACAACCACATCACCTAGATTTATCCCAATGCGGAACTCCATTTTACGGTTTTGAGGGAGTTCCGCATTCCGGGCCTTGAGTTCCCTTTGAATCTCTACTGCGCACTCGACGGCCTGTACCACGCTCGCAAACTCGGCCAAGAGGTTATCCCCTGGAGAGTCCACCACTCTGCCTCCATGTTCCGGGATAAGCGTGGCCATTATCTCCCGATAAGTGGTCAAGGTACGGATGGTCGCAACCTCATCATCCCCCATGAGGCGGCTGTAACCTTTGACATCTGCGCTGAAGATTGCAGCCAACTTTCGTTGGACCCCTTGTGATAGCATAAAAAGATCCTCAGCTACTGTTGAGTTTTCTCATTGATTCTAATGTAAGGTTCGTTAGCGTGTCAACGCCGCAGGACCGACTTGAGATTCAGATTTCTTGTCTTCAATAGTGAGCACGGCAATCAAGGCGCTTGCGAGCGCCAGGCCTGCCGAGATGACCATGACCCAGCGAAAGCCGGCCACGAATGATTCAGAGATGGCACGCTTTACCGCCGCACGGATGTCACCGCTAAGTCCGGCGGGAATCTCCGCTCCAGCCAGCTTTATTCGTTCTCCTTCGAGCAACTGGCGCACCTCGAGCGGTATATCGAGCGTTGCCAGCCGGCTGTCGAGGCCGCTACCAAATGTGTGGAGAACGAGGATGCCAACTATGGCGATAGACAGGAGCCATGCCGTTCGCGTCACGGCGTTGTTAATGCCAGAGGCAAGTCCGGCCTGGCGCGACTCCACGGCACTCATGACCGTCGTGGTCAACGGGGCAATGCAAATCGCCATGCCGAGGCCCAGGATGACCATGCCTGGAAAGAAGGTCGTCCAGTAACCGCCCCCGATACCGGGCAGGGCTAGGAGAATATACCCGATGGCCGCCACGAATGGACCGACCATCAGCGGGAGCCTGGCTCCAAGACGATTGACCAGGCCGCCAGCCCACCGGGACAAAAGGAAGATGATCAGGATCAATGGCAAGAAGGCGGCGCCAGCAGCTGTGGGCGAGTAGCCTTGCACCTGTATCAGGTTGAAGGGCAAAAAGAACATCGCCACCCCCAGGCCGGCGTAAAGGAGGAAAGTGAGGAGATTCGCCCCGCTAAAAGTACGGGAGCGGAATAGGGCCAGAGGCATCATCGCCCTCTGGCTTCCGGCCTCGACGAGAACGAAGGCAATCAGCCCAACCACACCAACTGCCAGGGCGACGAGTACGGTTGGGTGGCCGAGACCCAGGTTTGCCGATTCAATCAGCCCATAGACGATTGTCCCGAGGCCGATGGTTGCGAGCAGGGCCCCCCACCAATCCAGCTTGAGGCGGCTGGCCTGTTCGTCACGGCTCTCAGGCACGCACCAGAACAGAATGGCAATGACGACAATCGCCAGTGGAGCATTGATGAAAAAGATCCAGCGCCAGGAGATATTTTCAGCAAGCCAGCCACCCAAAATTGGCCCCAGGGCGGCGGTAATTGCCGTGAAGGCCGACCACGTCCCGAACGCTCGCCCCCGTTGTTCCTCGCTGAAGGAGGCGCTGATGATCGCGAGACTCCCTGGGACCAGAAGTGCACCTCCAACTCCCTGTACTGCTCTTGCGAGGATGAGTTGACCTACACCAGGCGCAAGTCCGCACCAGACGGAAGCTGCCGCAAAGAGGGCCACACCGATGCCAAAAACCCGCCGCCGCCCAAAACGATCGCCCAAGGCGCCTCCCACCAGAATGAGGGCGGCGAGAAAGAGCGTGTAGGCTTCGACGACCCATTGGAGGCCGGCGACGGTCGCATTCAGCTCGGTCTGGAGCACTGGGAGGACCACGGTAACAGCCGTTCCATCAATGAAGGCCATACTCGATCCGATGATCGTGGCTGCCAGAACCCACCGTCCAGATGACCCTTCCCGTGAAAGGGTGGCGGAAGTGGGGTGGATTGCCTTCTCATTGGATGGCGGTTCGAAAATGGTGCCCATACGTCCTCACCTCTTTTCTCCACCTCCCCATCTGGTTTTTCATGACTCTGTGAGATCGTGGACACATCCCCGATCAGAATCTGAGCATGAAAGGAAGATACTAAAATAAAAGGAGATAGTATTCAATAGATTTGATTTCACCTGAGGTGTTGGGGCCGCCTGCCGACCTCGCCCTTTCTCCTGAAACGTTCGCCAACGTGCCTCCGACCAGGTGCCTGCTGGATTAGGATTTTTGATAAATTGAATTGACTGGGTGACCAGATTGGATTAGGTTTCTTCTAGAGATCAGAGGCTTCTGGGCCCAAGGCGATTCAGCACAGAAGCCACGGATGGAGAATTCCATACCTGTCAGAATTCTCCCTGAGAGGTAAAGGGATGATCTCTTTCTCATGGGCATTGCGGTTCCTTGTGTTTTCGGTGGTCCTTGTCGGTGGCTGTTCCCTCTTTTCAACATCGCCATCACTCCCCGGGGGCTACCTGATCCCTCAAAAGGAACCTCCTTCGACGCCTATTTCGAGACGGGTCTACCTCGTTGCGGACAATCAGATTCACAACCTCTATAACAAGCCGATTCCCCTGCTGCGAACCGAGTTTGCCGACAAGCTCGTCCAGTCAGCAATTCGACCGGTACAGCTTGACTTCTACGGCCAGGATTTCCTGGAGTGGCTGGTGAGGAGTCGAGGCCAACGAACCCTGTTCGTTCATGTCGGCGATGCTGCCGACTTTTCCTGCACAGGAGAGTTCAGGAGGTTCGTGGAAATCATGGGTCATGCCAAAAAAGGGTGGGTATTAGCCCCGGGAAACCATGAAGGTTTCTTTCTTGGAAATGACCACCGTGATGTCGCCAATGGCGACTGGCCCGCTGGCTGCAGCAACGCTGGCAAGCCCATGACCAAGAACCAGTTTGTCCGCCTCTATCTCGCTGCTCTGGTCCTTCAAAAAGGGCCCGGGTACAGGACGCTGGCTCGCCACCTGAATCTCGATGGGGTAGAACACACCGACCTCGAGCGGATAGCCCCTTTGATTCCAATCGAGGGGGACTGGAGGTACGGTGAGATGCCCGGGGAAGATCATCCGTTTCTCCGTGCAGTGTCATGGCGGATTGACGCCGTCCATCCGTGGCGATCATTCGTCGTTCAGGAGTTGGATCTCTCTCGTGATCCGTCGAGGCTTCTTATGCCTGTTACGGTCCGAGCGATTCTCCTGGACACGGCCCAGTACAAGCAGAGACCGATTCTTCTACCTCCTTCTCGTAATGCCGGTCTGACGGGCGAACTTCTCGACGATCAGATTGCTATCGTGGATTCATGGATCGATTCAGGGCCACGGGAGTCTCGCTTTTGGCTGCTCATTGGCCATCACCCATTTGATCGCCTCACCCCAAAGGCGCAGGATTCCGTCGATGCCCTGAGAAAGAGCGCAAGAGCCGACCTCTATGTGTCTGCCCATACCCATGCCGGCCAGTTTATTGTCCATGGCAAAGACAGCACAGAAGAGAACTGGCTGGAACTCAACGTAGGATCGATCCTCGATTGGTCCCTGGAATTCCGTCCCCTTCAGCTCTCACTGACCGATGACGGCGAGCGGTTGCTCCTTCGGAGTCCCCGCTACACCATGCACGAATGGCTGCAGGAATTCGAAGGGGTGCCTCTAAACGACGAAGAGTGGGAGGCGAAACCCGGCGATCTCGACTATTACCTGGGCCATGAGGATCTCAAAGATCTCGACGCCCACGACACGGAAATCCGACTGAAAAACGTCCTCCTTGCGGCCCACGGTCGGTTGCTTCTCTTCAATCCGACAAGGATGGACGCTCCCCCCGATGCGCCCTTTTGGCCGACGTGCTGTGCGAGCGACGAGACCATTTTCGAAGAAATTGAACGCCTGATAAGAGATAATCGACTCAATAGGAAGATCGAATTCCTCCTGGAGCTCGGCCGTTTTGAGGCAGATCGTCCTGTTGAGGATCCGGATCGACGCCGAAAATTCCGGCTGAGTCAGGCAATCTGGGCAAGTAAGTACGACTCAGTCCACTTCAGGAAACCGCTCAAGGAAGACCTGTTTATCATTTTTCCTGAGGAGTAAGCCAAGATGGATAGAGACAGGAATGATTCTCCCGTGGTGTACGACGCGGCAAATCGGGAGTTGCGAACGGTCAAAGACTATTTTGCCGCAAGAGAGGGACAGGTTTTGAGCATCAAGTGGGAAGACGACATAGAGGAGGGCGAAGAGATATCATCGGGCGACCATCTGGCGCAAATCATTTGGGAGGGAGCCGATGAAGAGTCCATACATGCACCGCCGGGGTGCACGGGCGTGATTGACTGGATAAATGGCCAGATCGAATACGAGAAGCTGGACCTGAAGCCGCAGGTCCTCCTCCGTTTGGGACCAAGCACCCAGAGGGGTCGAGGGAGACGTCGTCGATATGGGAAACGGTAGAGGCGCATGACAAGCAGATGAACGTTCTGCGAACTCCTGATGAGTGCTTTGTCGACCTTCCTGATTATCCGTTCCAGCCTCATTACACCGAGGTCGAGGGCCTTCGCATCCACCATATTGCCGAGGGCCCGGTGGACGCCGATTCCGTGTTGCTAATGCACGGTGAGCCCACGTGGTCTTTTCTTTACCGCCACATGATCCCGATACTGGTTGCCGCTGGGCACCGGGCGATAGCTCCCGACCTGGTGGGGTTCGGCCGCTCAGACAAACCGGCCATGCAGGCCGACTGCACCTACCAACGTCACGTTGACTGGATGGGAGGATGGCTAGAGACAAATGAGTTTTGCGACATCACCCTCGTCCGTCAAGATTGGGGATCATTGATCGGCCTTCGCCTTGCAGCGGAGCACCCGGATCGCTTCGCTCGAATTGTTGTTGCCAACGGTTTTCTTCCCACGGGGGATCGCCCCGTGCCGCTTGCCTTCCGTCTGTGGCGGGCATTTGCCAGGTGGACGCCGTGGTTTCCCGTTGGCAGAATTGTCAGCTTCGGCTGCAGTGGAACGCTCGGTCGGGATGTGATCGCCGGCTACAACGTCCCCTTTCCAGACAGATCATTCAAAAAGGGAGCACGGGCCTTCCCGATGCTCGTACCGGCAAGGCCTGACGATCCTGCCTCGCCCGCGAATCGTCGCGCGTGGGAAGTCCTCCGGCAATGGAAGAAACCGCTCCTTACCGCCTTTAGCGATGGTGACCCGGTTTTTCGGGGAGCCGACAGGGTTCTCCAGAAGCTCGTCCCCGGTGCTGCGGGTCAGGCTCACACCACGATACAGGGCGCCGGTCACTTTCTTCAGGAGGACAGGGGTCGCGAGTTGGCGGAGGTGGTTGTCGATTTTATCGCTCGCACCCAAAAAGGAGAGGATAAGCCGTAATTGTCCACCCTTCTGGCCCCTATGTATTGACCACAAGGCTTTTCTTGCTTTTTATCCTGTTCTGAAATAGACTTGGAATAGAAGCTCACGGCATGGTGGGAGCAGGGTCATGGGAGACGTGGATTAGAGGGGGATCACAGATTGGCAGTTCCTCTGAATAGAAAAGAGCCTACTCCGAATGACGAAGTAGGCTCTTGATTTCTGGAGGAATTGGCTTAAATGGCTGTCAGAGTGGGACAGAGGCCAACGGCGCTTGTTAGGGGGACCGAGCGTTCCATAAAAGGCACCTGTCCTGGAACGATAAACGGGAACAAAAGAGATACAGGGTGAGGTGACCTATGAGCTGGTTGAAGGGCCTTGTCATTTTTATCGCTATTCTCCTGGCTGGATTCATTCTCTACACCCTTTATTTGCGCTTCGGGCCTTACGAGAGGCTATCCCAGGAAAACCAGGACCTCAAGGAGGAGGTCGCGAAACTGAGGCTGGATTTCAAAGAGGGCCAATTAACCAAGGACGAGCTGGCCAAAAAGAGCCAGCAGGTGGAGGATCTTCAGACCCGACTGGATGGCCTGCGAACGACAATCACCGAGATGGAGGTGGAAAGAAAGAAGGTCGTGACAGAGGCGGAGCGACTCAGGAAGGCTTTAGAGGAGTCAGAAATTGGTCTCGACGAGCTCACAGGAGAAATCGAAAGGCTGACGAAAGGGCACAGTCAAGAAATCGACGGCCTCAAGCAGCAGCTCGTGCAAAAGGATCGTCAAATGGAGGATCTCCAAAACGAGGCAGGGCGACTCCGCGAGACCATCACGAAAGCGGAGGATAGTGCTGGGATTCTTGGCCGGGAAAAAGACGAACTCAAAAGACAACTGGAAGAGTCGACGAACCGAATGCAAGAACTATCTCAGGCGATGGCGGCAAGGGAAAAAAAGCTTGAGGAGGTCGGACAGACCCACCAGGAACTTGTTAAGCGGTTGGAGAAGCAAATCCAGGACAGAGAGCTAGAGATCAGTGCGCTCGAAGAGAAGTTGAGCATCCGTTTTTTGGACAGGATCATTTTCGAACCTGGGAACGCGGTCGTCACATCCCGCGGCCACGATGTCCTGAAGACTGTGGCCGACGAGTTAAAGAAACTACCGGGGACAAGAATCCACGTGGAGGGTCATACCGACAACCTGCCCCTCTCGCAGGAAGCCAGGGCCGTCTACATCGACAATCTGGGTCTTTCGATGGCCCGGGCGGCTGCTGTGGTTCGGGCCCTCCGGACGATGGGCATGGATCCCCAGTTTCTCTCTGCCGCTGGATATTCGATGTACAGGCCGGTAGCGAGTAACGACACGCCAGAGGGAAGGGAACAAAACCGCCGGGTCGAGATCGTTCTCATTCCAGCGCGGTGACGGCCGGGATGGTATGCTGGGAGCCGAATCCTGGCAGAAGGGGGACATGTGATGAGTTTTGTTCGCGATCCTTTTTTCTGGGCGCTCATCAGTATGTTCGGGCTGGTCAGAAACCCTATCTACCTTGGCGAGATTCTGTGGTGTCTGGGCTGGGCGATAATGTTTCGGTCAATTATCGGTGGCGCCCTCGTCCCACTGTGGTGGGCCGGTTTTCTTTTCCACATAGCCGTAGAGGAGGAGAGCCTCGAAGGTGAACTGGGTCAACCATACCTCGATTATAAGGCCCGGGTAAGGGTCAGAATCATCCCCGGATTGCCCGTATAACCCCCCCTCTTTTTTTGTCTTTTTGTCTCAAGGTTGTATATTCTGTCTTCTGTCTTATTCTCTTTTTACTGACCCCTGATCCCTGACCCCTGTCTTCGATCTCCCAGTCTTTTTCATTCTGACTTCTGAATTCTGACACCTGTCTCCTGTTTTTTATCCCGACCCCTACTTTTCATTTCTTCCTATTCTGGAATCAATTTTGCTTAAGTCGACTATGATCCTCGAGGGGAGGGTTAATTTGGGTTCCTGGGAGAAGATTACAGCGAGCTTCCTACATACTTTTCGCCTGGACAGCGTCAAGAGGAAGATTCTTGTCTTCGCGTTGCTTGCGACATTAATGCCATCCCTGACCATGGGTTGGCTATCTTATATCTACAACAAACGCTTTCTTCATGGAAAAATCACCCAAGAAATGCGGAATATTACTTCCCCTGTTGCCCAGGAGCTTGAACTCTGGCTGAAAGAGCGTATTTTGGACGTGCGCATTTTCTCAAGTTCCTATGAGGTTTCAGAAAACCTGGAAAAGTCGCTTAGCGCAGACCGTTCGGCAAACAAGGAACTTCAGGCGCTCCCTCGCCTTGAGGAATACCTGAACTCGGTTCAGAAAAGGTTTATCGACTACGAGGAATTCATGGTGGTCGACCCCGAAGGCCAGGTGGTGGCTACCAGTGCCGGTCAGGCCGGTCCTGTAAGCCTACCACCGGATTGGTTGAAAAAGGCGATAAACGGCAAGGCCATTGTGGGTAATGCCCACTGGGACGAAACCCTGAGAAAGGCAGTCATAACCGTCGCGGCACCGGTAAAAGCCGTGGATGGCCATTTCCTGGGCATTCTGGCCACGAAAATCAACTTTCGTAAGATCGACGAGATCCTTAGAAGGTTCTCCATGGGGAGGTCAAAACAGGTCTATCTCATCGACCGGGATGGAGTTTTGATCATGACGTCCAGGGCGATCCCCATGCCGTTCAAGGAAACCAGATTAAGGCCTGAGACGACCCATGCCCTTTTTGGAAAAGAGGGGTCCTCGGTCGAATACACAGATCATGAGGGCACAGAGGTCGTGGGGACTCTCAAGTGGGTACCCTCCTTAGATTGGGGTGTTGTAGCTGCGGTCGGGAGGAGGGACGCATATGCGCAAATTTCCCGGTTGCAAATTCTAACCGTGATGATGGTCTCAGGTTTGCTAATCGGCGTTGGCATGATTGCTTATCTCCTGGGGCTAAGCATCGTTCGTCCGCTCAATCGCCTGACACAGGGCGCAGGGCAGGTGGCAGAAGGGAATCTGGAGGTGGATCTTCCCATCGTGAGTCGGGGGGAGATTGGTTATATGACAGAGGTCTTCAACGATATGGTCAAGCGTTTACGCCAGGGGCGTAAAGACTTGGCCGCTATCAACAAGACGTTAGAAGAGAAGAATAAGGAACTCGAAAAGATTTCCGTCACCGATACGCTCACTGGGCTCTACAACCGTAAACATCTGATGGAGACACTTATCCAGGAGTTGGCCCGTGGCGAGCGCTATGATCACCCCATGTCAGTATTAATGATCGATATCGACCACTTCAAGAAGTATAACGACACCTATGGGCATCTGGCAGGAGACCGTGTGCTGGCCAGAATGGCCTCAATCTTTGTCGACTCTTTGCGCCGGGTCGATTATGTTGCGCGGTATGGGGGTGAGGAGTTCCTGGTCATGCTTCCAGAAACCCCGTTGGAAGAAGCGTTGACGGCTGCTGAACGCATTCGCACTCGGGTGGCCCAGGAGAAATTCACCGGTCATAACGATGGGATCTCAATAACCGTAAGCATCGGCATCTCCGGGTTTCCAAGAAAGGGCGATTCACCAGAATCCATCATCGCCAGTGCAGATGCTGCCCTTTACCAGGCCAAACGAAGCGGCCGCAACCGGGTGGTTCTGGCAAGTGCAACGTGGGAAAAAGTAAAGTCAAAGGACCGCCGTGTTTCTATCGTAGCTCACCAAAAGACCTAATCACAACAATTATCAGCGGGCGTCTAAGAGAGTATTGAAGATCCAACCCTCTTGACCGTCCCCACTTCTCACCCGTACCCATTGGTCTTTGTAAGAATGGCCGATGACGCGGCTGTCTTTCTCCAGGGTAAAAAGGACTTTGAAATTGAGGCCAGGGCCCTCCCTGACATTACTTGTCTTCAGAAGCCGGAGGTGCACAGGCAAGATGAAAGAAATGGGTTCGTCGCTCGCGGGTGAGCTCTCTTGGACTACCGACCGTTCTCTTGCCATTTTGATCAGGTGCTTGGCCTGGCTGGTGAGGTAGAGAGAACCGCTGTAGTTCTGATTCTTGAATTCAAGGGCGCTCATTTCAAAGAGGTGGGTTGCCTGGATGATCTCCGGATCCTCTTCGAGCCCCGTGTTCCCAGGCTTCAGATCCTTTAAGGCGATTTCTGCTTCTGCCAAACTGGAGGCCGCCTCTGCCTTGCTCTCCATGCTGCGAAGTTTCGCCTTGGTGCGGACCACCTCCTGGATGGCCTCGTCGAGCCTTTTTTCAAGCAAAGCCAGTCGCTCGGCAGGTTTTTTGTTCTCGATTTCGTCTCTCATGAGGCGCAACTGGATCGTGGCGATTCTTTGTTCCAGTTCTCGGCTGGTGGCAATCTGCTTCTCAAGGGTCTCTCTAAGCCTCTGATTTTCCTTTTCCGCTTTTTGGCGTCTGACACGCTCGGCCACCACCATTTCGTAGGAGATCATCTTTAGCTTTCCCTGTGGACCTTTGGCAACGCAGCCTGAAAAGAGAAGCGTCAGAACGCCTAGATAAAAAAGCGGATACAAACTCAGTCGGCCGGACATAAACGGAGGGGTTCGGGACATCTTCGGTTCTCGCTAAAAGGCAGAGGCCTATTATCCGTAATGAACTTAGCAAGTAGCTTGCCAATTCTTTCACTTCCCCTTTGTACGATAACGTCCCGTGACTCACTCTCACGATTCTCGCCTTCACCCTGTCACCTTGCGCCTTTGGGTTTTCTTCCTTTCTCTTTTTCTTTTCGTTTTACCAACGGAATTTAACCCCGTATCATAAATCCTTTTAACTCTTGATCTCACAGAAACGGTATGAGCACTAATCCAGAAATTATGACCCCAATTCCTACATACTGGTTCATCGCGAGTCTCTCTTTCAACAGACCAAATGCTAGGGAACCAGCAACCAAAGGATAAGCCGATGAAACGGCGGCAACAATGCTTGTGGTATCAACAGAAGCACTAAGTGCCCACGTGTTTCCAAAAAAACCAATGGCATCCAATAACGCGATTAGGATTAACCAAAACACGATCCCTCCCTCCCTCGGGAGGGTGAGCTCCTTGCCTGAGGAACTCGAGTAAACAATAAGGAAAGCCGCTACGATCACTCTGTCCAGCATGATCCATACGGCCCACCCCTCCCCCTCTACGAATCTATCCCAGAATGGAAAGAACAGACCAAAGACCACGGCAGAAACGATTGCCTGGGGAACGCCCTTAGATAGACCCGCTGCAGGGGAACGACCTCTCAGGTCTCTTATGTCAAAGGATGTCAGGGCTATTCCTGAGAGAACCAGACTCAGTGCTAGGGTCTTGAGTTGAGAAAAGGCTTCCCCAAAAAAGAGGAAAGACACAACTGCTGATATCATGGCAAATGATGAGACAATGGGACTCACAATACTCAGCTTGCCCAGTTCAAGGGCCTTGAACAGGGCTAGGTAGCCAATGGCACTGAAGAATCCAAATAGCAGAACGCAGACGATTCTAAAGGTTGAAAAAACGGGCAGAGAAGGCTCCTTCACAAGGTAAAAGGAGACGAAACCCGCTCCTATGATCTGTGCATAGAGCAGTGTCTGAAGGGCCCCAATTCTGTCGATCGTCCTTTTGGCGAGAAAGTCGCAGATGCCGTAGCCAAACATCCCCATCATTCCGCCAAGCAAAGCAATTTGAATGTTATTCATAAAGGCTTCCCATCCTGAAGAGTCTGAGAAATGGTGCTCAAGAACCGAAGAATACAATATGATGATCATGAGGCAAACCGTCAATCTCCTTCTAAGCCGAGGCTCGCTGAGAACCGTTGACTCGAACCTCCAATTTGACTAAATCTTCTTTCCGTCCTAGAATGGCGAATTACCATTGTCCTTGCAAACTCTATCAGGAGGGCCACACCGACAAAGAAAGGGGACGACCATGTCCGACGAAGAGCGAGGCGGAGACGAGGGATTCAAAATCGTGGCTAAGGTGATCCGGCAGGAGGGCCACTGTGATGCAAACCACAAGGTGGGCGACGAGGTGGTCTTTGATGGTCAGACTGTGCAGGGTAAGGTATGTATGAGCGCCCTCTACAGCTTCTTGCCCAAGGTGTTCGCCATGCGGTATGGAGCCGAGTTTCCCTGGTTAGAGGACCCGGACGTTGCAACCCATGCCTGCCCAGATGCGCGAAATCCCGTTGTCTTTGAAATTCGCCGTATACGCGAGTAGGCTCTCCCTTTTGGAATGGGTGAAATACGGAAAGGCCCAAAAAAAAGAATCAATAATAAAGTCTGAACCCGAGTTTTAGCTAGTAGCTAACCGCTAATAGCTTTTTGATTAAGGTTTGCCGTCGGGATAGCTACTGTCTTGTGGCTCCTAGTCTTTTCCATTCTGACTCCTGAATTCTGACTTCTGGCTCCTGCTTTGCGACCCCCGACCCCCTGAGATGAAAAGAGGGAATTGAAGGGGGCCTCGAAGCCTACAACAAAAGGTCTAAGCCCCACCCATAGTGTTCAATCCTGATTTCTTCCATCCGACTCGTCCCCAACCCGTAGACTCTGTCGGCTGCTTCCACACAGATAGGCGGGGGAGATAGGGGCCAGGGTTCGCCTCTCAAAGCCCGCCTCTTTTCCGTGATAATTCTCAAACAAACAGTCTCCACGGCAACAGGGTCCATACCCGCGATCAAACCATTATACGCCCATTTGTACCGTGGATCGGCCTGAGGTCCTTTATCACAGAGTGGATGAAGTGCGTCAACCAGTACGAGTTTTGTTTTCCCTTTTACCTGCGGAAGATTCCAGATTTCCCCCAGTTTTGAACTGTTCTCGTCGTGGTATCGACTGGGGTGGCCTGAATAGAGGATGTAGTTTTTCAAGACCGTACCGATTCCGGTTAACCAGTGGGCCTTGAGGCCGGGCAGCGCAATCAAGGCCGTGCAGCGCTCCGCCTTTTCAATTCCACCCTGCGCCGTCGTGATTTTCTTTTTTGGAATTCCCACATCGATTAAGGAGCTTCTAACAGCATCGAACAGTTCAGGGTGGGTGGGATTCAGATGCGGTGTCGGGACAAGGCCAACGGTATCCGTGGGGCTAAGGAGGGTCATCCACGCATCCTTAGTGTTCTTTTCACCTGTAAATTGAATGAGAGTTTGATCGAGCATTCTTCTCAATACCGTTTGGTCGACGGTCGCACCGGCTGCATCCATAACTTCTCGGTCACGCACCACCGTAACCAAACTTGAACGGTTCGCTTTTTCTGCGGCTCCAGACCATCTGACGCCTAGTGCGGAGGCACCGAGAGTGGCACCGATGCTCCCTCGGATAAAATCTCTTCTTGTGAAGAGCCGTTGTTTGCCTCGCATAATCACTCCCCCTTCTGAACGAGCTGGATTTGTTTGATGATCCTCCGGGCAGATTCCTCATCAGGACATTCAAACACAAGTACAAGGCTTTTATCGTGCAGTTTATAACCCAGCCAACCATCCTCGATTTTGAAGAACTCGGACCTTTCGCTCATCGAGGCTGAGACGGAATCTCTCTCATGCTCTGGTAGATAAGCTTTATGAAAGTGATTCAGGGCGTGTCGTGCACGAGTCGGATCAGCATAGTTCACCAAAAGAAGGTGGACGCGCCTTCGATTTTCGGTACTCGTCACACGTTCATAGGGCGCTATAACCGCGTCTGTTGAGAGATCCAGATCGAGAATATTCTGATGACTGAGATAATACAACGAGTTCAGAACCAGAAATGAACGGAAATAGGAGATTCTGTCTTTCCGTAATTCCCAGGCTGAATCGATCGAGTCTGGAAGAACCTCCAGTAGGCCAGGTGGGGAGGAATTCTTGCGGTTTGTGGTAATCGCTCGGCCCAGGGATAACACAACCTCCTTGGACACAGGTGTCTCCCGGTAGGCCATGACCCGGGCGTAAATGTCGTCAGACCATATACGCAGCAGACCCTTCCCGTAAAGGGCCCCGATCGTTGGCGCAGGGTTTCCATTCGCCTCCCCTGTCGAGGATTCATCGAAGGTCACAGGGTCGCCCCCCCAGTCGAGTGACAGCAAACCAAAGGCATCGTCAGAGGTTTTCATGAAATAGAGTTCCACCAGGATGTTATCCTGGTCATTAGCCGTATACTCATATACCTCGAGATGGTTGAACCGATAGCCCAGATAAAGCTCTCCGGCGCCGTTCATGTATTTGAAAATATTGGACGAATCAATGACCCGCGGGGATTCGGGCCTTGTCCAGGCACCGACAGTTTTGGGAAGGTTGGGTTCGTCTCCCGTCATTTTGGCGGCTGCTCCCTCAAATAGTGATGATGTCAAAATGATCGTTAAGAAGAAGGCTGTCTTTGAGGACAACGTCATGATGGCCATCCCTCAACTGAGCCCTGCCTTGCGAAGGCCTTCAATAAAGTGTTCTAAGTCCTTTTCGTATTTGTAGAGGCTTATCTCGTTGTCAATCTCGGATCTAAAGTTAGGTCTTACCCGCTTGATCTCCTCCACCTTCTCCCGAGCAAGCTCTAACTCGCCCATATTCGCATAACTCGCGGCCATGTAATAGAGAACAGGGGGAAAATTCGGATTCTTGACGAGAGCTTCCGTCAGGGCAGGAATGGCCTCGCCATACTTTCCTATCTGAAAATAGGCCCGCCCCAGGTTGTAGACATAACGTTCCGGGTAGTGGGGATCCAACCGCATCGCCCTCTTTATTATTCTGATGGCTTCCTTCGGTCTTCCAACAAAAGTCATGGCGCTGGCCAGCGCGCAAAGGGCCTCTGCGTCGTTCGGATCGAGGGCGATAGCGCGCTCAAACTCCACGATGGCCTCATCATGCTGGCCACTCCAGAGGTAGACATTACCCAGCAATGTATGGGCCTGGGACAGAGACTCGTTCATGGCCACGCTCTTCTTGGCCATTTCCAAGACCTGCTCCATGATTTTTGGATCTTTGCTCCAGCCTAGACGCCACGCTATGAGCTTTGTCCAGACCAGACCGATGTGGGCATACGCGTAGGAAGGATCAAGCTCGATCGCTTTCTCAAACATCTCCTTGGCAAGGGCATTCGTTTCTTGAGAATACTCCTTGAAGTAGGCCCACCCTCGCAACACCAGATCGTAGGCTTCAGCATTTTCCGTTTCTTTCAGGTGTACACGTGTCTGTTCCTCTGGGATCAGTTTTATGGCGAGGGCCTCTACGATCTGTTCGGTGACCTCGTCTTGGACAGAAAAGATCTCTTTGAGTTCCCTGTCATATCGCTCCGCCCAGATGTGCCCGCCGCTTGTGCCATCGATGAGCTGAGCATTGATTCGCACGCGGTCGTCCGCCTTCCGGACACTTCCCTCAAGGACGTAACGGACCCCAAGCTCGTGGCTGATCTGCTCAACCTTCACTGGCTTTCCTTTATACGTGAAGACCGAGTTGCGAGAAATGACAAAGAGCCCTGAGATTTTTGAAAGATCGGTGATGAGATCCTCGGTCATGCCGTCAGCAAAGTACTCCTGTTCTGGATCATCACTCATATTCTTGAAGGGCAGAATGGCAATGGAGGGTTTATCTGGAAGCGGAAGCGCCATCGCCTCCCGAGAAGCCTCATCGACCACAGGCGGGGAAGGGCGCACATAGAAACGCCACACAACCACGGCGAAAGCAGCCACAACAAGAATCACCAGAGAAATGAAGGTCGCCCGACGCCTGTGAAGGGGATCGTCCTTTCTCCTCCTGTAGACCACGGAACCCGCTTCGACATCCTCCATCAACAACCGGTAAGTCCTCACCGGCTTCTTGATATTCTTGACGCTTTGCTCTCCCAGGAATTCATAGCCAATGTCGAGTTTTCCCTCGACTTGTTCATAGGCGCTTCCCGAGATACAGATTCCACCCCCCTCGGCCAGACGCTCCAACCGGGCCGCGATGTTGACCCCGTCCCCGTAGATCTGGTCTCCTTCCTCGATCACGTCACCCAGATTGACACCGATCCGAAACTCCATCCGCCGATTCTCTGGCAGATCGGCATTTCGTGTTTTGAGTTCCTTCTGGATCTCAACTGCACACTCGACAGCTTTCACGACACTGGAGAATTCAGCCAGGATGTTGTCCCCTGGCGCGTCGACCACCCGTCCACCATGCTGTTGGATGAGTGCCGTCAATGTTTCCCGATAAGCGTTTAACGTCTGCACTGTGGCCGTCTCATCTTCGCCCATGAGGCGGCTGTATCCCTCGACATCTGCACTGAGAATGGCGGTGAGTTTCCGTTTCATCTCCTCTGGTGACATAAGGTCTCCCCAGACAATTGATCCTATACGACGGATTATAAGGTAGGTAAAAAGGGAGTGTCAATGAACCTGCCGTTGCAATGCAACCTGCTGTTCTCCTGCCCCACAGTCATGATTGGCATGGGGTTTCCTTTCGAGCAGAATACAAAAAAGCCTATTCCCAGTAGGAATAGGCTTTCTTGTCTCAAGTCTTCAATCGAAAGGCACGCTAGGAATTAATTGATGAAATCAGACCCCGGCCGCGGTTCTTATTCCGGAATGCGCGGCTCGGGCTGTTTCGGTCTTCTCCACGCAAGCACACGTAAAGAAACAGATGAGTTCCCCGTGGTCTTCTTCCAACTGTCATAGAAGCGACCCCAGGTGTAGTATTCCTCACGATTCTCAAACGAGTTATAAACCCTCACCGCACTGCCGTTTCCATTCGTGCCCAGAACCTGGAGCACCGTCACCCAGTGGGGGGTGCCTCCGCCTGATTGGAGAAGGCCGCTTGTTGAGTTGAGATCGACCAGAGCCACCACAGCCCGACCGAGACTTAGCTCATCGGCTAGATTTTCCGGGGTGGTCTGGCCGGCATCATAAGAGGCCTCCCAGCCATATTCTATGAAGAAATCTCGAAGGTGATACCAGTAACTTGTGTCATTCGTTTGGAGTATAACAGCACCGCCGTCGACTTCGCTGAAAACGCCCAGCCCCTCAGGGATCGTGTCCCCAACAGCACCAATCACGGCGAGTTCGCCGCACAGATTAACGTGTTTGTCCGGATAAAGACCTGGATTCTCCCATCCCCACTCCCCCGCCAGCTCCTCTAACCGGAAGTATTGGGCCGCATCGGCGCCATCAGCAGTGTAGTCTGACCAGGGCCTGCGTCCTCCTCCGAATCCGTTGGGAAGCATGGGAAATCGTGCCATCGAATAGCCTGATTCTCCTGGAAGGTCATCCAGGAAGATCTTGAACTCGTCTCTGTATGAGCTGTCGATGGAGGCGTGATGGTATGCAGTCAGCCCGTCCCTGAATCTGTCCCACGTCGCATAAATCTCGTCTAGACGCTCTTCGAGTGGCTCGCAGGGAGGGAGCCTGTGAAACATCTCCTGAACGACCCATTGGGGAATGCCCCGAGCCTCGACATGGGTCCACCTGTTTACCATGGTATCGACTGGTTCCGTGATCTTCTCTCTGATCGGCTTTTCAACCTCATAGTGGTTGGTGAAGGCCACCCTCCTCGTCCTGAGAGGAATCCAGACCGGGAGGTTCTCGTAGTTGTAGACCGGGTAGGGCTCCATGAAGGTCTCTCGGACCCTTTTGGTGATACGATCCCGGATGTTTTGTTTCACCCACTTTTTGACTGGTTCGAACCAACTGCTGACTTTTTTTACCAGTTTACCCAGCCAGGTGCGCTCAAACCAGGTTTTTACCTTGCGGACCCATGTCGTCACTGGTTTCATTATCGTTCGGACAACAGTGATCACCTTATCCACCCACCTGAGCTTGAATCGGTAAGCGGTGTAGGGGGGCACCCTTTTCTTCTCCGTGCCCCACCGGCCAGTGCCCGGAACCGGTTCCTCTCTGTAATCGGTAAAGGGCACCCTGACGGTTTCGGTCCCGAGAGTCTCATAGCGGCCCGTCCACTTGTCGTAAGTCTCGCAGAAGGGGACCATCACCAACACCTCTTGGGCGCCCCCTTTGTCGAGACCCAGGAATGGAATGGCCAGAATCGAGATGAGTATGACTGACACGAGAACCAGGATTCTGATGCATCCTGCCATGGTTGCCTCCTGAAGTTCTTCCGAAACCAAAAAGCGGGTCACCCCTGTCGCAACCCGCGCGTCTCGATAGAATTTTGAAGCCAGATCACGGATGCGTGGAGGTCTCCCCAGATTGGACCTTCAGTTTTCCGTCTTACCCACAAAGACTAGATCGGCTTTCTGAAAGCCTTCATTTTATCAAATTAAGCGTCCCTGTCAAGAAAAATCGATTGTTATTTCAGACTCTTACAACATTTGACACCATTTGCCTCCTCCGCTTTGGAATTTACTCCTGGCCCTGCCTTTCTCCTTTGGTCTTTAGGTTTTTATCCTGACCCCTGACTCCCGGCCCCTGTTCTTAATCCTTTTTCCTTTTGCCTTTATCCTTCTTTTCTATTCTGACTCCTGCCTCCTGTCTTCTGACTTCTGTCTTCTTATCCTCCCCCTGAGGATTGCGATCTTATGGATTGTTTCGTTACAATAAAGTATTGACAGGTCACCATTTCGCCGTTGATTTGATGACCTAAGTCAGACCAAAATGTTCTTTCTGTTTAATCCCTTCTCCCTGGACAATCCGGTTGAAACTTGATTGTGCATCGTGGAGTTGGCATAGCGTGGGCGATATCGACAGGGTGAAAGGGATTTTCCTTTAAAATCGGCAGGTCCTTGATCATGGAGGTCCTTTGGCCCTAGATGGCCCGTCAAGAGACGAACTCTAAACTAGTTATGGAATCGGCTTGATGCAAGGTTTCAAGGAGGGAATAAATGAGAAGAGCTCTTTGCTTCGGAGTTTTGATCTTTGCGGCGCTTTTGTGGTTCGGAAATGACGTTGCTCATGGAGATGGGCAAAACCTGTTCTATATCGAACGAAGCATCAACAGAAACATTGTGAGATATGATGTTGATACCACCGAAGACGGTAACTTGGTAGGGACGGCCCCTGTATTTGCCTATTGGATATTGGAAAATGGAGAAAGGTCTGAACTCAGCATGATTCAAAGAAAGTACGCTTATGGCATACAGTCCCAGGAGCGGCTCGGGCTCAATCGATACCGGATTAACCTATCGGCCCTGGCAGAGAGGGAGATTACAGTTCAAAGAACCGATGAGGGCTATAGAGCATTCATACTCATCGATGGGAGACAAGGCATTCTTGAGAGAATATATGTCGAATGCGTTGCAGGATTGTCAGGCTTTCCCAAAGTCATTCACGTTGACCTGTTTGGCCGGGACGGACAATCAGCTTTTCCACTGACGGAGCGTATCCTTCCCCGTAGGCACAGCTAGCCTGAATTCTTCACTAAACTCTAGGATTCGTGAAGCACCACCGCAGCAAATTGAAAATCATTGCTTCAGGTTTCGACTTGGTACTGCCCATCCGCTCAAGGCTCGCCTTGAGGAGACTCGAAGGGCTAGCCATTTCAGAAGCCTTGGCACTTCAGCGGTCTGTCATTGGACAGGTCCACACCCATTTCACGCCTCACTCTTTTTGCCTTTTGCCCCGAGGTTCTTTATTCTGATTCCTGCTTTTCGTCCTGTATTCTTTAACGTTGAACCTTTGTCCTTTTGCCTTTATCCCCCGTTTTTATCCTGTCTCCTGTTTTTATCCCTTATCCTTTATCCTTGATCCTTTCTCCTTCTTTCTTATCCTCCAACCTAACGCCTCCCGCCTTTTAGTCTTTCCCATTCTGTCTTCTGACTCCTGCTTTGCGACCTCCGATCCCCGCTAACTGATCTTTTGGCACCCCAATTGCTAAATCCTAATCCCGAGTGTGCATTCTCAGAGTGAATTTCCAGCGAAAGCTGGTAAGGATTTTGTTTTGGATTGGCCGCTCACAAATCCAAAACAAGTATTCTCCGTGTCCTCTGAGGACTCTGTGAGAGATAACAGAGGATTTTCACGAATAGGTCTAGGGGGTGCGTTGTCGAGCGAGGAGAACCAGCCCATGGGGAAAATCAAGAATGCAGTAAGATATCAAAAACTGAGATGCCGGAGCCACCCGTCCCGCAGGGCAACTTACCGGTGCGATAACTGCGGAAGGTTCTATTGCAAGCAGTGTGTAAAAGGGCAGGGCTTCGACAGGGTATTTTGTGCAGAGTGTGAATTGGCGGTGGCAGATTTTCTCGATCTGATTTGATTCCTCCGAGGGTTCTCGGGAAGCGCAAAGCAGGGGAGGGCAATAACAAACTCACTACTGATCTCCTCCGGTGAATTGTCAGCTTATAGCTAAGCGCTCACAGCTAATAGCTTTCTGAATAAAGTCTCTCGCCGAGTATTAGCTAATAACTATGCGCAAATAAAAGTCTTTCTGTGAGTTGTTGCTACCAGCTAAGCGCTAATAGCCAACGGCTTCTTGAATAAATTCAGCCCCGGGGATGGCAATTTGAAAAACAAGATCCTAGTGATTCGATGGGTAGGGAGGAGAGAGAAATGAAGAAGATAGCTATTTCACTGGTCTTTGTGTGTCTGTATTTTTTCGGCATGTCATTAGGGGACAAGGTGTATGCCGGACAGTATCACATCAAAAGCATGGACTTTGATGGGGATTGTGTGAAGATTGTCTACGGAACTACTGAGGACGACTCTCGTGACGGTGGTCACCTCGAGGTCCTAACGTATACGTGGAGCTCAAAATTGGAGAAATGGCACAAGGTCCATGATACCGCCCATGGAGTAGGTGGTCTCAGAAGCGGGAAGAAATACTATAAGGAATTCTGCGACATCGGGCTACACAGGGGGAGAGTCAAAGTTATTGTAAAGATCTACCACAACCGAAGACTGGAAGACAGGGCTGGCGAAGTATTCGATATGGATCAAGACGACTCTTAAACACTGGGAAGACTTTTCTATCGCGTACTCGATGATGTCCACAGATGACCGAGCGCACGAATGTCCAGTGCGCACAGTGAGTTACCCCTCACAAAGCGTTCATGAAATCCTGGAATCTTCCCTGCCTGGTGGGCGTATGCCTGTCGGAAAAGACGAAGGTTCGAAAGGAAAATCAATAGTAATCTCTCCCCCGAGTTTTGGCTAACAGGCAACCGCTTCCAGCTAATAGCTCTCTGAACAAAGCCTGACCCCGGCATCAGTCGTTCCTTTTTTGCTGATCCCTGACTCCTGACCCCCGATCCCTGTCTTTCATTTTTTGCATCCACCTTCTGTCCTCTAACCTCCAACGCCTTTTCCCTTTACGGGATCATTCCTGCTATTTGATTGGATCGACTCTGCGGTGCTGGCCGGGACCGCTTTTTGAAGCCTTTCTTACCATCCCGTCTCCCGTTAGGTTTGGAGACGGCCTCGAGGTTGGGGATGCTGCCATGCCACACGGGATCGATACGGTTCTTCCTGAACAGGGATTTCAGGATCTTGAATTCCTGATTTGTCACAAAGGTCATAGCAATACCTGACCGCCCCATTCTCCCGGTTCTTCCTGTCCGGTGCGTGTAGGATTCCAGGCCGGCAGGATAGTCGAAATTAATCACATGACTGACATGGCTGAAGTCGAGTCCGCGACCGGCAAGGTCCGTGGCAACCATGAAGGTAATTTCATTTCGGCGAAAACGCTCGAAGATCGATGTTCGTTTCGATTGGTCCAGACCACCATGGATATACCCGATCGATCTAAATCTTCCTTTCAACTTTCTTATCAGATTCTCACCGCGAATTCGTGAATTGCAAAAGATGATGGCCTGGGAGATCTTCTCCTTTTCTAGGTATTTGATCAGGGCGCTGAGCCGATTACGTCGCTCCGTATACTGAAAATGGTGAGCGAGGCTCTGCGGAGCCACCTGTTCCTTATTCAATTCCACTCTGATGGGGTCTGTCAGATAGGCCCTGACCAATCGATAGATCTTTTCAGGCATCGTCGCTCCAAAGAACAATGTCTGGTGCTTGTGGATGAGACAGGACAGGATAAAGTCGATATCTTCAATAAAACCCAGCTTCAGCATCTCGTCCGCTTCATCCAGAACCACCGTACGAACACGAGACAAGTCAATCGACTCGGTATGATATAGGAAATCGATCAATCGTCCAGGTGTCGCGACGAGGATATGGACCCTGTCCGCTAGTTTTGCTCTTTGAACCTCCATCGAGAATCCGCCAAAGATGGCAAACGGCACGACATCCCTGAAACTCGAAATTCTATCGATCTCTTCCACATATTGAAGTGCCAGCTCACGGGTAGGGACCAGGATGAGGGCCTGGATGGCATTCACCGAAGGATCGATCATCTGGACCAGTGGAATACCGCAGGCCGCTGTTTTGCCTGAGCCGGTCTCTGCCCGGGCCAAAAGATCCCCGCCGCTCAGGATAGGAGAGAGAGTTTTTTCCTGGATGGGTGTCAAATCCTGATAACCCATGTTGGTCAAGGCCTTCAGAATCTCTGGCCTTAAATCTAGTTCTGAGAATTTCATTTTCAATCCTTAGGTAACTCGGTCGATAGTGAACAGAGTTATCCCCTTCATTTTTTAGGCCAAACCAATGATTTCCTCGATTTCACACGACTTGCGGGCAAGCAATGACTAGATCACGAAGAAATGAGTTGGAAGGCTCGGTATGAAAATTAACTTTTTAAAACCTCAACAAAAAAGCCCGTAAAGAAGTTGTCTAGAGTTCTTTACGGGTTTTCGTTTCGCTGCCAAAAAGACTCCATGCAACAAATAAACTATAACCTTCTTTTCACGTAAAAGCAAGAAACATAATCAGTCGTCTCCAAAGCGGCGAGGAGATTCCACATGTCGATTCCATCAGCCTGATATCTCATGAATCCTCGCTCCCCCCTTTCTCCTTGTTTTTCTATCCTCCAACCTCCATCCTCTAACCTAACGCGTTTTCTCTTCTTCTTCTGACTCCTGACACCCGCCAACTGTTTTTAATCCTTTCTCCTTTAACCTTGAACCCTTCTCCTTTGTCCCCCGCTTCTAACCCTGCCCCTACCTCAGAAAATCGGTGATGCCATGCCGTCTCGATCGATTTTCCAGGGGGTCCAGGCCAGTGCGAATGTCCCCACGGAAATGTCTGCCTTCCTTGGACGGATGTGGACCTCCTCCAGCTCGAGTATATCTACGTCAAATTCATCCTGAAGTCTGGCAGTCCAGGAATACAGGAATAGGGGACGTTGTTGAATTTGTTGACTTACTCTCAAAGTGACCGTTTGGAGGCCTTGGAATTCGCCGAAGTGGAAACGCCGAGATGGAATCCCCTTTCTGCCACAGGGATCGAGAATACCTCAAACAGTTCATCCAATATCTGACAATTCACGCCGGAATCAAGCCCGCGATGGCTCCCGAGAAATCAACGAAGCACTGGGGCATGCCTGCTGGGTTATCACCCTGTCACTGAGTAGT
>JABAOH010004920.1_pt2 | contig 59576 bp, 38 predicted proteins | sample 7062181 | NCBI WGS metagenome assembly JABAOH01 (sample SAMN14538630, study PRJNA623070) | marine sediment metagenome | biome: marine biome [ENVO:00000428]; feature: marine pelagic biome [ENVO:01000023]; material: deep marine sediment [ENVO:00002113]; isolation source: pool of 5 deep marine... | reverse complement strand
GGCGCTCCGTTGACCATCACCCGGTCGCGCAGAGGTGCCTGTCCGGATACCTGAATTTTCAAGCCTCCACCGTCTTGCTTTCCGTGCCTTCGATTCAAAACCGCCCCGTGAAACGGCTCTTCAATCCATATAGCCCCGGATGTCCGTGCCGCTAATATCTTTGGTCTTGCGAGAACGATGCCTAAAGCACCTGCTGCTGTGGTTTGCAGAAAGTTACGCCGGGTTGTTGATATTTCATTCATTATCTCATCTCCCTTCATAATCAAAGCCGAGTCCTTCCTTATAGATTAAGTTGTAGCTTACATTTTTTATTAGTCTAATTCGTGGCTATTGGTCCATTTACAGAATCCAGCCTTCCCGATATTGGGTGCGGATGTACTTATTGGCCTCCAGGCGGTTTGTCACCTTCATATTATCTCCATCCCATTCAATCCTGGCATCGACTCGTTTAGCCACATTTCCAAGCAAACAGACTTCGGTCAAAAGACCCGAATACTCAAAATCTGCTCCCGCCGCTCGGCCAGCCTTGCAGGCCCGCACCCAATCCTGCTCATGCGAGTCTTCTACCCTCGGGATAGTCTTCTCGGGCTTCTTATATGCTTTCATCCTACTTTCAGGTATCAGGCGTGGCCCTTCCCCATAAACACCCGCCACGAGCTTGCCTTTACTGCCTTTGAATAGCACTCCCCCCTCTGTATGGCCCATACGCCTGCCGTCTTCAAGCTCTATCGGCCGGGGCGGGCGAACACCCTCATACCATGTCAGCTTAACCGGCGGCATATTACCACGTTTTGGAAATCGGTAGGTAACAATAGATGCAATCGGGTGCGTGTCCGGATTCAAATCCAGCGAGGTTGCCTCTACGCTTGTCGGATGTCTCAGCTTCAACGCCCAGAAGACAGGGTCCAGCGTATGAGCCCCGCGGTCACCCATCATCCCGCAGCCGAAATCCCACCAGCAGCGCCACACACCCGGATGGTACGCCGGATGATAAGGCCGCTCAGGCGCAGGCCCCAGCCAGAGGTCCCAATCCAGTGTGGATGGGACCGGCGGTGTTTCCTTGGGACGGCGGCTCCACTTCGAGCTCCAGTAGGCATGACCAAACGGATAATAGGACAAACTGCACCAGGCATCAACCTCGCGGACTTCGCCAATAGCACCATCCCAAATCCACTCACAAATCAGGCGAATGCCCTCACCTGAATGTCCCTGAATACCCATTTGTGTGGTAACGCCTGTTTCTTGTGCCGCTTTTGCCAGCATACGCGACTCATAAACATCATGCGTCAGCGGCTTCTGACAATAAACGTGTTTTCCCCTCCGCATCGCCTCCATGCTGATTACCGCGTGTGTATGGTCTGGCGTGGCAATCACAACAGCATCGATGTCTTTCTGTTTGTCCAGCATTTTCCGAAAATCGGTATATATCTTTGCTTTGGGATACCTTTTGAAGGTTTTGGCGGCATATTCGTGGTCCACGTCGCACAAGGCCACGATATTTTCGCTCTCAAGCTGCCGCAGATTACTCTTGCCCATACCTCCGACACCAATACCGGCGATATTGAGTTTCTCACTGGGCGTAGTATGTCTGGGTCCTCCCAGAACCTCTCGCGGTATAATCGTGACAGCAGCGGCCTTGGCTGTTGCTGCCAGAAACCGGCGTCTATCTATATAGTTCTTTGACATTGGTATTTCTCCTTATAATTGACGCCTCGGGACAAAATATCTCATAGCATCCGACATTTCCCACTTCACGACACTCACAAACGGAGTCCAGCATTCCTGAGATGCTATATTACCATATCTGGTTTAAAAGCATAGCTGTTTTAAAACCTTGACCTTAGTTGTCAAACCAAAGTAAGTTCATTTAGACACTGGTAGGAATCATATGCCTATTCAAATATACCTAAAAATAGCATAGAGAAGGCAATTCTCTACCCAGCCGGATGAGGTGAATATTCCATGCGATGTCACCAGTTTTCAATTGACAAGGACTGTTTTTATGTTATAATGCCTGCGTACAATAAACGCTTAGGAGGAGATAATCCAAAATGGCGTACATTCAAAGAGATATTCGTAAAGAAAAACCTAAGCCGCTAAGAGTGCGCACAGTGTGCGACGAGAAGATAAACACTTTTTGAAAGGGTAGTAAAATGAAAAGGACAATTTCACTCATATTGGTTTTGGCATTGGGCCTGGCTACCATGAGTCTGGCATCAGAGGGATGCTGGACGAGGAAGGCTAATATGCCCTTCGCAAGGTCCGGTCTTTCCACCAGCGTAGTGGACAACAAGATTTATGCTATCGGGGGAGCAAAAGACCTATACGTAGGACCTATTCCCAACGTAGAAGAGTATGATCCATCGACTGATACCTGGACCAAGAAAGGCGACATGCCAGGCGCAAGGTATGGGCATTCTGCTGCCGTGGTGGGTGCGAAGATCTATGTCATCGGAGGTGCAACGGCTCCGCATGCAGACGTTACCACCGTGAAAGAGTATGACCCGGCGACTGACACCTGGACTCGGAAAGCCGACATGCCAACGGCAAGGAGTTGGTTTTCTGCCTGTGCAGTGAATGGAAAGATATATGCCATCGGTGGTCGCACCTCTGGTAAAAACTTTGCGACCGTGGAAGAATACGATCCGGCGACCGATACCTGGACCAAGAAAGCCGACATGCCAGCCCCGAGGGCGTGTCTTTCCGCAAGCGTGGTGAATGGCAAGATATATGCCATTGGAGGTGGATGGTATGACTTTGTTTCAACCGTGGAGGAATACGACCCGGCGACGGATACCTGGACAAAGAAAACCGACATGCCAACCCCAAGGAGGACGGTTTCCACCAGCGTGGTGGGCGACAAGATTTATGCCATTGGGGGAGGAAATACTAGTGAGCCATTTGTTTCAACGGAAGAGTACGACCCGGCGACGGACACCTGGACAAAGAAAGCCTACATGAAAACGGCAAGGTCTTTTCATTCCACCAGTGCGGTGAATGGGAAGATCTACGCCATTGGAGGGATAGCTTCCTCTGGGTCGCCTACTTTAACGGTAGAAGAATATGACCCAAATCCTCTCGTCGTTGACTTTAACGGTGACGGCATTGTCGATGCCGCCGACATGTGTATCATGGTTGATTACTGGGGAACAGATGATGCCCTATGTGACATTGGCCCGATGCCTTGGGGGGATGGCATAGTCGATGTCGAAGACTTAAAAATTCTTGCTGAACATTTGTTCGAAGAAGTGAACGATCCAACTCTTGTAGCTCACTGGCCGCTGGATGAAGAACTGGGAGACACAGCCTATGATAACGCCGCCAATTGCGATGGCACATTAAATGGCGGCCCAGTTTGGCAGCCCGAGGGCGGTATGGTAGATGGTGCGCTCCAATTCGACGGCATCAANNTTGAACCCTGCGGATGTTAAGTTCAGCGTCTTTGCCTGGATTAAAGGCGGTGCTCCAGGCCAGGCCGTTTTGTCGCAAGCGGGTGGGGTGAATTGGCTTTGCACAGATTCGTTAGAAGGTAACTTGATGACGGAACTTAAAGGTCTCGGCCGTACGAAACCATTGCAGTCGCAAACAAATATAACCGATGGCAACTGGCACCGTATAGGTCTTGTATGGGATGGTTCCAACAGAATGCTGTATGTTGATGATGTTGCCGTGGCTGAAGAAACACAGACTAATAATTTGGCGGCCTCAGAAAACGGTCTGTACATTGGTACCGGCAAGGCTATGGAATCGGGGTCTTTCTGGTCCGGCCTGATCGATGATGTTCGCATCTACAACCGGGCCGTGAGGCCATAAAGAGCTACTACAGTTTGAATCAACTCTAAAAACAGGAAGTAAACTGCAGGTCTGACACTAATCAGCTTAGACCGGCTCAGGATGACAAAAGAAGTGCATTTTTAGTCATTTTTTTGTTGACTATTGTTTGAAAAATGTTAAAATACCCGCATGTTAGCCAGATGGCAAACATAAACCGCCCCTAAGCGGCAGATATAGCGGAGAACCGCACGTTTTAGGCCCAGCCGGCCCAGCCAAGCTTGCTTATCCCGTAACAGTGCCTTATACTCTAATGGGGTCAATAATTATTTATCCATATTATCCAAATTATCTATATTAACTAATGAGCCATTTAACCACTCATAAGCATCGACAATATAATTATTTACGTGCCTATAACGCACACCTCTACAAGTGTAGAGAATCCTCTACAAATCGACCTTTTTATGCAAAACAAACCCAAAGTCNNGTAAATATGTGAAAGTGGACACTTGGTGAAATCAGAAAAACAAACCCAATTCAAACCCAATCTTGTCCGCCGTAGGCGGATTGCAAATGAACTTAAAATCGCTTGCCGGAAAATCCGGCCACACTCAAAACTCGAACAGATTCATATAGGAAATTCCGGTGGACAATACCCGCCAGGTTTTAGATAATAGCTTGAGCTTTCTTCAGGACTTCACAGTTGTAGTTCTGCCGAGACGAAGGAAACAATCAACCGATGCAAAGATTTGGAGGTTATAGACCGATGAACAGGAAAACGAACTCACCCCAGGGACCCAATAATTCTAAGAGCATCGAATACGCCATCAATCGCCGCGATATTCTCCGGGCAACCGGTGTAGCGACACTTGCAGCTTCGGCCTTCCCACTTCACTGGGTAGCCGCCGCCGAAAAGAAAAAACAGAAGGTCCTCTACTTCTCACGCTCAGCCGGCTTTGAGCACGATGCCGTCAAACTCAAGGATGGCAAGCCCAGCATCTCCGATAGAATCCTCACCGAACTGGGTAAACGTCACGGCTTCGAAGTCGTCTGCACCAAAGATGGCCGCGTCTTCGATAGCGACCTCGGCGAGTACGATGCCATCGCCTTTTACACCAGCGGCGACCTTACCAAGCCCAACAAAGCGAAGACTCCACCCATGTCCCCCGAAGGTAAAAAGAAGCTTCTGCGTACTATTGCCGCGGGCAAAGGCTTTGTCGGTTTGCACGCCGCCACCGACTCCTTCCATTCCAAGGGCCCCAGAAACCAGAACCAGACAGAAGTCGACCCTTACATCGCCATGCTCGGCGGCGAATTCATCGTACACGGCGCCCAGCAGGAGGCCATAATACGCGCCGCCTCGCCTGACTTTCCCGGCGTAAAGCAATTCGGCAAGGTTCAAAAGCTCAAAGAAGAGTGGTACACCCTTAAGAACTTCGCCAAGGACCTGCACGTTATCCTCATCGAGGATAATGAAGGAATGGAAGGTGACTGCTATCAGCGCCCGCCGTTCCCTGCCACCTGGGCTCGCATGCACCGCAAAGGTCGCGTCTTCTATACCTCATTCGGCCACCGCGACGACATCTGGACCAATCCCGACGTCCAGGGCATTATCGCCGGCGGTCTGGCCTGGACGATGGGCAACGTCAAAGTCGACGTAACACCCAACATTGACAAAGTAACCCCCAAGGCCGGTCAGTTGAAATACTAACTCAGCCTCCGGATACAGTACGAAATATTCGTTCGGATGATTATCGCGAATAATTGCTTTGTCGGATGTAAAATGGGATTAGCATAAGTTATGCTAAGTCAAGTATAATCGAGATGTTCAATTTAGAGTCGGTAAGTGCAGGTGAGTCGTTGCTCGATGACAAAAATAAAATTCCTGGGAGGTATGAGATGATTATGCGAAAGTATTGTATGTTATTGGTATTAGTGTTAATGGCCGTATCCGTAGCTCGGGCAGGCGATTGGCCCCATTGGCGTGGTCCTTACTTCAACGGCTCCACCGACGAAAAGAACCTGCCTTCAAATTGGAGTAAAACCGACAAAATCGTCTGGAGCGTCGATTTAGCCGGCTCCTCCGCCGCTACCCCGATTATTTGGGCGGACAGGGTCTTTCTGTCAGGTGTCGATTCTGACAGGGATATGCTACTGGCGATGTGTTTCGACCGCACCAGCGGAAAGCTCCTCTGGCGGCACGATGTAGCAAAGGGAATCAGCCATGATAGGCGCAGCACCTTCGCCGCTTCCTCCCCGGTTACCAATGGCAAGATCGTGGTCTTCTTCTACGCCAACGGCGACCTTGTATGCTTCGACCTGAACGGTCATCGTCAGTGGGCACGTAACCTCCATGAAGCCTACGGGCCTTTCGCATTTCTGTGGACTTTCGGCAGTAGCCCTACATTGTTTGAAGGCAGACTATACGTACAAGTATTGCAGCGTGATGTGCCGGTGCGAGGCCGTGGTCTGAGAGACAAAAAGAATGAATCATACATTTTGGCCGTGGAGCCGGAAACAGGCAAGACCCTATGGCGTCAGATACGTCTAAGTGAAGCCCGTGCCGAGTCGCGCGAAGCGTATTCCACACCGATTCCTTTTTCTTTTGATGGGAATCAACAACTATTGATCGCTGGAGGTGATGCACTGACCGGGCATGACCCTGAAACAGGCAAGGAATTGTGGCGATGGGGCACCTGGAATCCCAGGCGCATCACGCATTGGCGGCTGGTTCCTTCTCCGATTACAGGCGATGGTGTCATTCTTGCCTGCGCTCCCAAGAATGCTCCGGTCTATGCTATACGGCCCACAGGACCGGGTGTGCAGGAAGACAGTGCCATCGTTTGGTTCAGCCAAGACGTCCGAGAGGTCTCATCCGATGTACCAACACCGGCCTATTACGACGGTGATTTCTTCGTGCTCAGCGATTTGCGGAAATATTTGTCGCGTGTGGAACCGCAAACGGGTAAGGTGAAGTGGACCATCCGAACACCGGGCAGTGCCAAATACGAGGCTTCACCGCTTGCCGCGGACGGCAAAATCTACCTTATTAACCACGCTGGAGAAGTTGCCGTGATAGATGCAGCAAACGGTGACGTCCTGAGCTTAATCCCGATGGACGAACCCAGCGGCAGAGAAGTCGTTCGCGCGTCCATCAGTGCCGCACATGGTCATCTGTTCATACGTACGACGCGCCGATTATATTGCATTGGCAAGTGACGTCGGTCCGACACAAGTTACATATCCAGCGGAAGTTGAGGCAGCGATACTCCATAGCGGGCAGAGTATATTTGTTCATTCGAGCCTCAAACATTAACTACTAAGGTTCGTTGAAGGATTTTGCATTTGCACCTATACTTTTTTCATTACTTTTTCGCTTTGTGCCTATAGGGTATTAGAAAAGAGGCTTGGCGGTCTTTCTGAGCAAGGATATACATTTCTATATGGTAAGTCTCAGTTCATATTTTTCTTGTTGACAATTAAAATTCGATAAGGTACAAAACGAGCGGCTCAATTATTAACATTTTTTTCGGGAGGAAAACGTTATGAAGCAGCAAAAATTTTTCAAGGCAGTCCTGTATTGTTCGCTGATGGTGCTGATCATGCTTTCAGCACAGGTCAGGGCTCGGTCGTCTCGATCTCGCGGAAGGGGATTATACGGCGACTGGCAGGTCAAGGTCGATTACGATGGACGGCAGTTCGAATCGATTCTTTCTTTTTCCAGAGACAGGGAGGGGAACCAGACCGGTAGCTGGATAAGCTTCAGGGGATTTAGCGAGCTGAAAGACATTAAGTATGAAGAAGGTCAGCTTAGCTTCGCGTGGAGCCGTCGAAATCGGGAAGGTGAAACTACGACGTCGAACTTCAAAGGAAAGGTCGAGGAAGGAAAGATTACCGGAACGCTGTCGAGTGACAGAGGAGAGTTTAAGCTTCAGGGCAAGCGCAGCCCAAGAGTCTCCCGTGCGGTCGGGAGCTGGGCAATGAAGTATAATATCGGTGACCGGGAAATAACGTCAACGCTTGTTATTAAAGCTGACAAAGAAGGCAATCTTATGGCTCAATGGCAGGGCCGACGGAGCAAAAGTGAGATCACGGACTTGCAATACGAACGAGGTAATCTGACCTTCAAGCGAAAAAGCACATATCAGGACCGTCAGCGGGAATCGGCCTTTGAGGGGACCGTCCGAGGGGATACGCTTTCCGGTGTGATGAAGTCTCAGAGGGGAGAGATTGCTGTTGAGGGAAAACTGATCGGTGGTTCCCTTATCGGCACCTGGAATCTTGAAGTTACATCCGAGCGGGGCACTCGCAAGCAGAGACTGAGAGTCAACCCGGACATGAGCGGATTGTATGGGGCTATTCCCATCAAGAAGATCAACCTGGAAGACGGCAAAGTGGATTTCCTGGCGGTTCTGGCATTCGGTGACCAATCGTTCGAGATAAGGTTCGAAGGAAAACTGGACGACTCGAAGCTTAACGGAGAGTTGACGAGCTCCAGAGGCAGCCAGAAGATTAAGGGTACGAAAGTTATCCGTACATTCAGAAGACGCAGTACAGGGTAAATGAAGCATGTTTTTTGAGCCTGCTGGATCGAACTTCGGCAGGCTCTTTTTCTATCTCTATCCTCTTTTCTATCGCTGCTTGTCAACCTGGAATCTGTATTTGAAGTGTAAACTCTTACGACCTCTGTTTTGTTTGAGGGTCGTGGCTTGTAATTCGAGGATATTCTTTCATTAAAACCAACCTGCCTGATTTGGCTTTCCAGAACTAATCTTGTTTGTTAGAATATCACAAGTTGTACTTTGGTGGAATACTCAAGCAGAAAGGAGACATATTATGAGAGCAAGAATTCGATCCGTCAAAGAACTTGCGTTTCTTGTTTTAGCATCATCACTACTGTCAGCAGCGGGTGCTCAGCAGATGCGACAAGGGCAAACAGCAAAGGAAATTCTGGGCGCCACGGGCGTCAAGGGAGGGCTTATCGTTCACGTCGGGTGCGGTGACGGCAGGCTCACAGCCGCACTGCGGGTCAGTGATAGCTATCTGGTGCAAGGTCTGGACAGAAACTCTGACAATGTAGAACAAGCTCGGAACTATATCAAACAACTCAACATTTACGGCCCGGTGTCAGTCGATAAGTGGACCGGCAAAAGCCTGCCATACATTGACAATTCCGTTAATCTGCTTGTTGTTGAAGATTCTGGCAACACTAACATAACGGAAATCATGCGGGTGCTTGTGCCTAATGGTGTGGCGTACATCAAGGCTGACGGCAAATGGACAAAGCACGTTAAGCCTTGGCCAAAGGAAATAGATGAATGGACGCATTACCTGCACGATGCCAGTGGCAATGCAGTGGCCAACGATACGGTTGTGGGTCCGCCGCGGCGGATGCAATGGGTCGGTAGCCCGCGCTGGGCGCGAAGCCACGAGCACTCGGCCAGTCTCAATGCGCTTGTCTCGGCGAACGGACGGATATTCTACATTATGGATGAAGGTCCGAAGGACTCTATACAGCTTCCGCCCAGATGGTTCCTAACCGCGCGAGACGCCTTTAACGGAACGGTTTTGTGGAAGCGTGAGCTGCCGAAGTGGTACAACCATCTCTTCCCGCTCAAGAGCGGCCCGGCGAGATTGACGCGGCGGCTCATCGCGATCGGCGATGAAGTCTACACGACGCTCGGTATCAACGCCCCGCTGAGCGCCATCAATGCCGCGACGGGCAAGACGATTCGCACGTATGCGGGCACCAAGACCGTCGAGGAGCTTGTTTCCGCAAAGGACGTGTTGTTCCTGGTCGTTAATCCCGACCGCAAACCCGTCGGCTATCAGCAGGAGAATGCAAACTGCTGGAGGGAGCGCGACCGCGCCAGTAAGCGATGGGGCTGGGACGAAACGGTCGATGAGTTAATGGCTGTCGAGGCCAGGACAGGCGAGATACTCTGGAGGGTCGAGAGTAAGATTCTGCCGATGTCGCTGGCGGCCGACGGGGAGCGTGTTGTCTATCACGATGGAAATGCGGTCGTGTGCATCGAACACGGCACGGGCAGGCAGCTTTGGCGAACACCTGTCGAGCGTAGCTCACTTATTCCTACGGGCTGGTCGCCATCGATGGTGATGTATAAAGACGTGGTCCTCTTCTCCGGGCAGAAACGTTCACTGGTGGCCCTGTCGGCCAAGGACGGTGAGGAGCTGTGGGTGATGAAACTACATCCGTCCGGTCACTTTTGTCCAGAGGATGTTTTGATTGTTGACGGACTGGTATGGTCGGGTGACATTGCAAGCGCGCGGCCGCGCTCAATGGGCACGTTCACGGGTCGGGACCCGCACTCGGGCGAAGTCAAGTGCGAATTCCTACCGGATGTTGAGCCCTTCGCCGTTATGCACCAGCGGTGCTATCCGAGCAAGGCGACGGAGAAGTACATCATCCCGTCATGGATTGGCACGGAGTTTATCGACCCCCGGACGAAGGAGTGGGAGATCCACCACTGGGTCCGCGGCGGATGTTTCTACGGCGTTATGCCGTGCAATGGCTTACTCTACGCGACGCCGAATGCGTGCGCGTGTTACTATCAATCCAAGCTGAACGGGTTCAACGCTCTGGCCCCGGCGGCTGAGAAGAAGCAGTCCACTCCATCAGATGCCGTTCGCCTGCAACGCGGACCTGCCTATAACGAAATGCGAGATGCGAGATACGAAATACAAGACACGGACGATTGGCCCACGTACCGCCACGATGCCGCCAGAAGCGGACATGCCAGAACGAAGGTCCCTCCAACGCTGAAACGCTCTTGGCAGATAGAGCTTGGCGGCCGCATTACTCAGCCTGTTATGGCAGATGAGAAACTGTTTGTGGCATCCGTGGATACGCACACGGTGCATACCCTGGATGCAGCTTCCGGTGCGAAGCTCTGGAGCTATACAGCCGGCGGACGTGTGGACTCGCCTCCTACGATTTACAAAGGACGAGTGCTGTTTGGTTCAGCCGACGGCTGGGTTTACTGTCTTCGTGCTTCGGACGGAGCACTCGCCTGGCGGTTCCAGGCGGCTCCCCATGACCTACGGCTGATGTCGTACGAGCAGTTAGAGTCCGTTTGGCCTGTCTCGGGCAGCGTGCTGATTCAGAGTGGAGTCGCCTATGCCTTGGCGGGCAGGTCCGTGTTTTTGGACGGTGGAATGAGGCTACTGCGTCTCGACCCATTGACAGGAAAGAAGCTTTCTGAGACCATTCTGGACGACCGTGATCCGAGAACGGGCGAGAACCTGCAGGCGAGAATTCAGCACAAGAAGATGCCCGTAGCGCTGCCGGACATCCTCTCCAGTGACGGCAAATTCGTGTACATGAGGTCCCAACGGTTCGACCTGCTTGGACGCCGTGCGGTCATCGATCCCGAGCACCAAACCGATCAAGAGGGCGAAGGGATCCATCTGTTCTGCCCCACAGGATTTCTGGACGACTCCTGGTTCCATCGGACCTATTGGATCTACGGCAAGAACGCGGGCGAAGGATGGGGTGAGTGGTTTGTTCCGGCAAGACTTGTTCCAGGTGGCCGGATTCTCGCGTTTGATGATACCCATGTGTATGGCTACGGCCGTCATCCTCAGTACCTGTGTAATTCGTCTGTACTGGAATACCGACTCTTTGCAGCCGACAAGAAGCTTAATTCTGAGCGGATTGCCCTGGTCGTCAAAGCCAAAATCCCCCAAAACACGGTCAACTGGAAAAACCGGGCCAAGCGTCCGGGGTCGGAGCTAAGCGCGGTCTATCGAAAATGGATGATTGAGAAACCTCCGCTGGTTGTCCGGGCCATGGTCCTGGCCCACTGCCCCGACTTGCGTCGGGAGACGCAGGGGCAGGCAGATCGAATACTGTTCGTCGCCGGTCCGCCGGATGTCGTAGATGAGGAGAAAATCTGGGGCCGCACTCTCGAAGCGGGAGTACAGGGAGAGCTTAAAGCACAGAGCGATGCTCTTGATGGCGCACAGGGCGCTTTTCTCTGGGCCGTTTCGGCTGAGGATGGCACTATGCGCGCCCAGTATCGGCTCGAATCACCTCCAGTCTTTGACGGTATGATCGCTGCCGACGGTCGGCTTTACATCTCCACCAAAGACGGTTGTTTGGTATGCATGGGCAAGAGCGGCTAAAAAGTGCCCCGCACCAAAACGACCCTGAGAAAAACCGTTCTCTTGATGAAGAGAAAAATTTATAGCGCAAAGTGCGTTTTGGTGCGGGGTACCGGTTATCACAAAGACCATGGTGCTCTCATTGTTCTTGCGAGCATCCTGTTGGCCATGTCGTCATTGAGAAATCGCTCGTTTTCCGGGTCCCATCGCAGTTTGCGTCCTAACCGCAGACAGATATTACCGGCGTGACAAGTCGTGACCGAGCGATGCGAGACTTCGGCATTGGATATCGGCAGGCTGCGAGTCTTGACGCAGTCGAGAAAATTGCGATGATGGCCCGTCATGTACTCATAGCCTTTCTGCATAAAGTTGACCTTCCGCATAATAGCTTTGCTCGATGCAGTTATTTTACCGGTGTCATCGACGCTGACCCAGCCTTCGGTGCCGACGAATTTGTTTCCTCTGGGGCCTCGGCCCGGCTCGGTCTCGTCGTGATAAATCATCTTTACACCGTCGGGATATGTTGCAATTACCTCGAAACGCATGGGCGTATTGAACAGGCCGTCCCTGGGAAACTCTGCCCAGCCTTCGTACTCTGTAGGACCTGAATATTGACTGTTGTTTGCCCACTGGGCCAGATCGTTGAAGTGCGCACCAAGATCGGTCAATTGTCCGCCGGAGTAATCATATATCCAGCGAAAACTGCCGTGACATCTTCTTGGTGTGTAAGCCTCAAAGGGGGCGGGCCCAAGCCACATATCATAGTCAAAGGCTTTCGGAACAGGTTCGGGCCTCTGCGGCGGACAGGTCGGGCCGTTATGATAGTAGCAATGCAGAGTGTGAAGCGTTCCGAGCATGCCGCTGCGGGCGATGTCCACAGCAAAACGAAAACAGCCGTTGCTGCGCCGTTGGGTGCCGGACTGATAGACAGTTCCCAATCGCTTCATCGTATCAGCGACAGCCCTGCCTTCGGCGATGGTCAAGGAAATCGGTTTTTCGCAATAGATGTCTTTGCCGGCCTTTGCAGCTTCAATGGAAATAATGGCGTGCCAGTGGTCCGGTGTTGCTATCAGCACCGTATCAATGTCATCGCGAATGAGTATTTCGCGAAAATCATTGTACGCTGCGCAGTCTTTGTTGCTATATGCGGAATCCACTGTTTCCTTCGCCCTGATTCGGTGGTTCGTATCGACATCACAGACAGCCAGCATGCGCAGGTCGTCACAGGTAAGAAAATTCCGCAGATTGTGCATACCCTGACCGCCCAGGCCAATGGCACCCATTGTAAGCCGCTCACTTGGGGCGACATTGCCGGCTTTGCCCAGGGCCGACGAGGAAACAATATACGGGAAGCTCACTGTTCCCAGAGCTATGGTGGTTGTCTTTCTCAAGAAATCACGGCGATTAATATTCTTGGCTTTCATAAGAAACTCCCGACACCTACTCCCCAGCCAGGCATAGCAGGCTTCCATCTTCCATTGAAATATAGAGTCGTCCATAGGCTGCGGCCATGCCGTCAAAGACGGGCGATGAATCGAGCCGATACTGCGCAAGCTCGGTCCCGTCAGAGGCCGAGATGGCCATGAGCAGGGCTGGGCTCCCATTTCGCAATCTATCGCGAAATGGGGACCCTCCCTGGTTTTCGTCTCGACCCGCTGGCCCGTTGCCTGCATCGGCGGGGGGGCCGGCCACGAAAATAACCTTGTCAGCAAGGACCATTGCCCGGACCTGGATTGCTACTGGCTTCGTCCAGAGCTCACTTGAGGTTGCCGAAGTCTGCGATGTTCCCTCTGGCCGTTTCATGGCGAACAGCCGGTATGCTCCGTCTTGCAGCTGGTTCGACCAATGGACCTGCCGCCTTCCATATCCGTATATCATCGACTCGTCAAAGACAAGCAACCTGCCATAGATGAGATTCCTGTCGCGTCTGCTGCAACCGGTCGAGACCGAACAGCGTGTGCCAAAGATCCAATAGGAGCGGTGGGCCCATGAGTCGTCCAGAAAGCCGGTCAGCGTGAACAAATGGGGTCTTCCGTCCAGCAGCCCGACGCCATGTTTATCGAACACCATGTCCCTCAAGTAAACGTGGCTGTCATCGCCCGTGAGGATATCCGCACGGGTACCGGGCATGGCCGATGGAGCGAACTGCTTGGGCTGTTTTCCGGTTTCAGGGTCGGGGCTGTAAATCGGTGTTTTCGAAAGGGTCCTGCCTTTCTCGGGTTCGAGTCGATAGAGGTCGATCCCACCATCCAGGTAAGATGATCTGCCTGCTGTAAAGTACGCCACCCTGTCCTTGACCAGCACGCTTCCGAGTACGGGCGATGCGGATTCGAGCTGGCCATAGGCCGCGATGCGCCGCCCGTCGCGAGCGGCTCGCAGACGCCAAGCCAGCTTGCCATCCGATGCTCGCAGGCTGTACACGTATCCATCCCGGCACCCGAAGATCGCCCGGCCCTGGTTTAGGGTCGGCGGCGAGTCAACGCGAGCGCCAGCCGTGAAGTGCCAGATGGACTGACCGGAATCAGCATCCATCGCACAGACTCGGTGCTCGTCCACAGAAGCCACGAAGACCTTATCCTCGGTCACGGTAGGAGCGGTTATTTTGCGGCCGACCTCCACCTTCCATCTTCGACGCAGGATGGCAGGTACCGGGGTCTGCGTGCAGCCACTTCGCTGGGCATCGTGGCGATAAGTGGGCCACTCATCAGAGCGCAGGGCAGGAGTCAGAGATTGTCCGTACGCGGAACCTTTCTCTAACCTCTCTGACTTCTGATTTCTGAGCTCTGACCTCTGGCGTTTGGGCGCAAGGGCATTGAAGCCGGTCAGCTTGGCCGCCACATAACATCCACAAGCATGAGGTGGGGCGTAGAGCAGCCCGTTGCACGGCATGATGCCATACTTGCAGACACCTCGGGCCCAGCTATGCCACAGTACATCGCCCGACTCAAGGTCGATGAACTCGGTCCCTCTCCTGCCCACGAGGATATAGCGGTCGGTGGCTTTGTTAAGATAGCATCTATGGTGGTGTCCCGGATTCTCGGGTTCGATGTGCATCAGCATTTCACCGGTGGCCAGGTCACGCTGCGTCACGAAGTACGGGCCCCACGAAGGCCCTCTCTTTGTTGGAAATGGCTTGAACCCGCCCAACCAGAGCGACCCGCCGGCAACGAACACGTCCCGAATATTGATGAGTGAGGCGGCCTGTGTCCAGCGAGTTTCTCCGGTCCGGGCCGACAGGGTCGTTACGGTTTTGCCATCGGCACAGAAGACGCTACCATCGTACACCACGCGCAGAGGAGCAGAGGGCGCGGACCACAGCTCTCGTCCGGTTCCAAGATCGAGGCAGACAATCTCCTTGCCGTTCTGGTAGAACACGCGGTCACCATCTGCGCATAGACTGTATGTCCTCAGCCCAGAGGCTTTCGTACCATCCTTCTTCCAGAGCAGGCGCCCGGTATCGGCATCGAGAGCAAGAACCGCTTTCTCGCCCTTCGCTTCGGTCGCGCGAAGGCGTTTGACCAGCGGTTCGGCGGTCTCTCGCTTATGCAAAGGTGACTCCTCCTTCTTCAGGAGTTGTGCCCATTTCGCCAGCTCGGTAGTTCTCTCTTCGGTGACGCTTCGGACAGCGAGAAGCAGAGTCCGTTTATGGAGGATGACTTCCTCGGTGCCGAGGGTATTCTCGTAAACCTTGAGGGTCTCCCCCGTAGCTGCATCCACAGCGGTCAGCGGCGCGTGAAGACCGAGGGTAACATAGACGCGGTTACCAACGGCCACCAGCTTTCGCTGAAGCTGACGGGGCGTTTGTCCCCAGTTGATAATATGGGGAAACCATGTGCCGATGGGCTTTTTCCAGAGCAGGATACCGTTGAAGGCGTCGCGAGCAATGAGACGCCATTTGGGAGTCTGTCGGATGGATGCTATGGCAGCCTCGTCCGCGATATAGAATATCCTTCCGCCGGTCGAGACCAACGCATAGATACTCGGAATATGTTCGTGACTCCGCGTATGCCGCGGTTTCGCGACCCACTGAATGTGGCGTGGCGGCCCGACCACCAAATCATGCGCTACGGCATTATTGCTTGCATCGTGAAAATAATGTGTCCATTCATCAATATTTGTAGGCCGTGGTTTTACAGTCTTCCTCCAGCGGTCATTTTGCTTTGTGTACAACGTGCCGCCGGGAGCCAGCACACGCAACGCTTCGGCCATCGGCACGCTGCCGAAGTCTTCGGCCACAACGAGGTTCACGAGATTGTCGATGTAAGGCAACTGTTGCCCGTCGTAGCGGTCGACCGATACCGGGCCGTAAAGGTCAAGTGACCTGATGTGTTCCCTTGCTTTGGCCACGTTCTTGGCTTCAGTATCCAGTCCTTGAACTATATAGCCCCGAAAGGAGTCCCCTGCGGGATTGTCGTTAGGGCGTAACGCTGCCGTGAGCTTTCCATCGCCACAGCCAATGTGAACGATTAGACCACCCTTGATACCAGTGGTATCCAGAATCTGTTTAGCTTTCTGGTCATAACCCCCGCTCTTGTCTTCGCCAAGAAGACGCGGGGGCTGAGCCCTCACCGCTGATAATGTACATGAGGGACCCCGCAAGGCGGGAACCCACACACACAGAATAAATGCACACTTTGTGAGGAACCAACACCTTATTTTCATAAAGACTTCTCCTTCACGGGGAGATGTTGCTGAAAAAAATTTATGCGACTATTATAACAAACACACTCATCTGGAACAAGGAACTTTAAATCTCGGAATTCCCTGTTCGAAATTCGATTTTGCCAAATATCGTTAGGTCAATATAATTAGAAAATCATGGGCCGGTTCGCAAAGGTTAACCTGTCTTGTTGTGGCCTCGCCAAGCGAGTCATAACGGATGGGTAAGGTTCATTTTGTGAATTAAGCCGGTCAGATATAAAACCTGTGGACATATAAGGAGAATCGAAGATGCATCGGCTAAACCTGATTAGAATGCCTGTCGCGACCTGGCCCCATCAAGCGAGCTATGGCGGGCATCTCGTTTGCTTGTTCCTTGGTGTTGTGTTTGCGACCTTTGCAAATGGGCAACCCAAGCTCGAGCACGGTCTGCACTACAAAAGGCCCGCCATGGTCTGGGACGAAGCAGTGCCTTTGGGTAACGGATTACTTGGCGCTCTGGTATGGGGGGATGGCAAGCCGTTGCGAATCTCACTCGACCGAACCGACCTTTGGGACCTTCGGCCGGTTCCAGAATTTCACATGAAAGAGTATTCGTATCGAATCATGCGGCAGTGGGTAGAAGAAGGCCGGCTGGCGGACCTCCACCGTCTTTATGACGATCCGTACGGGAATCCCGGTCCGACAAAAATACCAGCCGGGCGTATAGAGATGACGCTCGGTGACACTCCCGTTTTTGAAAATGCCTCATTGAACCTTGCTAAGGCAACGGCCTCGGTCAAGTTCAAGGATCGCGATAGGGCAGATGTTTTTGTCCATGCGGTAGAGCCGTTCGGGATGATTCGCATCAAATCTACCCGAAAGGTAAACATCAGGCTGCTGGCGCCACCTTTTGCAGGCAAGATTACAGATGAAGCCGGGCCCGGCAAAATTAGTGCGGGCGACCTGGCAAGCCTGAAATATGACGCACCAGTAGAATCGAGCGGTCATGACTGGACAGGCTATCTACAAGAAGGGTGGTGTGGATTTAAGTTTGCTGTTGTAGTTTCCTGGCGCACGTCAAAAGATGCCTGGGTAGGGGCATGGTCAATTGCTACTTCAAATGAGTCCCAGAATCCTTTGATGACGGCCCGTACTCAGTGCGAGAAGGCACTGAGAACAGGATTTGCCAAGGCACTGATTACCCACGGCAAATGGTGGGATTCTTACTGGGACAAATCTTCGATCCGGGTTCCCAACGCAATCATTGAACGGCAATGGTACCTGGAGATGTACAAATTTGGTGCCGCAGCCCGGCCCAGCACGCCGCCTATCTCCTTACAGGGTCCCTGGACTGCGGATAACATGAAAATCCCGCCATGGAAGGGAGATTACCATCATGACCTGAACACCGAGTTGAGCTATTGGCCGGCTTACAGTGGTAATCACCTCGATGGGGCACTTGGATTTGTTAACTGGCTGTGGGAAACAAAGGAAAATGCAAGAGCTTGGACAAGACGGTTCTTTGGCTTACCGGGTTTGAATGTTCCTATGACAGCAGACCTGAACCAGGAGCAGATCGGCGGCTGGCACCAGTACACCCATTCATCAACAACAGCGGCTTGGCTGGCGCATCATTTCTATCTGCAGTGGCGATACAGCATGGATCGGAAGTTCCTCAAAAACCGGGCATACCCGTGGCTTCGTGATGTGGCCGTGTTTCTTGAAGTCGTTACCGAAAATGGAGCCAACGGCAAGCGTACCCTTCCTTTGAGCTCCTCGCCGGAGATAAACGATAATCGCATAGAAGCGTGGTTTCCTACAATTACCAATTACGACCTTGCCCTCATTCGCTGGACATTTGAGAAAACAGCCGAATTGGCTCTTGAGGCGGGTAGAAATGAGGAAGCGCATCACTGGCGAGAGATGTTAGCCAAGATGCCAAATTTCGCGCTCGATGAGAAGAGCAAAAAGATGCTTGTTGCAAAGGACTATCCTCTTCCTTTCTCGCACCGGCACTTTTCTCACTTAATGGCCATTCATCCACTGGGGCTCATTAACTGGGAGAATGGCTTGGAGGACCAGGTGATTATCAAGGCCTCTTTGGCCGACCTTGAACAAAGCGGAACATCCTTGTGGACCGGATACAGTTTCAGTTGGCTTGCAAACTTGGCCGCCCGAGCGCGAGACGGAGAAAAAGCCGAGAGGGCTTTAGAGATTTTCTCGACAGCATTTTGCCTGCGCAATAGCTTTCATTGTAATGGCGACCAATCCGGCAAAGGATACTCCAACTTCCGCTACAGACCATTCACACTGGAGGGTAATTTCGCTGCTGCGGCAGGCTTGCAGGAGATGTTACTGCAAAGCTACAGCGGCACGATCCGTATATTTCCGGCAGTACCGGAGAGCTGGAAAGATGTATCTTTCAAAACACTCCGTGCAGAAGGGGCTTTTCTTGTTTCCGCGGAACGCAAAGGCGGCCTGACGCATTCGGTCAGGATAATCTCGGAAAAGGGCGGTCCTTGTCGGCTTGAAAATCCATTCGGAAAAGCTGACTACGAAATCAAAGGTACCGCAAAGAATGCTGTCAGCAAAGATAAGAACGACTTGGTAATAAAAACCTCATTAGGGCAGGAGATAACACTAATCCGCGAATAGACGTTGACGGACTTAAATATGAAGCATATCCCCAGCTTTCCGGGACGATGATTCCTTATATCGTACAAGCAATCATATTAGCAAATCCAACGCTACTACTTCGTGGTCCAGGATTGATGGCACAGTAAGCGAGACCATGTCATCCTTGGTTTCGTAATCCGGGCTTTTACCGCCGACAAGCAGGTGTACCTTCTTTATTTTTGTACCTCGGGGAATTTTTACCTGAAGCTTTTGCTCGCCGATACGAATGAATTCTCGAAACGGACCTTTCATCATCATCGGATTGGTGAGATTGACCAGATGAACAGTCATTGAATTTTTTTGCCGCCACACAGTGACGTCGAGGAACCCGGGACCAGTCACTTGAACGGGCGGTTTTTCATTTACCGTCCAGTTGATTATGTTTCGCAGAAGTTTTCCGTGGTCCACGTTCATGATCTCCCAAAACGTCCGGTCTATATCCCAGGGAATGTAAGCAATCCGGCTCTTCTGCGATTCTCGCAAATACACTTCTCGGATATCGGTGTCCGGCTTTCTTGGGTAAACGTGTTCCATCGGTAGATCGGGATAAGTGGGGATCAGAGTGACGGGAGAAGGGAAGTCTAACAGAGGCTTGACATCCAGTCTCCAAATCCCATTGATGATTCGGTATGCATCTTCCAGGCCATTTAAGACCGGATGAAATCGGCCGGTGTTCGAATCACTTTTCAGTCTTAGATACGAATTCTTCATCGGGCCTTCGACGCGGTTGTTATAAGAGACGCCAAACAGATCGGCAAGGCCGAAATCTCGCCGCTGTTTTCCCCATTCGTCGTACAGCGACGTCTCGAAGGTGGCGACCAGACTTCCCCCACGTTGGACGTATTGCCTGAGCTGTTCGCACTGCGCTTCCGAAAGGGCGGCTATGTTCGGAAGAATCAATAATTTGAACGGCTTGAGATGCTCAGCATCGAGCAACCGGTCGTTCACCATCTCGAAGGGGATACGTGCTTCGATGAGGGCATGATACATCCCCAGCTCGTGACTGTCGCTTCGCTCCTGCCATCTTTGGCCTCCGTAGTAACGGTCTGTCTGCTCCGAATAGACCATTGCCACCCGGGCGAGCGGCGCAACGTTTCTCAAATACGGTTCGGCGCGATAAAGCCATTGGTAGATTTTTTCAACTACCTTAAGCCAACGCCGGTCGTAGAGTGTCCCCGAAAATTTAACAAACCACGGCCGCATATTGTTGGCGATTCCTTCCGCCACCCAAATTCGTGTTTCCGCCTCACTCTGTACGGAGTCCTTCCACCGGTAACGTTCTTCCAATCCAATGCTGAATATGCCGCCGATGGGTTTCATTCCCATAGTCGCTCGCAGCTCTTTCGCACGTTTGCCGTTCGACCAGGGAGGAATAACGCCACGTCTTGCCTGATGGTCCGTGAAGAAAATATCTGATAAAGCGCCGGTGACAATATTATCAGGGAATCCGTTGGGAATATACCGAGAGGTGGGCTTGACCTCCCGGATTATCCGGTCCCACAAGAACCACAACTCTCTTAATCGCTCGATTCGCCACTCTTGATATTTACGATAAGTAGGGTCGTAACGATTGCTCGTTCGGGGCAGGTCCATCCCGGAAAACGACTTGAAATTCCGAACGCAATGCTCACAATAGCAGGTTCCGTGACCGGCCCAGCGATTGGAGAAAATCCCATCCACCTCGTATAACGTTGTAATCTCCTTGTGAACTCCGGTCATGAATTCGAAGTTGTATGGGCCGAGCGCGCACGTGACCCACAATTCGGGATTCGACCAATGACGCCGTTTTTGTCCTTTCGAATCGACGGCAATCCAATCCGGATGGGCTTTATAGACATCGTTCCACACCGCGTGCGGGTCGGTACGGGCGATGACTGCCATCTTCATTTCGCGGCATCCGCTGACCAGATAGCCGAACGGGTCGGAATCACCAAGCCATGCGCTTCGATGATGCAGCGGGATTTGTGTGGGGTAGTACGCGACCACGCCTCCCGCGCTCAAACAAGCGGCATCGGCGTGGATACGCTTGAAGTAATCCAGCCAAAAGTCTGGGTCGAATTGGCCCGGATCGTTTTCCACAAGGACCAATTGTGCCCACCGCATCGGGCGATCGAACCACGGTGTCGTATCCTCAGCAGAGGCGGCCCACGGTCTTCCGAGGACCGCATAGGCCCCCGCAACGACTGACGTTTTTATAAAATCTCTTCGGTCCATTTCTACTTTCTCCTCTACCTCAACTAATCCCGGCGTATCTTTCTATTGCACAGTCTCATCCAGCGGCAGGCCAAGCTTCTTATAGTTTTCACGTCGGCCTGGCCGGTCTTTGTCCTGAATCAGCTTGGCACGGCGTGCCACTTCATCGGCAATTTCCTGCGGGACAACCATTACGCCATCATCGTCCGCAACGATGACGTCCCCTGGCCTGACCTTCACACCCGCACATGTGATAGGCTGGTTATTCGAGACCGGTCCAATTCGCCCCATCGGGTGAGCCGGTGACCTCACTGTACAAAAGACAGGAGTTTTTTGGATTACACACTCGTAAGAGTCGCGGCAGGTTCCGTCGATTACAAAACCGACTACCCCCTTGATTCGTCCTTGCAGCGTGTTCGCCGAACCAAGAATTCCCGCCGCCGTTCTCTTTGCGTCGATTACGAGCACCTGGTCGGGACCGCCCCATGGGCCGGCCTCGTGCCAGAGACCTTCCGGCCCACTCTTGTATTGTCGCTTGTCGAACTCATCGTAAGACATCGGCTCCAGAGGCCGGTCAATATCGTCATACTCAGCGGTGTGGGCGATCCCGGCAAAGCGAATCCCGAAGTAAAGAGGCCGCATGGCAGGATCCATTTGATAGCGCTCCTGCAATCCCATTGAGTCCAAGGCGTCAGAAACGTCTGACGTCCGAACAGACCGAAAAATCTCAAGTGTTTCCTTGCTGACCTCGTTAGCCGGTGTCTTGTCGTGAGAATCATCTCGCCGACTGGGACTACTGCACCCTTCGCTAATGATAATCGATGCCGCCACACAGCAAATAACCACTGCTTTTTTCATAATCAAATTCCTTTCTCAGATTTGTTGCCCGACTATTATTATGTTCGACTGTATGATACCACAATATCTGACACCTGTCACACACTTAGGACACCTGTGCTCTCTTGCCCGAAAAACGTGATTTCTGTGATCCAGTAAGAATTCACAAACTTGTATAAAACATCACCAGATGATATGTTAAATAATCTTCACTCTAAAAGCGGCAAATTGTGGAATCAGTGTTTTCGAACTTGCAGCTCGATGACGTAATTCCATATGAGACTATAGGTTACCTTTTGCAATTCTTGCTGAAAACACCCACCATCTACTCAACTACGGCTGGGTGGACGATTATCGAACTGCCGTTTTTACAAATCCTGTTGCTCTCGACTTATCAATAGTTGCCTAACCTCTTTATTGGTTCACACTTAATATATCATTGTACAGGAGCATATTCCAAGAGGCAACTCAATTCGTTTGGTGATAATCCAGTTTTTCAGCGAGCCAGTCTGTAACGATGTCTCGTAGCAGCTATGGCAATTGAACAGTGACAAGAAACCAGCAAAGATAGCAGTTTTAGTGCAATCCCCTGACCGAAAAGGGTAAGACTTCCTCAGTTGAGACTGATTGGGATGAGTAAATATAGTATCACAAATCTAAGACAGCAGATAACTTGGCTCTGATGTCCGATGGATGGATATCTGTCACCTTCTCAACTTAGACTCAATCTTCTCAAACTCATCAAGGAAATCATGCGGCAGAGGGACAATCACTTTGTAAATAGACAGGGGGAGAAATTTTCGGCAGGGCAGTTACAAAAGCCTCTTTCTTACAGATACCAGCCATCACGATATCCAATGTGAAGGAGTTCATTGACAGCATCATTGTTCTTAAACTTTAGGTTTTCGGCATCCCATTGAAGGTTCTGATCCTTCACTCGAATTGCGATCATGCCCAGAAGCACCATCTCAGTCAATGCCCCACCGTACTCAAAATTCGAGCTTGCCGGTTTGCCTTCTTTGCACGCACGCAACCAGTCGCCTTCATGACTGTTATTGACTCTCGGTATTGTCTTTTCAGGCCTATTGTATTCGCGCATTTTTGTTTCAGGAACGATTCGCAATCCACCGGCACCATGTGAACCGTGCAGCATACACCCTTTATCACCAATAATAAAAGCACCGCTGCCTGGTATTTTTCGGCCTTTTTCCAGCTCATCCGGAATCGGAGGAAGGAGTCTGCCATCATACCAGGTTAATTTCACTGGAGGTCTGTTCCCACGAGCGGGGAATTCGTAGCGAACAATTGAGGCCCTTGGGAAGGTTTCGGAGCTGACTTCCTGCCGCCAATGAGTCGAAGTAGCCTCAATGCTCTCCGGAGAGCCAAGATCCAATGCCCAAAACGCAGGGTCGATTATGTGACAGCCCATATCGCCCAAAGCGCCCGTTCCGAAATCAAGCCATGCCCTCCATTTCATCGGGTGATATTCGGGATGATACGGCCTGTATGGTGCCGGCCCCAGCCATAAATCCCAATCAAGCCATTCCGGCACCGGAGGAGTATCTTTGGGTCTTGCCCTTACTGCAAAATCCGACCAAGGATCACCGCCGACCGGCCTGTCCGTCCAGGCGTACACTTGCGTCACATTTCCAATCGCACCGTCAGCAAGCCATTCTTTCAGTAAACGGATCTGCTCAGAGGAGTGTCCCTGATTACCCATCTGAGTCTGGACCTTATATTTGCGTGCGGCCTCTGTTATCTTTCGGGCTTCATAAACGGTATGGGTCAGGGGTTTTTGACAATATACATGTTTCCCCGCCTCCATGGCAGCCATAGTGATTACCGCATGAGTATGATCCGGTGTAGCAATGACAACGGCGTCGAAATCCTTTTGTTTGTCAAACATGACACGGTAGTCTTTGTACACCTTTGCCTTTGGATATCTCTTTAAAGTCTTTGCCGCATAATTGCTGTCAACATCGCACAACGCGACGATATTCTCACTTTCACACTGTCTCAAATTGCTGCCGCCCATGCCGCCGACTCCAATACCGGCAATATTGAGCTTTTCGCTCGGCGGCGTATGCGCCGGACCGCCCAGCACCTGCGGGGGAACAATTACAAACGCCGAGGCAACCGTTGTACTCTTGAGAAATTCACGTCGGCTGATCTGTTTTTTGATTTTATTAACTTCTGCCATGGATAAATCCCTTCTATCTTCTTTTTGGTGTATATTAACAAATTCACACTTATAATTCAAGGTTTCAAACCGTCTTGTGAGTGTATTGAAAATGTTTGACCAGAAAAAACAAGATGTAACCTGGCCAAAATGCCAATGATACCTTTCGGTTTGAGTTTGGCCATTTTAGAACACTAAAAACACTTCTTAGAGCTATCCCACAGAAAATTCGGATATGATTTACCAAGGCATTCTCAATCTGAAATGACCTATTGTACTTTACAAGGGAGTCGGAACACAGAGATTGGTATCACTTTTGGCTTTACGCTTGCAGTGATTGCAAATATACCTTGCATCTTCGACTAAAACCTTGTACTCCTGCTCATCAGTTAGATTAAAACCTTGAGATATGATATAGCACAGATGCTGGTCATGCAGTTCTGTCTGGCAGCCTGAATTAATCTGTAAATCTTCTTTAGCCATGATGAACGCTTCCTTACTTATCAACTCTAATTCAAACATTCACACGACGTTTTTGATAGAGAAGTTCACCTAAGCCAGCCAATACTATAGAAAGTGAGGGTATCACTATTAATCACAACTACCAAGTTCGATCCAAAACCAGAATCCATATGTTGGGGAGTTAATCACTCGCCAGTCGGAGGGTATATGAATATGGTTGTCTCTGCTGGAGCGCATTGTGCCGGTTTCGTAAACAAATCCACACCTGCCACTGGCTTGGTCTTCATTGATGCGTTCGACCCAGTAACTTCTAACTATGCCGGCTGTGCCAATAGAATCATACCACTGAAGATCATAAGTGATCTTGCCTTGATCAGCCAATGACATAATCACATCTATAGCCGTGATTACGCCCTCTTGGAATGTGTCGGATCGCAGGCTGTGTGGGACGACCAGGACATCGTTAAAAGTCAACTGGAACGTTTTACCTCTGATTGTAACCGCCGGGATTATAACCTTGCCATCGTTATCTTTCTTTCGTTGGATTTCTTCGGCAAACGCAGCATATATGCCATCGAGCCTGAGAGAGTCCGAGTGTTCTATACGAATAGTCATTTTGTCTTTATATGGAAAATGATCCATGCGGAAATTGTTGTTTTCAGGCCACCCTCCATCATAGTATGCCATATACCACCAATTTGTAATTCCGTTGATAGAATCAACAACATGGGTATTCATTGTATCACTGAAATGATAATCCAATTGTATTTGGTCCTGTGCGTGCAGGTGAATCAGGATATCAAAAATTGAAAAATGTCCGGGCTTAAAGATATCAGGTCTGATTGTATTCACAACGGCCGGATCGAATTGAAAGGTACCGATATCCCGAATGTTGATAGAACCCTGATTTCTGGGTTGGGTTGTGTCAGACAACCACTGAGAGGCTAATATAGCCAGGTCGGCAAAGTCAACCTGGCAGTCAGCGTTCAAGTCAGCCTGCAACGGCTCAATACATCCGCCTTTAGGTGTAAAATTGATGGTGAGCATTGGAAGGTTATGTATTTGTTCGGTTTCTCTTGAGTCGAAGCGCTTGCTGGTTTTTCCTTCAGTTTCATTGCCGATTAGGATCCAACCGGCATTTGACGCCGGATTGTCAACCCAATTTTGAACATCTTCAGCCAACTCTGGAGTACTTCCCCACGTGTAGAAGCCAATATCGTTAATTTCTGTTATGGCACTTGGTAGCACAGCAAAATCGCCACCGGCTTCCTGCCAGAAACTGTCATTGTAAAAGGTATGTAGCCATGTAGCATCAGAGACTGTTGCATCAGCGCCACCCCCGCCACCGCTTTGGGCTTCAGAGACCCCCTCGCCCCAGTCTGCCAGAATTCTATGTAAGCCAACAGGTTGAGGTCCGGAGGTAGTTCGGGATAAATGCAGGGTTAGGTTCACACTATGAATGGTTGAACCGGGTGGAATATAATTTAACAAATCAAACGCGAGCAGAGCCCGCCTGATAAAGGTGTCAGAGCTATTCTGACCAACAAAAAGGCCCGCTCCAGCCCCATTGCTAAGAAAGCCCTCATTATGTTGATATAGGGTGTTGTCTTTGCTGGGAATGATTGTGATAACTTTCGCTGTGCAAATCGAGACACATGCGAGCGCAAATAGGATTGTACTGGTAATGACTTGTTTTGGTTTCATGAGTATATTCCCCAAATTAGAATCAATTTTTTAATCTTACGAATGCGTTTGCATTAAGGTTCAAAAAATTGACCTGTGATGATGGCTTTGTTGATTGTGACTTTTGGACCGGTCTCACCCGCCTATAAGTTTAGTGTGTGCGCACTGTTCACCCCCCAAAATGGCCCCATTTTCGTGATTCTAAGCCTACAACCGCGAAACAATTCAACAATCCGTTATCTGCCAAATCGAAAAAATGTCCATTCCATAAGCTTTGTAACACCAATGCCTTATAAAAATCACAAAAATTGTGAACGTTTTCAATATCCGTGGGTCACTTCGTGTAGGTTGCGCATATCCAAGCAGCCTTTTAGTTAACTAAACATACCCAAAATGTAAAATCCCCAGGTCATACAAAGCCAACGCTCTGAGGGCGAAAGTAAAGGATACCGAGAAAAACGAGAGCCGTTTTTAGGCCAAAAATGTGAATTTTGTGACACTCTCACTATTTGTTCAAGTATTGTTGCTCAGATCCTTATTCCTTCGGTCTACTGACTTATAGTTCGTCCAATCACTGTAGTCCTAAAACAGCCGAGGCACGTACTACACTAATCAGTACAGCCCCGAGAGTGACACTATTCCTGATTGACACCCACATTCCAGCTTATTACTGTGCTTTTGATTCCGGCTCTCGGGCCGATACCAGACGAACAAATTGAATGTCATCGAAGTACACTATACTTGAAATGTCTGTTGTTTCTGGTTTTTTTAGAAAAATAAATATAACCTGTTACCAAAAGGTACTTTTGAACATCGATATAGTGAGGCCGTATTCTATTGTTAGGTACAGTACGTCAGCATAACATCGTAGCCCATAAATTGGGGAGGTTGTACTTTCGGTTATTCGAATTGGAGATTACTGAGGCCCAAAGCAATGTCCAGGAGCGATCATCCGTACTTACAGGCCAGGAGACTCAAAAAGAAGTTGATCGCGATTGGTTCCCCCCGTAGTGAAACATTCGGGATAGGTGATATTTCAGACGGCAGGCCTGGCTGTACCGAGAGTTGTAGGCAATGAAATCCTTAGTAGCATGGGTTGCCCGACGCACGAATTTGGGAGACAATGCTTGAAAAATCGTATTTATCTGTAGCACGCAAGTGTCGATAGCAAACAAACGGCAGTCACTCAATCTTGAGAATAAAGGAATAGTCATGGTCAAGAAACTTTTTGTGTTTCTAATATGCTGCTTTTTTGCAGCAAAGGGCACCTATGCTCGATTTCCGGACCGGCAGGACGCCGGCAGCTACATTGTTGTGCTGAAAGAACCATCTCTCAGCCGCATCATGCTTGATAAGCAGGGCAGGTCCCTGTATAAGGGGATTGCCGCCCGGAGGAATCGGGATGCCGAGCGTGTGGGCAGGCGTCGTGCGAAGATGGAGGAGAGGCTAAGCCTGTTTGAGAACCGATTGAAGAAGTTTTCTCCCCGAATCGTCCCTCGGCGGCGATTTACCGGCCTTCTTAACGGCTTGTCTCTTGAAATGCCGAGAGGCTTTGCGTCAAGGATTCGATCCCTGCCTGAAGTCTTAGCAATAGTGCCAAACCGGAAATACGATCGCTTGCTGACTAAAAGCAATGATATAATGAATGCGCCTTTGGCATGGCAACTCAGTGGTGGGGAATCGCAGGCCGGACAAGGAATCAAGATTGGCATTATCGATACGGGGATCGACCATACCCACGTCATGTTCAATGATGAAGGATATCAACTCCCTCCAGGATTTCCGCTCGGTGATACGGATTTCACCAATAACAAAATCATCGTGGCGCGCGTTTTTACGAAGGGCGGAGATTCGATTGAAGATTCGACTCCCCGTGACCGGAATGGACACGGAACACATGTGGCCTCCTGTGCCGCGGGAAGTCTGAATACGATCTCACCGTTAGGATTAATCTCAGGTTTCGCCCCCAATGCGTATTTGGGAAACTATAAGGTGTTCACAGATGATTTCACGACATTGGAGCAAATCATTAGCGCTCTGGAGGCTTGTGTGGAAGATGGTATGGATATTGTGAATCTTAGCCTCGGCTCTGAATCTTATATCAATACCCTCTTGGATCCCGAGGCTCTGGCAATCAGGAATGCGATAAAGGCCGGGGTGGTTATCGTTGCTGCAGCAGGAAATTCCGGCATGCCGGAGACAATCGGAAGTCCGGGGCAGATTCCGGAGGTAATCACGGTCGGATCTTTGACAAATGCTCACAATGGTGGAAACTCCGGTGACATCTCTGTTGCGATGATGAACGTCTATGCCGAAGGGACACAAATCTTGGCTGAGGAAGAAATTATCTTGGCGCCGGATCCGGATTTTTTCTCACGTCCATTGCTTGGGCGATTTCAACTCATTGACGCCGATGCTCTTGACGGAGGCCGATTCGGGAGCGATCAGGGTGGTTTGGTTTGCCAAAGCCTTCCTACCGGTTCCGCTCAGAACAAGTGGGTTTTGATTCAGCGAGGTATTTGCACATTCACAACCAAAATTGACTATGTGCAGGAGGCCGGTGGTTGGGGGGCTCTGATCTATAATAATAGAGATGCAGAGGAGGGGCCTGAGGAACCTCTTCGAACTCCAAGCGTTCCCGGCACGGAAATACCTTCCTACTTCGTGTCACGGAATATAGGATTGTTAATTAAGGATGCACTTCTTAGTTCGAGTACTGTGGAAGTAGAATTCTATGCCCCTGAGCCGTTAGAAACAGATCAAACCGCTCTTGAATTAAGCACGTTCTCTTCTTTGGGGCCCTCTCTTAGTTATGCGGTAAAGCCGGAGATAGTTGCAGTCGGAGAAGGAAGTTATGCAGCGACACAGAACGACCTTCCCGGTGAATTCCAATTTGGAAACTTTGAGTATACTGGATTTGATCTGTCCGGTTTTAATTTCAGCAGTGGGACCAGTTTTTCCTCACCCCGGGTCGCAGGAGTCGCTGCCCTCATCAAACAGATGAATCCGTTATGGAAACCCGAGGATATAAAGTCAGCAATAGTCATTTCTGCCGAACGGCTATCAAACTTTGCTTCCTTGTCGTCGGGCATGGAGAGGGGAGGGGGACATGTAAATCCAACCAAAGCTATGTACCTTCCTTTGATCGTAACACCACCAACCTTGAGCTGGGCAAACATATTGATAGATGACATGACTGAAACTGAAAGAGCCATTCGGTTAAGAAATGTATCGGGACAGCTTCAATCGGTTTCACTCTCGTTAGACTTATACAACAACGAACGGATACAATCTGTTGATATACTCCCCAATCAAGTTGATTTGGCACCTTTTGAAAGTATCGATATCTTGCTCAAGTTGAGTTTCAATCCTCCTGCACAGTTCGGAGAAATTGAAGATATAAGTGGGGATGTGATCATCGATATGGATAGTCAACCGGAAGCGCTGCGCGTTCCTGTATGGGCGCGCATTATGAATGTTCCGCCTCCTCGGGCAAGTGTGTTACTAATCGATGATGATAGCGGCGGTTCCATTGAGAACCAGTATATCGAGTCAATTAATCTTGCCGGTCACGAGACGACTTTGTGGGATGTGGCAAAGCTCCAGGCTTATCCCTCGGTTGAATATATGCAGAAGTTCCAGGTTGTCTCATGGTTTCTGGCTACTACGTCACTTTTCAACATCCGCGAGAATAGCACGCTGTCATTCAACGAAAGAATTCGATTCAACGTAGCGCTGACACGGTACCTCGCTCAGGGAGGGCGGCTGCTCGTCTCGGGCATGGACTGGAGTGATCAACAGGAAGAGACGTTGTTCGGACAGCAAGTCCTGCACATCTCGGAATTCATCCACGATCCATTTGTACAATATACTCCCACCGGAGATGTTGCGTCTCAGGAAACCATACTTGACATCTCCGCTGTGATTCGCAGCCCCATAGGTCAGGATTTGCCCGACCTGGACGCCAGCTTCGATTCGGACGTAGCAAATATGAGCGACATTTTGGTGCTGGACAATAGTGGCATAGCGAAGCCCGCTCTCATAAGCAATAAGAATTCCAAAGACGTGATTGGAATCACCATCGAGACCGACAGTTACCGTGCCGTGTTCTTCTCATTTAGTCTCGAACGCGTGCTGCGTAACCCACGCCGATCACGCCACGGAATGGACATCATCATGCAAAACAGCCTTAATTGGCTGATGAACGGCACAAGAAATCTCCTGTCCATTCGCTCGGCCGAACCTGAAATCCAAAATGATAACAGTATTCCTTTAACGGTTACATTAGCAGTTGAAGGAATTAATTTCTTGGTTGGTCATGACGTTCTTCTTAATGATATCCCCATGGAAATAACGGCAATTGACTTGGATGGAAGTCTGGAATTTCTTGTTCCTGCGGGACTGCCCCAAGGGCTTTATGACATCACCTTACGATCTCCTGATGGCCAAAGCACTACCCTCTCGCAAGCATTTGAGATAGAAAGTCCAATCCCGGTACAAAATGAGTGATCGTCAAATCCACCCCGCATCGTGTGCGGGATAAACTCCAGCGGGAATCCCGTTTTTTTGCTCTGAACCCCTGCTCCTCGCTTTCGCGGGGACAAGTTTACTCCTGCGGAAGCAGGGGCCTGCGTGACATCGTCAGTTTTTGCTTTCCGCAACAGATACTAAGAACCAGGATTAAATTAATACGGCTTGTCAGCTTACATATTCTTCGCCTTTTCGATAAACCCGCATATTTGTTCTTCGAATTTTCTTCAACCCGCAGCCAACCGTGATTTCTGCGAGGACTATAGTGGATTACCCAGCCAAAGCCCAAGTTCAAGAGTTTGACAAACGAAGCGACCGACGGTATCATTTCAGTTAGTTTTTCAAGAGTTGTCAATTGTACCTAAACCCTTTTGAAAAAACAAGGACTGGATTATTGGGAGAGAGGCCCGAGGGCTACCGGACTGCGGTTGTCAAAATGCAGCGGGCTGTTCATCCTTACGATTGAATGTCGCGTAGGCTTTTTTCAAGGAGAAAGAAAATGAAGACATGGTTTGCACTACTGAGCACATTACTTTTCTGCTATGCGGCGATTGCCAACGATGCCGTTCTCGAGTTGTCAAAGCACCTTGGAAAGACACCGGCTTTGGTCGTCGTGGTTTGCGGAGGGGATGAGGGCGACTTGCCAACGATTGCCGGGCTCGTCAAACAAACTCCATGGACGGTTTTCTATCGGGGCACCACCTCACCCGGGTCGGCAAAGATCCGCGATTGGGCGAGAGAGCAAGGGCTCTTGGGGGATCGGGTATATGTTGTGAATGACAATGATGCGTCACTCTGGCTGGCGGGAGATTTGGCCGATGCCGTATGGGTGGCGCCAGGGGTCGACGATGCGCCGTCCGAAAAAGAAATCCTGCGGGTGCTGCATCCCGGCGGTGTCTGCGTCGCTTCGGGAAAGGTTGTCACTAAGTCCCCTCAAGCCGGCGTGGATGAGTGGCGCCATCCGTACCATGAACCGGACAACAATGTGGTCTCGCAAGATCGTGTAGCTCGATTGCCAGGAGAGTTGCGTTTCCAGACGTATCCGGTATTCGCGGCGATGCCCAATCAGACGCTTTTTGCCGGCGGGCGGATTTTCTTCTTCTCCGGGCATATCGCATTCCACGAGCGTGAAGAACCGCTCCTGAACACGCTGACAGTCCTCAACGCATACAACGGCCTGCGCCTCTGGAGCCGCCCGCTCGATCCGCGTTACGTCATCCACAATGTTGTTAAGCTGGCCACCGGCAGCGATGTGGTTTTCGCCGAGGGCGGGACCCTGTGGATGCTGGACGCAGCGACCGGGCGGGAGCGCGGCAAGTTCAGCGTTCCGGCCGAGGCAGCAGCAGCCGGCGACACGGACTGGAAATGGATTGCGCAGGAAAAGGACAGGCTCTGGGCTGCGTTCGGCCCACCGGACGCTTACGTTGCTCCCCACAAACAGAAAAGGCAGATGGGCCACTGGCCCTGGAACGTGGCTAACGAGCAGTACCAGAGTATCACCAACAACTTCGGTGCGGCAAGAAGACTGGCGGCTTTTCGATATCCGGAGATGGAGCTACTCTGGAGTATCAGCGAGCCGGAGCCTTTCGACGCTCGAGCCCTGTGCATCGAGGGCAAGCGCATCTTCGAGCTGGCACCGGAAAAGTACATGGCCGCTCGTGACACCGCCACAGGCAAGCAGTTGTGGCGCCGCACACCCGAAACTTCCAAAGAACTCTTCGACGCCATCGGCAGTTCGCTCAAACGCCAGGGTTGGGGCTTGGGATGGGCCACCTACTGTTGCGCGCGGGCGGGCGGCGGCGTGGTCTGCATCGCGGGACCGTCGTTCACGAAAACAATCTGCGTCGGCTTCGAAAAAGGCGAACTCCTCTGGACGCTGGACATTGCATCTCCCCATCCGTTTTTCTTCAAGGATGCTCTCTACGTCGTGCCTCGCGTGGCCGACCCTGCGGCCTTTTGCCGAAAGGTTGATCCATTCACTGGCAAGGTTCTCGACGAATTCGGTCTGGGAGTGATTGGCTCCTGTACCCGCCTGACGGTAACTCCGAACCAGTTTTACTACCGTCCGGGAGGTGGGGAGGGCAGGACCGTTTATGTTGATATTGCTGAGCGAAAACTTGCCGACTACGAAGGCGTTGTCCGTCCCGGATGTTTTGACGGGGTGGTGCCGGCGAATGGACGGCTGTATTGGATGCCGCTGGCTTGCGATTGCTGGCAGGTTCACGGCACGTTCTCCATGGCCCCTCGCTCGGCACTCAGTGAGCCGAGCTTACCGGCGCAATCACCCGCGTGGGCCGCGCCGGTCTCGAGTGCGCCCGCGGCCCGGGACGACTGGCCGATGTTCCGAGCCAACTCCGCCGGGACGGCCACGGTATCCGCCGCCGTCGGACAAAAGGCGATGGAATTGTGGCGGCGGCGTTTGCCGGGCGGTGACCTGACTGCGCCCGTGTGCGTTAACGGACGCGTCTTCGTGGGGGCGACAGACGGCACCGTGCAGGCCCTCGACGCTGCCAATGGAGGAATCCTTTGGCAATTCTCATCCCATGCCGCGGTGCTGCACCCACCGGTCTACTGGAACGGAAGGGTTATCTTCGGCTCGTGCGACGGCGTTCTGTACTGCGTGGACGCGTCCAATGGACGGCTGTTGGGACGCGTCGAACTGGCGCCCGAGAAGCGATTCGTCAACATCATGGACCGGCTCATGTCGGCGTGGCCTCTGGGTGGCGGGGTCGTCCTTAGCGATGACGGGACAGCCTACACGGCAGCCGGAAGCACCGCCGCAGACGGTGCCGTAGCCGCTGCGGTGGACGTCGCCACCGGAAGATTCCGCTGGCGGCAGGCATACACTCTTGACCGGAAGGAGCCGAAACTGAGCTTCGGTGTCCAGGGAAACATCCTGCTGAAGAACAACACTTTGTACATCAACGGCGGCGCCCCGGTGGGAATCGTAGCACTGGACGCGCTTGACGGCGGCAATCCTCGTGTGGTCTCCAAACTCGAAGCGGGAATGGAAATGTTTCTGGAGCCCGGCGACAAGCCATCGTGCACCGGCCCCGAGCTGTTCTCCCACGAGCGTGCCAGGACGACCATCTTCAAGCGTCACCAGGGTCGCGTCTATTTCCAGACGTCCGGCCGGCACATTGCCCTGATCGACGGCCGCCTTTTCTGCTCGCGCGATCCACAGGCGCTGGACCGCATCGTTGACTTGATGAACAAATATCCGAAGACCAGCGGGAAAATCCGGGACGTAATGAAAGTGCCCCTGGACGATTCTATTCTTTGGGCAGGCAACACGGCGAACCTGCGTGGCCTGGCAGTCGGTGCCGATGGACTTGTGGTTCTCCACCATGACAGCGCCGAAGGCGTCTCCGTGGACGGCCGGTCTTTGTGGACCGCTCCGTTGCCCGCGCCGCCGGTGCGATGGGGTGTAGCGCTTACCGGAAAGGAATGTGTGGTGGCACTTTCGAACGGACATGTGGTCTGCTTAGTCAAGGATTCGGAGAAAAAATAACAATCACGTGTTGCCGCTTGCCGGATAGTGGACACAGGTAGCTGCCAAGCCCGGTGAGCGTCTCAATGTACGTATCGACTACCACCCGAAAGCCTTTCTTGAGGTCTATAACCAAACAGGCCCAAAGATGGCGCACTGAGCAACGACCGAAACTTGTCCTTTGCCCATCATTCCTTCGCCCCGTGCCTATTCAGAAGCTCAACGATTTTCTCATATTTTTTATCTTTGGCCAAGGACAAAGGCGTCCTATCGCCATTATCCTTCGCATTGACATTGGCGCCGTTCACAAGAAGTAGATTAACCATTTCCCAGTGTTCCCGAGACACTGCGGAGAGCAGAGGAGTCATGCCTTGGGAGTTCTTTGCATCAATATTGGCGCCTTTGATAATGAGAAGTTCAGCTATATTCTTGTGTCTATGGTAGACCGTATAGTGCAGAGGCGTATAAGAGCTCCAGTTCGTTGCATTGACGTCAGCGCCTTCATCTACAAGGAATCCCGCCACATCCGCTTGGCCTTCTTTGGCTGCAAAGTGCAGGGGTGTGTTCCCACTGTTGTCCGTTGCATTGACATCAGCACCTTTGGCCACAAGGAGCCCCGCCACATTCACGGGGCCTTCTCGGGCTGTGTAATGTAGGGGTGTCCTGCCAGTGATGGTCTTTGTATTGACGTCGGCACCTTCGGCTATAAGAAGTCCCGCAACACCCACCTGGCTTTTCAGGATTGCGTAATGCAGGGGTGTCCTGCCATTATTGTCTTTTGCATTGATGTCGACGCCTTTGGCTACAAGAAGTCTCGCTATGTTTTTGAAACCACGCCATGCCGCATAGTGGAGTGGAGTATAACCGCCGAGGTTCTTTGCATTGACATTGGCGCCTTTGGTAATTAGAAGCTCAGCCACATCTCCGTGTTTGAACCAAAGCGCCTCGAGAAGTGCGGTTTGGTCGTGCCGGTCTTTTCCATCAACATCGGCGCCCGTTGCGATAAGAACTTCGGCCACCTCCTTGTGGCCGCCTTGAGCCGCCAGGTGCAGGGGTGTGCCCGAGTATTTGGACATTACATTGACATCGGCGCCTTTAGTGATTAGAAGCTCAACCACATCCTTATGACCACAGCTTGCCGCCCAGTGCAGAGGCGTTCTTTCATTCCGGTCCGTAGCATTGATATCGGCACCGTTCGAGACGAGCGATTTGATTTGCTCGATGCTACCTTCCCTGGCAGCTCGGAACAATGTTGTCGTGTTTCCAGCCGGCCGTTTTTTGCACCCGACAACTATAAACAATGACACTAAGACCAAGCGGAATAGTCTTATCAGTTTCACTTCGGTTTCCTTTTGGAAGAACTGCTATCGTTTCCGCATCAATTTACCTCACCATTTTAACAATTACCTGTCTAGATTCAACTGAGAGATTCAGACAATGCCTGTTAAACACCACACAGGGGATTTAGATGGCGAACTCGGCTTGAGAAGTATCATAGGTTTAAATCGGCTGAGAGCACTCTTTGTGAAGCGCAATAGCTTGCATTAATCAAAGAACTCCGACCGAAGACAGACGTTATCCTTGCGAGATTACCGGCTGTTATGTTAGATTGGCTCGGACCTGATTATATAACACGTGATGAATTGTCACTGAGGAGGTACGATGTAACCTGTTGTCCCGAAAACGACTCACAATTCAACCTTTTTTGAAACATCTTTTTAGGACAAACTGGTCTTGATACGCCCGTAGAAATTTCCTAATCCTGCATCGTCTTAACTGATGCAATACGATTGGCATAAATTGCTTTTTTACGGATACCCCATACTACATTTGTTATGGGAAGTTTGTCCAGTTCCGGAAAGTAAAATGTTATGACCCCGACATTCCACCACCTGAGAATCACATCATCTGTGTCAATCTGGTGACGAAGGTCATCCCTGTCAACAGAGTCATTGGATTCGGACAATCCATGCTGTAATTCCAGCCTGTTTGGCAAAAAAACCCAATAGAAAAACAGACTTTTGACCCATATTATTCTTAGGAATACAGACCAAATATATGCCAGAAGAATGTATCCCAACGGCTCGATATTTACTCCTAAATGCCTGAAGCCTTTGAAGAAGCTCAGAAAAGTTTGTGGCCCATGCAGCAAAAGTATCAGCAGAATGATGAGAAAACTTCCTAATAACAGCCCCAATGTTACGGGCTTAAGTTTAAATATTGCAACTGCCGCATTCAGAGCCCCAAATACTATAACAACACCGCCAATAACATCTTGGATTACAGATACTGTCTCTGAGCCTCCAAATATCAAATTTAACAGTATCCCTATTACACCAGCGGCAATCATCAATACCATAGTTGGTAGAAATAAAATCGGCCACCCCCAGTTATAACCGCACAGCCACACTTTTATGTTCGGATTTTGCCTTACCTCATTATCCCTTTCATACCTTGTCTTCGCACTCTTAGTCATTTTGAATATAAGCACAAACACCAGAAGTGCCAGGGTAATTGCAAACACACAATAAAACGAGAACATCTTGTTAGAAACGAATGAAAAACTACTGTCCGATACGTCCTTGATTATGCTGCTTACTATCAAGTAATATACAAATATAAAAAAGAGAAAAAAATCAGAGAACAGCAGCAGTGTTTTAAGCTTGTATTTGTTCGGTGGAAGAACATGCTTTAATGTTTCCTGCCCCTCACTTGGACCTTCAGTTTCGATTGTTTTATTATCTTCATTCATGATATATCTCCAAATATTTCACAAAGCGTTGTCATTCGATCCACAGCACGCTCTTGCTTTTTTGGAATGCAGTATCACTATTCTAAGCTTCGATTTGTTTTTCTTCAGTTTATCGTCTGAAAAGTCAACGTACGGTAAATAGAATACCGGATGAGACCAAGAGTTGCAAGATTCAGTCTTGGATTTTACCCCCAAAGCTTACGTCGGTTCAAGGACTTCCAGAAATCGAGCTTGTCGCTTCCATAACCCGGAGATCGCCTGATTTCCGGTGAAGGCCGAAATGACACCGACTTATTTACTCCCATGAAAAAGGATTGAGCAAGTCTGTAAAAAGTATTTCTACGGGACTACTATCACGAATATTTTGTGGTCGGGCCTATCCTATGAATCCTGACAAAAGGCTCTAAATTAGAAGCGGAAAACAAGCAGAATTTACGTTCGAATCTTCTTCAGTAGCCATGCCATGTTCTGACCGAGAGTTTTCATAGTCTGTAAGCCTTCTTCGTCCTTTTCGACGTCACCTATCTCCAGTCCAAAACCCATGTTCCAGTAGGATGAGCCTGGTATTATCATTTGACTGATTAAGAAAAAATGATTCATGGAGTCGAATGCGTGGACAGACCCACCTCTGCGCACTGCCACTATGGCCGCACCAACTTTACGCCTGAACATGTCACCGTGGGCTTTGGCAACCAATCCAGCGCGATCTATAAGCGCCTTTAGTTCTGCACTGACATCAGCGAAATAAGTAGGGGAAGCTAAGATGATTCCATCAGCCTGCAGCATCTTTTCGATACAGTCATTGACTATATCGTTTTTTACACTGCACCTCTGATCCTTATTTTCAAAGCATTTATAGCAGGCAATGCAGCCTTTGATTTTTTGGCCGGAAAGCTGCATCATTTCGGTTTCGATGTCTTGTTTTTCAAGCTCACTGAATACTTGATTGATAAGAATAGCGGTGTTACCATCCTTCCGGGCACTGCCGTTAAAAGCTATGACTTTCATATTTACCTCTCAGATTTTTTAGATTCATTAATATTCCCTTTAAAAGCTTCCAGATTGTAATTCAGTATGGCAATTCTTGCAAGCTCATTAGTTTGGTTTTCAAGCACTACCAAGAGTAGAACTTGTGTTTTTGTTCGGAGGTGCACGGTTTGTGACAACATTTTTGTCACAAAAAGCTCCCCCATTCAAATTTGTGCCCATGCTCTTGCTGCTCGGCTTGTCATCATTTTGCACTTCCTGGCACTTTTTCTCTTGCATATCCGACTACTGAAGTATAGATTTCTCATGGCGGCTATATCCTGATTTTTGGAGCCAAAGGTGAAGGCTCTCCGGCGCGCCCGCCATTTGCGGGACACCAACGGGGACGGAGTCCAACATAATGACGTTATCTATACCTGTGTTATGAACAGCAGAGGCCAAGTTGTTCGAAGTCCTATAGACTCCCTTTGAACGACGAAAGGCTTGGGATGTTATACGGAAACCATATAAACATTGTTAGTGCAGGTTCCCAACAAATAGGAAAACGAAAGGAGGTATTGATATGACGTAGCTTTCGTCTGGGAGAAAAGTCAAGCTGTAACGCCTGTAATCAAAAAATCGTAATTTCTAAAAGGAGGTATTTGAGAATGAATTTTCGATTATTTACAAAAACTTCTTTCCTCGCTTTGTTGCTGATGTTTGTTTTACAAGGGTGTGTTGTCAATACTTTTACACAAGGGGTTCGTAATCCAGAAAGGACGCAAGGTCTAAAGGCACCTGCGCCACAAGGGGAACACGAACTAATAGCTCTTGAGGGCCCCGGTACATTTCTTTCAGCAAGTATAACAAAGCAAGGTGGTGGAAATGATCTGACATTTGTTATTCTTGATATCGATGGAAGGAATGTAGTTAATCTTTCTATAGCGGCTGCAAAAAATGTGGGTCTGACACAAAATAATCCGTACATCCTGGATTTAGTAAAGTCTATCGGTGATATTAAAACATTAACCATTGGCCTTCCTTCTCCCTTATATTTTGAAAGAGAGTTGAAGCTACGAGTTGATGTGCAGGAAACCGGAGTTGTCCAAATAGTGGCAAATGTAATCCACGGTAAATGATCAAAGCCTAAAAATTCAAATTCAGCCGACGCCAAAAAGCGGCGCGGCTGATTTGCCCCGTTAGAAGTTTCGTAATTGAACCCTCAAGAGATGAGACCGGTCTTTTGAGGGTTTCTTTTTTTTGAAGGTGTTCGGTGGTATGTGTTCGGCGTCATTCTGGCGTCACTTTTATTCGTGTTCTCGATATGGGTGCAGTATGCAGCCAGTGTATCACCAAAATGGAACTTGAATTAACGCCCAAAAAGCGGATACAAAGGAATGAAGGACAAGTACTTATGCGTGGAGATGATACTTTACACGCAGGAGGTCACAGGTTCAAGTCCTGTATCGTCCAATCATATCTTTTAGAAGTAAAGAAACACGCTCGTTTTAGAGATTAAGATATGTCTCCCGTTCTGGTTTTTCGGCGGGAAGCCTTGATAGTAAGCTGACGACTTACATCATCCTGGGATATCTGGTGAAACTCACACTGCTCACAGTGGTAAAGGTTCGGACAGATACGAAAAGAGATATCACCACTCAATGTGTATCGGCACTGATTCTTCCCTACGAGAGCATTGACTTTATCGAGAAAAGGTTTAATCCTTGGATCGCTGCGGTACTTCTCTTTCTTCATCATACCTGCGTGAAAAACGCATCCGGAACTACATTGGTATCCAAGAGGACACATACGTTTCTTGATTACCTGGGCCTGATACCAGATGCAGGGAGAAACTTCCTTTTCTTCAGCCGGGGGTGCTTCAACAGGCACCGGCATTTCAACCGGCACCGGCATTTCAACCGGCGGAGCCGCGACCAACTGAATATCGCGTGTCATTCTGATAGAAGTCTCAAGCCGGTCCAGCTCAAAAGGTTTTGCAAGGTAGTCAACGGCACCTCTACGCATTGCCTCCACCGCAGTATCAACTGAGGGGTAAGCAGTAATGATTATGACTTTTGTTTTGGGATTCTTCACCCTCACCTCGCTCAGCAGCGAAAGCCCATCACGGCCCGGCAGCTTTAGGTCAACTATCATGACGTCGTAATCATCCAGATTGAAATCTTTCAGCCCCTTATCGGCGTCACTTGCAGCATCAATCTTATGGTCTTCGTTTGAAAACCAATCAACTAATGATTCCCGCATGATATCTTCATCTTCTACTACCAGAATCGATTCCTTTTTCATGGTTCAAAACCTCCAGTTCTTTATCTTTAATTTCATTTGCACAAGATTTATCTGCATAAGCCCAAGCAATCTTGTGAGAATCAACAAACTACTCACCTTTCTATATGGCAAGAGTTGTGCCAAAAACGGTATAAATCTCGGGTCGTTCTAAGAATCGTGCTAAGACTAGAAAATTACATGGGTTACAATAGACGAAAAAATTTCTGTGTAACTGTCAAAAATTATGGAAGTGCTAATAAATGCGACATTAGGTGTCTAATGTGTTGACAGTTATATTATACTTCTTCAGCTTGTTGTAGAGGGTCATACGGTGAATACCAAGTATCTTCGCAGTCCTCGCAATGTTGCCACTCGTTTCCTCAAGCACTTTTAGAATCTGGTTTCTCTCCAGAGCTTCAAGGGTTCTTCCTTCCACCGGACCTGGGCTGGTCAGCTCCGGAGGAAATTCGGCCAGAGTGATAAACTTATCCTTAGCCAAAATTACTCCGCGTTCGACCACGTTTTCGAGCTCTCTGACATTGCCGGGCCAGTGGTAATTCATCATGAACTCCACTGCCTCCGGAGAGAAGCTTTTGGCAGGTTTGTTGTTCTCTCTGGCATACTTCTTCAGAAAATGCTCAGCCAGCGGCAAAATATCCTCCCGCCTATATCTAAGTCCAGGCAAGTCGATAGTCACTACGTTTAATCGATAATACAGGTCTTCTCTGAATTTCCCCTGTTCTGTTATAGTCTTAAGGTTTCTATTTGTAGCGGCAATGATGCGTACATCGACTTCGGTCTCTTCGTTGCCACCAACTCTGATAATCTTCTTTTCTTCGATCGCTCTGAGCAGGTGGACCTGTGTATTGGCGTCTATCTCGCCTATCTCATCAAGGAATAGAGTCCCTTTATCGGCAGCTTCAAACTTGCCTTTTCTTCTTTCCACAGCGCCCGTAAAGGAGCCTTTCTCATAACCGAAAAGCTCACTCTCAAGCAGGGTCTCCGGCAGGGCCGCGCAGCTTGTTACTATGAATGGTTTGTTGCGACGTTGACTTTGGCGATGAATAGCTCGGGCGACGATTTCTTTGCCTGTACCGCTGTCTCCGGTAATCAGTACTGTAGCACTGGTTGGAGCTACCGTTTTGATAAGCTCAAATATTTTTATCATTTTGGGGCTTTTGGCAATAATACCCTCGAAGCTGTGTCTGTCCTCAATCTTTTGTCGCAGCGTGATGTTCTCCTCAAGCAGATTATGATGTTCAACCAAATTTCTTATGAGAAGCTCGACCTTTTCCGGGCAAAACGGTTTTTCGATATAGTCGTAAGCGCCTTCTCTTATGGCGGCAATTGCTGTTTGAATTGTGCCGTGAGCTGTAATAATAACCGTTGATATCGTAGGGATTATGGTTCTTGCCTTCTTCATCAACTCAATGCCGTTCATACCCGGCATAATCAGGTCGGCAATCATAATCTTGACCTTCTTCTGCTTGATTATCCGGAGTGCTTCTTCTCCACATTTGGCTGTCAGCACTTTGTAACCGATGGTACTCAACCAGTCGGAGAGGGATTCTCTCACTATGTCCTCATCGTCCACAATGAGCAATTTAGTCTTCTTCATCATCTTTGGTCCCCAGATATATCGAAAATGTTGTACCGGCGCCTGGTTTACTCTCTATTTCTATTTTGCCGTGGTGTCGTTCGATGATCCCGTGAACAACGGATAGTCCAAGACCTACACCTTTGCCTGTTTCCTTGGTAGTGAAAAATGGAGTGAAGAGCTTCTTCAAATTCTCTTTGGGAATGCCAATCCCGGTATCACTGATGTCAATTCTAATAGCATCTTTGATCGAGTCACCGATTTTGACCCTATTGACAACTGATGTCGTCACTACCAAGTCACCGCCATCGGGCATTGCCTGAGCGGCGTTCAGCACGATATTCATCAATGCCTGCTGGATTTGGTCAAAGTCCCCCTGAATAAGAGGGAGGTATCTCGTTAATTTCTTCTCAAGTTTTATGTTCTTAAGGCTGATTTGATGGCCGACTATAGAGAACGTTGCTTCTATCACTTTGTTTATATCGACCGGTCGAAGGGTCACCTCGGTTTGACGCGAGAAGTCAAGAAGGTTCTTGATTATGCGTGAACACCTTTCTGTTTCTCTCGCAATCTTCTTGAGCTGTTCTTCAGTCTGTTCAGTCTGAAGTTTGCTTTGTTCATACTTCTTGAGAAGAAGCTTAATATAGACCAGAATGCCCGCTAATGGATTGTTGACTTCATGAGCAACTCCAGCGGCTAATTGGCCTACGGAGGCCAACTTCTCCGACCTGAGCAACTCCGCCTCTGTTCGTTTGCGCTTGGTGATGTCTTCTCCCGAACTAAGAGTGCCAGTGATACGACCCTTTTTGTCTCTGACTATAGTGCTATGCCAGGCGATAATCCTTTCATCCCCACTTCTGATCAAGATAGGATTTTCATAATATTCAGCGATTTTGGTTTCTCCAGCCATCAATTTCAGGAAGACTTCTCTCACTTTATGCCTGGTTCTGACCGGGATGCAGAAATCAAACCAGTTATTCCCAATAATTTCTTCTTCTTTGTAGCCCAGGACTTCGCAGCCCATTTTGTTGATGAGGGTCACCCTTCCCTCGAAATCGAGAGCCACGATTATAACTCTTGCTACACTGAGGTATTGTTGTGCCTTGTCTCGTTCTTCTCGAAGCTTGTCCCATAACCGCTTGCGTTCGGTTAAATCTCTGAAGATTTCTAAAGCGCCGATTATCTTATTATCGTTAGTTCGCAATGCTGAAGTTGTCACGTTTACAGGAATTTCCTTTCCTGTTTTGTTCCTAATAGTCGCCTCATAGTTGAACATTGATTCTCCGGTTTCCAATGTCCTTTTGAGACGACATTTATCTTTGCAGAGATTACTCCTGAGGACGGTGTAACACTTTTTATTCAATACCTCCTCTTTCTTGAAACCGGTTATTTCTTCGGCGGCACTATTGAAAGAGGTGATTCTGGCGTCTTTGTCTATAGTAAAAAGTCCTCCTTGCATACTCGCCAGGATATTATTCAAGAATTCCTTAGTAATCTCTTCTTCAATTTTCACGCCAACATCTCCTTTGCAGTAAAACTGTTTCTTCACTGAAAACTCTCAGTTCCGATAGACCGCCTTTCTCTTACAAGTTTAATCATTGCGAAATGTTTACCGGCAGGGAATGATCCCAACTCAATAGGAGATAGCAGAGCAGATCAATGTGGTTGAGCAAATCCTGAACATAAACACGTTCTCTGCTGTGAAAACCTCGCACCGGGCTGCGCAGGTGCAATCCGGCGCGGGCCGAAGCAGGAAAATGAGCAAAATCCCCCATGCCCAATCCGGTTTTTGTCCTGCCAAACCGAGCCCCGGTGCGCCCACAGAATTCCTGCATCAACTCAATCACGTGTTTGTAGGGCATGATTTTGGAATCGCTCTCCGAGACAACTGCCACGAACGAATCGCGTGGATAGTCCGACTTGAAATCGAGTGGTCCATCGATGGATATACTTATCTCAAGGTTTATGAACAAATCCGGCTCGTGTTTGCTCAGATACTTTGCGCCCGCGCAACCACGCTCTTCTTGAGCGGTGAACACCAGCAGAATCCGACGGTGCACAGCATCTCGAGACCAATAATTAGCCTGCAACAGGCGAACGGCCTCCACGATGACGGCCACAGCGGACCGGTCGTCCCCACCGAATGAAGAGGGCTTTTCGGAATCGTTTTCGTGCAGGTGGTAGAAATCCCCGGAGCCGTCATCAAACATCAAAAACTCCGGTGTGGATCGGCCTATTGTGTCGATGTGCGCATTCAGGAGGATGCCCGGCCGACCGGCCAGCGAGCCTGAACCAGGAATCTCCATAATCAGGTTGCAGGGAGCTTTCCGGTCGTTTCTCCTTGTAGGAACTACTACCGCACCTATCCGGGTCAAGATACGCTGCAACTCTTCCTGAACCGGCTGTTCCTGGCCGCTGGGACCTTTGATACGTACAAGCCTAAGGAATGTATCGACAGCTTGGGTTCGTCCGGCTTCATCCAGGAACAGGCTCTTAGCATTGGTGGCAACCTTATGGATATGCGCGACATCAAGTGCGATCGGCCTCGCAGAGTCCGCAAGGCTGCTGCATCCGAGCAACAAGACGACGACGCCGACTACCAAACATCTTTTCATCCGAGATTTCCCATATGCACGCATTAATTAGTTCCTGTTGCGGAAACAGTATTTGTCATTCCCGCGAAAGCGGGAATCCAGTTTTTCGCTCTGGACCCCTGCTTTCGCAGGGATGACATCGTCGATTTTCGTTTTCCGTAACAGATACTAATTAGCATCGCTACGTTTCCTTACCATCATAAGTTAGCAAATTACTCTCAAAATCGCAAGTGTTCTCTGTTGTTTCGTGCAGTTCCTGTAAACTTTAATGACCTTTGAAAGATGTGTTTGCAGAGAAATGAAATACTTAAGTGAGATTCACAAGCTCATTTCCGGGTCGGGTCCTCGGGAAATCGCTTCCCTATTGCAAAAATAATTATCATAAAATCGGAAAGGCCCTATCAGTGAAGGAAATTTTACAATAGACTTCTATAGAAAGGATTACAAATGGGCGATGCAAAACTTGAACCTGTTTACCACCTGCGTACAAAGAAAAATAAGGCAAAACGTAAGTCTTTTCACCACAAGGATTAACAAATATAAGTTTTTTCACTTGGCAATATGCCGATTGTGTATTAAGCTTTTCGCTGTGTGTCCTGTACCAAATTAGGCATGAGCCTGAGTTCAATTGGTGCCGGATAGCTGGCCGGAGCAGGGCCATTAGTTGGCTGCTTAAATACCCCAGGCCAAAAAGTTTGTTCAGTAGTCTTGATAATCTGACTTTGAGTACGTCTGTGGGAAGCATACGTATCAATACCGGTGAGAGTGTTAGGCAGAATGAGCAAGGAGGTTTGAAATGACTGAAAAGACGGAAATGACTGAAAAGACGAACGGGTCTCAGGATGAGAAATTCGTACCAACATGTCACATATGCGGAGAAAAACATTGGCCTCACCATATGTTAATTCCTTGTTTTAATAAGCATAAGGCCAAGGCAAAAGCAAAGGCTGAAAAAAGAGAAAAAGCGGAATCGAAAAGAAAGGCCAAGGCTGAAGCCAAAGCAAGAATGCGGGCCGAAGCCAGAGAGAAAGCTGAGATCGAGGCCAGGGTAAAAGCTGAAAGAAAAGCCTATGTCGACACATTGGCCGAAGTGGAACAAAATTTGAGGGCCGAAACCAAAGTTAGGGCGAGCGCGGAGGAAACGGCCAGGGCTGAAAGAGAAGCGAAATTTAAGGCTGAAGAGAAAGCCAAGGCTTATATGGAGGCTGCGGCAAGAGCCGAGGAAAAAGCAGAAATCGAAGCCAGGTCCAGAAGTGAGGCAGAGCGCAAAGCCAGTTCATACATTGAGGCACTAACCGAAGCAGAGCAGAAGCTAAAGGCGAATGCTCAGGAAATGGCCAAAACCCAGACCAGAGCCCAGGACCAGGAACAAGCCATAGCCCAGGCCCAGGAGAAAGTGAAGTCATTTGTTCAGGAAATAGCTGATATAGAAAGGAAACTGCAAGCCCAGACACAGGGAAGAAGCGAGGCAGAAGAAAAGCTCAGAGCCGAGATTGAGGCAAGACAAAGGGCGGAGGAGAAGGCAGCAGCCGAAGCACAAGAAAAGGCAGAAGCACAAGCTACAGCTAAGGCCCAGACTCAGGCAAGGGCCGAATTAGAGGAAAAGTTAAAAGCCGAAACGCAAGCAAGACTCAGGGCCGAAGATGAGGCCAAGGCCGAAGCTGAAAAAAGAGCAGCTATTAAAGAGGAATTGAAGGCGGTAACTAATGCCAGAGCCAGGAGAATAGCAAAGGCTGAAGAAAAGGCCGCAGCCAAAGCAAAGGAAAAAGCTGAAAGCCAGGGCCATCTCAAGGCCAAAGCCAAAACCGAAGAGCTGTTGAAGGCAGAGGCCCAGGCCAGAGCCGAGGCGGAGCAAAAGTTAAAAGCCGAAACACAGGCAAGACACGTAACTGAGGAGAAGTTAGCAGCCGAATCGCAAGAAAGGGCAAAAGCCCAGGTCAGAGCCGAGGCCTTAGCAAAGGCTAAAGCGGAAGCCGAAGATAGAGCAAGGGCAGAAGCCCAGGCCAGGGCAAGAGTCGAGCAAGAAGCGAAGACCGAACTGGAAGAAAAGGCACGGGTCTGTGGAGAATTAATGGCCAGGGCCGAAGCAGAAGCAAAGGCCAGGGCCGAAGCCCAAACCACAGCAGATGATGAGAGACAGGCGCGTTCTCAAGCTGAAGAAAAAGCAAGGTTCTATGCCGAGACATTAGCTGAGAAAGAAAGAGATATCCAAGCTCTTATTCAGGCCAGGACCGAGGCGGAGGAACAATTAAAAGCCGAAATAGAAATAAGACAAAGGGCAGAGGAAAAAGCTGCGGAAGAAGCTCAAGAAAGGGCAAAAGCCCAAGCCAGAGCCCAGGCCGAGGAAAAGGCCAAAGTTGAAGCCCAGGAGATAGCAAGATTAGAATCAGAAGTTAGAGCTAAAGCTGAACAAGAAGCGAAGAAGGAGCTGGAAGAAAAGGCAAGGATTTGTGGTGAATTGCAGGCCAGGGCCCAGGCTGAAGAAAGGGCCAGGGCTGAAGCTGAGACGAAAGCAACAACTGAGATGCAGGCCAGAACTGAGGCTGAAGACAAAGTCAGGTCTTATGCCCAGACATTAGACCAGACAGAAAGTCAACTGGAAGCCCAGACTCAGGCAAGAGCAGAGCTGGAAAGAAAACTTCAACTGGAAATCCAAGCAAGAGACGAGGTCGAGGAAAAATTGACAGCCGAAATCCAAGCAAGACAAAGGGCCCAAGAGAAAGCAGCAGACGAAGCACAGGAAAGGGCGGCAGCCCAGGCCAGGGAGGAAGCTCACGCAAAGGCCAAAGCTGAAGCGGATGAAAGAGCCGATTCGGAAGCCCGGGCCAGAGCCAGAGCTGAGCAAGAAGCGAAAAAAGAGCTGGAGGAAAAAGCAAGGGTCTGTGGAGAATTACAGGCCAAGGTCGAGGCGGAAGCCGAAGCCAGGGCTGAATCTGAAGCCAGAGCAAGAGATGAAAGACATGCTAGGTCTGAGGCTGAACAGAAAGTCAGGTCTTACGCCCAGAAAATAGCCGAGATAGAAAGTCTGCTGGAAGACCAAACACAGGCAAGGCTCGAGGCGGAAAATGGACTTGAATTGGAGACTAAGGCAAGAGCTGAACTAGAGGAAAAGTTACAGTCTGAGATTGAAGCAAGACGCAGGGCCGAATCTGAGAACGAAGCCGAAGCTCAAAAAAGTGCCGCTTTGGAAGCCGAGTTAAAAGAAGTAACGAGTGCCAGAGCCGAGAAGATAGCCAGGGCTGAAGAGAAGGCCGCTGCCAAAGCGAAGGCTAAAGCTGAAAGAAAAGGTTATCTCAAGATTATAGCAAGAGCCAGAGAGCAGAGAAAAGCTGAAGCCCAGGCCAGAGCCGAGGCCGAACAAAGGTTGAAAGCGGAAATTAAAGCAAGACGCAGAGCTGAAGCAGGAAAAAGGGTCGGCTTTGAAACCGGGCTCAAAACAGAGGTCGCTTTCGATAATCAGGGGGCTCCAATCGAAATTCAGACTGTTTCAGAAAACAATGGAAGCTGTGACATTTGCGGCAGGAAAGATTCTCCCCAGGAGCAGCTGGTTAAAATGGAATCCGGCGAGCTGTTTTGTCCGGACTGCCTTAGCGCATTAAAGAAATAATGCTCGGTGCAAAACGGGTTACACTCCTGCTCCCTGGTCTCGGCCTGGGTGCCGTTATTGCCCGTCAGCTCGGTCTATTTTCTTGTAGTAACGAGAAAGCCGGGAGAAGTTGAACAGCCTGCCAATCGGCGGGAGCCGGCCGCCTGGAATCCCGAAATCCCTTTCCCAGCCCTCTGGCTCCCAAGAATCTTGAGTGCGTTGTCACGATATACTTTCTTGAGAACACTGTCACTTAGTCCCAGGCCATACAACGGCCAATGTCTTAGTTAAAAATATTTGGTAAAAAGATTGAAACCTGGAAATGAACAGCGCCCCCGAGCGCTGAGACAGTAAGATTCAAAGATTATTTTCTGAGCAACAGAAGAATGAGAGGAGCGACTATGAGCAGAATCAAAAATGTTATGCGGATTTGTATTTGTTGCCTATTTGTCACGAGCTTGTCCTTTGCCGCCGAAGGTGCTAAGAAGCCGCGAGGTTACTCAATACCGCTAATCGACCTTGCCGGCGAGAGGCACCGGCAAATCGTAGTGGATAAAGAGCCCGGCCAGTATCTTGGCCATCCGACAACAGTGCTGCTCGAGGACAATAAGACATTGATAGCCGTTTATCCGAAAGGTCACGGTCGCGGTGCTATTGTGATGAAAAGGAGCACGGATACCGGCTTGACCTGGTCAGAGAGACTGCCTGTTCCGGAGAACTGGGCCAACTCAAAAGAAGTCCCAACGCTATATAGAGTTATCGACCCGCAGGGCAAGAAACGGCTTATCATGTTCTCGGGATTGTACCCTATCCTAATGGCGGTTTCAGAAGATGACGGACTAAGCTGGTCAGCCCTTAAACCAATCGGTGACTTCGGTGGAATCGTTGCGATGAGCTCTTTAGTCCGGTTGAAAAATGGGAATTACATGGCCCTGTTTCATGATGACGGGCGATTTCTCCATGGTTCCGGCAAGAGAATGAAATTTCAGGTATTTAAAACTATCTCTAAAGACGGCGGCTTGACCTGGAGCCGGCCTGAAGTTATCGCAGAACACCCCACGGCACATATTTGTGAGCCGGGTGCGATAAGGTCACCGGATAGAAAGCAGATTGCTTTGCTAATGCGCGAGAATAGCCGCAAATACAACTCGTTCGTTACCTTCAGCAATGACGAAGGGCAAACCTGGACCAAACCAATAGAGCTGCCCGGCTCGCTGACGGGTGACAGACACACCGGCCGCTACGCACCGGACGGAAGACTGTTCATTAGCTTCCGCGATACCACACATGAGAGTCCAACAAAAGGCGACTGGGTCGGATGGGTAGGAACATACGAGGACATCGTCAACGGTCGTGAAGGTCAATATCGTATCCGCCTGATGGATAATCACAAACAAGCCGACTGCGCCTATCCCGGTTTGGAGGTCCTGCCTGATGGCACGTTCATTGCGACAACTTACGGCCACTGGATAGAAGGCGAGGCACCTTTCATCGTGAGCGTTCGTTTTAAGCTGAAAGAAATTGACGCCAAATTTAGTGGCCTGTAACACGATAAATGCGTAGTGATTATTACCTTCAAGAAGCGGCTACGAATGAACTGAGGTTGACTGTTTGAATAGATTTCTCAACTGCGCCTTCGGCTCCGCTCGAAATGACGGTAGGTGCGTTTTCGATAGATCATTAGTCACAGTGAAACACTTCTTCCATATTTGCCCACCATTCGCCTTCTTCTCTGGTTGGTATCGGAGCCTGGCAAGGATCGCAGAGTGTCCACCATTTTTGCGTTGTGGGGTCGGCAGCCATCTTGGCCATATCGGCTTTGAAATCATCGCCGGTATATTCGAAGTAACTGAACAGGTAGTATTTGCCCTCTTCCAGCTCGCCGAGGTAAATCGAATAGTTATGGATATTACAATCTTTTATCATTTTCAGCACACCCGGCCACACATCCGCGTGCAGCTCTTTGTATTCCTCAAGCTTCTCAGGTCTTAGGCCGATGACGTTGCCGTAGCGTTTTACTCTTTGCTGCGCACAGCCCATAAATAGAAAGCCAAGGGTCAACAATGCTAAAGTAAATCTCGATAAATTTCTCATTACAATATTCTCCTTTTTATGACGGTTTCATACTAAATATCACATACAACACAACCATTGTAACGAATAGTAAAACAGTCAGAAACTTATAATTGCCGAAGCCTGTCCAGCCTTTCTCCTGTAGGGCCTGTAATGGATTGGCCCAGACTAATTTTTCACTTTCAGCAGTATGTTTGTGAGGTTTAATCAACGATACAATAACCAGCACAGCAGAGCAAAGCACAGCTAAATAAAAGGTCGCCATCATAGGCGGTACTTTCCATTCGATATAATTTTTTAGCCAGTCTTTATCCTTGAACCAATCGAGCAAAAAGACCACCGATCCCATAGCTGACCCGAGCCAGAGTGTATATAAGGCCGCTTTGCTGCCGGCTCGCCGCCAGAACACGCCAAATACAAACACTACGGTAATGGGCGGAGAAATGTAACAGATTATCGCAGTAATTCCCTGAAAGATAGTTGGGTAGTGACTTACAAACGGCGACCATACTATGGCGGCAATCATAGCGACGAACGTCACTATACGTCCTATGACAACTAAAGTCCTGTCTGACGTTTGGGGACGCCATCTTTTGTAAATATCATAACTAAACAATGTGGCGATGGAGTTCAGAGCGCCGGAGACTGTGCTCATCAGTGCCGCCAGCAATGCAGCGGCGACTACGCCTTTGAGGCCGACCGGTAATAAATGGTTAATCATAAATGAATATGTATGCCGCGGGTGCTCCATCGTATCAGGCAGCTTGCCCTGGTTGATTAGTCCAAGGCAAATCAGGCCTGGTAGCACAAAGATGAAAACTGGCAGGATTTTGATAAAGCCGGCAAACAAAGGGCCTACGCGAGCGTGATTGGCATCTTTAGCGCCGAGCACGCGCTGAACAATAGTCTGGTCGGCACACCAATACCAGATACCAATGACAGGATAGCCGAGGAAAACTGAATACCAGGGAAGGCCTGAAGCATCGTCAGAAGAGCGAAGTATCGTCATTTTGACCGGCTCAACACTGGCGACGAATTCGGACCATCCGCCTGCGTGCCAAAGGCCGAGCACCGTTACGCAGACAGCGCCGGCCACAAGCACTATAGTTTGAATCGACTCGGTTAAAACCACAGCCAGCAGACCTCCAATAATAGTATAGAGGCCAGTCAGTACTGCAACGGAAATAATGCTCGCCATAATGTTGATGCCGAACATACCTTCCAGCACAACAGCACCGGCATAAAGAGAAAAACCGATGTGGATGAAGACCGCCGAGATTATTGAAAGCAACGCAAGCCAGTCACGACAAGGTCGGCTGTAACGCTTCTCAAGAAAATCAGGCAGTGTTGCCACCTTGGCACGGAGATAAAAAGGTGCAAAGAATAATGCTAAAATGATTAAGGTAAACGCCGCCATCCATTCGAAGTTGCCATAGGCAAGGCCGTTTCTGTAACCTTCCTCGGCCAGACTAACGAGGTGTACGGTTGAAATGTTCGTCGAGAAGAGCGCCAGACCGATGACAGGCCAGGTGAGCGTTTTGCCGGCAAGAAAATAGCCTTGCCCTTCCACTGCCTGGCGCTGGCGAAAGCCTACCAAACAGCCCATGGTGACAATACCGACCAGATATACGACTATTATGGTCAAATCGATTGGGTCCATTGCTAAACTTACCGCAGGCATAAGGCTATTCTCCATCGGAATAAGCGACCAAGCTGCGAAATATTAATGTTTCATAACCAAGTTATGAACAATAGTTTCTCAGCGAACGCTGTCAAGTACAAAAGCGTTTGGAAGAACCGATTTCCAGGTGGATAATATTCGGAAAGCAGCTTGAGATTGGAATGTTGATTCATGTTATTACGATAAGAAAATTCACCTCGCCGTGCACATTATGGAAAATAGACGGCCGTTAGAAAAAAGGGCAGTTAAGTCTATTTGTAGAATCTCACAGAACGCCCAATATGTTATGAACGTTGTTCGAAAAATATTATGGATTCACGGCTGTAACATCTTACAATTTTACACAATGGAAAATTATAGTTGTTTAATTTGAGGTATAGAGATGGATAGACGAAGGTTTTTGAAGTATTGTGGAGGAGTAGCGACACTTGCCTGGTCTGGTAGTTTGTGGGCAGCCCGAAAAGCGAATAGAAGCAAAATACCGAATATTCTTTATATAATGTCCGATGACCATGCCGCACATGCCATAAGTGCATATCGGAGCAGGCTGGCAAAGGTGGCGCCGACGCCGAATATCGACCGACTCGCTAAAGAGGGGATTCTTTTCGAGAATTGCTTTTGTACCAATTCGATTTGTGTACCCAGCAGGGCAACAATCCTGACCGGTCAATACAGCCAGACCAACGGTGCTCTGGATTTGGGCGGCAGGCTTGAGCCGGAAAGACAATACCTGCCGAAACTGATGAAACAGGCCGGTTACGAAACGGCCATGATAGGAAAGTGGCACCTAAAGCAGGAACCTGCGTTCGATTATTATTGTGTGCTTCCGGGGCAGGGCTCATATTTCAATCCGATTCTAAGGGAGTCGGGCGGACAGCGGCCCAAAAACGAAAAACGCTTTGCAAAATATGATTCATATCACTCATCGGATGTTATCACCGATACATCGCTCAAGTGGCTCAAAGGCAGGGACAGGTCAAAACCTTTCTTTTTGATGCACCATTACAAAGCGCCGCACGACAATTTCGAAAATGCCGAACGCTATGACTGGCTCTTCGATGATGTGGATATCCCCGAGCCTGTGAGCCTGTGGCGACAGCCACGTCACGGCTCTGAGGCAACCAGAGGTATGGGTACATCCATCGGCAAACGTAACAAACGAAGGAATATGGGGATGCATATGTTTGTTGACCAGTCGCTGCCGGATGAGCAATACAAACGCACGGCGTATCAGCGTTATTTGAAGAAGTATCTACGATGCGTTCGGGGGATTGATGATAATCTGGGTCGGCTTTTTGCGTACCTGGAAAAGAGCGGGCAGATGGACAACACTGTAATCATCTATACGTCCGACCAGGGCATGATGCTCGGTGAGCATGATTATATCGACAAGCGCTGGATGTACGAAGAGTCGATGCGGATGCCGTTTCTTGTAAGGTATCCCAAGATGATTAAGGCGGGGACACGCACAGACGAAATCATCAACAATACCGACTTTGCACCAACGATATTAGAATTAGCGGGTGTTAAAACTCCCGACTATATGCAGGGGCGAAGCTTTGTTCCGCTGCTGCGGGGCGAAATGCCCGCTGATTGGCCTAAGTCCACTTATTACCGCTACTGGATGCATATGGCGCATCACGATAATCCTGCGCATTTCGGTGTTCGGACTAAAGAGTACAAACTTATATTTTTCTATGGCCTAAATTACAAGAAGGGCGGTCCTAAACCAACCCAGCCGGGCTGGGAGCTGTACGATATGAAAAACGACCCGCACGAAATGAATAACCTATACGGCCAATCAAAATACGCTGCTGTGGTCAAAGAGCTGAAAGCCGAGCTTCTGCGATTAAGAAAAAAGTACAACGAAACAGATGATAAATATCCTCATATTCAACAAGTAATCGAAGAATACTGGGACAAGTAAAAACGATTATGGTATTATCAGCAAAGCAAACACTACTGGTTAAGGAAAATTCTGATGAGTGAATACTGTTGCACAAGACGTGGTTTTTTAAGGAATGCAGGTCTTGGCTTTGCCGCGTTATCACTGCCGAGTGTCCCGGCTTTTGCAAAGAGACGAAAGAAGCCCAATATTCTTTTCATCTTTGCCGATGACCAGTGCTTTGAAACTCTACGGTCAATGGGCTGCGACGAAATACAAACGCCAAACCTCGATAGGCTTGTTCGAAACGGCGTTACTTTTACGCATGCGTACAATATGGGTTCCTGGCAGGGAGCGGTGTGTATACCCAGCCGAACGATGCTCAATACGGGCCGATTCCTTTGGATAGCAAGAGAGTTTGAGCCAAAACACAAAGAAGAAGCCAAAGCGGGCAGGTTCTGGTCGCAGTATATGAAGCAGGCTGGCTACGAAACTTATATGAGCGGCAAATGGCACGTCAAAGGTATCAAGCCGGAAGACATATTCGATTATGTCAAAGACGTTCGGCCGGGGATGCCCAATCAAACCCCGCTGGGGTACAACCGACCTATAGAGGGAATACCGGACCTATGGAAACCGTGGGATACGAGAAATGGTGGTTACTGGAAGGGGGGCAAACACTGGAGTGAGGTCCTCAAAGACAATGCGCTGGAGTTTCTCGAAAATGCTTCAAAGAACGAAAAACCATTCTTTATGTATCTGGCTTTCAACGCTCCGCACGACCCCAGACAATCTCCAAAGGAATACGTAGATAAGTATCCGCTGGATAAAGTGAAAGTACCCGCCAATTTCCTTCCGGAATACCCATACAAAGACTCAATCGGCCTTGGCAAGAAACAGAGAGATGAAAGTCTCGCCTCCTTCCCCCGCAGTGAATACGCCGTCAAAGTAAATCGTCAGGAATACTACGCGATAATCACCCACATGGACACTCAGGTCGGAATCATTCTGGATGCCCTTGAAAAGACCGGCAAAGCCGACAACACTTATATCTTTTTCACGGCCGACCATGGACTGGCGGTCGGCCATCACGGTCTGATGGGAAAACAAAACATGTATGACCACAGTATCAGAGCTCCGCTAATGGTCAACGGCCCCGGTATTCCGAAGAACAAAAAGATAACAGCACCTGTCTATCTTCAGGACATCATGCCGTCAACACTGGAACTCGCAGGTGTTAAGAAACCACAGCATGTTCAGTTCAAAAGCTTAATGCCGCTAATCGATGGTAGAGCCGACAGGAGTTACGATGCCATCTACGGCGGCTATATCGACCTGCAAAGAATGGTCAGTACCGACGGTTACAAAATGATTTACTATCCGAAAATCGGTAAAACCCTCCTCTACAATCTCAAGGCTGACCCTCTGGAAATGAAAAACCTTGCGGACGATCCCGCTTATTTCGGCTTGATAAGGAAACTAAGGAGAAAGCTGAAAGAGCTGCAACAAGAAGTGGGCGATACGCTCAATATCGATAATCTTCCCTATCTCGGTTCTTCAGCAGGGCGTTGAGCGTGGTCCTTTGAATATGAATCTTTATAAAAATCCACTCAAGAAAGGCAATACGATGAGAGAGTTACTGTTGGTTATTTTTGTAGCGTTGTTTAGTTGTTTGAGTACCATTAACGCTCAGGAGAATGTTTTGAAAGCAGATAAGAGCCGGGAATTTTTGCTGGAGAAAAAATATTTAAACTTTCCTGTCAAGAACGGAGCCGATAAACACCTGATAAGTCTCATTATCGATGATAACGTGGTCCGGGAATTTGAAATCGAGCTGGCTCCTGATGAAGCTGATTTCTGGGTGTTCTTGGATGTCCGCGAGTTTAAAGGGAAAAAAGCGATTCTGCGCATAGATAAATACGAGCCGACCAAAAGCAAAGGATTCGATTCTTTTTATCAGGCGGATACTTTTATAGGTGAGCAGAATCTGTATCGGGAAAAGCTGCGGCCGCAGTTTCATTTCACCTCCCGCCGCGGCTGGAACAACGACGCCAACGGGATGGTCTATTATGATGGGGAGTATCACCTGTTTTATCAGCATAATCCGTACGGCTGGAAGTGGGGCAATATGACCTGGGGCCATGCGGTCAGTAAAGATATAGTCCACTGGAACGAATTAGGTGACGCAATTCATCCAGACCGTTTGGGGACAATCTTTTCCGGTTCAGCAGTAATCGATGTAAATAACACAGCGAGTTTCCAAACAGGCGATGAGAAGGTAATCGTATGTATTTACACTTCTGCGGGCGGAACAAATCCTATGTCTAAGGGCCAACCTTTCACCCAATCAATCGCCTACAGCAATGACCGCGGCAGAACCTGGAAAGTTTATGAGGGCAATCCCATTCTGGGCCATATCAATGGGAGCAATCGGGACCCAAAAGTTATCTGGCATAAACCGACCGGCCAGTGGGTGATGGCACTATATCTGGATAAAAATACGATGGGATTTTTCACATCCGAAGATTTGAAATCGTGGGAATTCCAGAGCGAGCTGAAGTGCTTTCATGAGTGTCCTGAACTGTTTGAGCTGCCGGTCGATGGCGATGAAAATAACAAGAGGGACCCCGCTTCGCGGGAATCCAAATGGATATTGTACGGCGGCAGTGGAGAATATTTGATTGGCAGTTTCGACGGCAGACAATTCAAGAGCCAAGCAGGACCGGTACGTTTTCATTACGGCAATTGCTTCTACGCCTCCCAGACATTCAACAACATTCCCAAAAATGACGGCCAGCGTATTCAGATGGCCTGGGGCAGGGTGGCGATGCCTGAGATGCCGTTCAATCAGATGATGCTGTTCCCGGTGACACTGAGTCTGCGGACAACCGAAGAAGGACCTCGAATGTTTGCCGAACCAATACGCGAAATTGAAAAACTTCATAAGCGTAAATACCAGTGGAAGAACAAAATCATAAAGCCGGGAGGAAATCTGCTTTCGGAACTTTCGGGTGAATTGTTTCATATTATCGTCGAGCTTCAAGTTAATGGTGATGTACAGGAAACCGGATTTGTCATCCGTGATGTTCCGGTCGTTTATAATGTTCAAAAGCAGGAATTATCCTGTCAGAAAAAAACGGCTCCTTTAAAACCGGACGATAGTAAGATTCGCCTGGAACTTTTGGTGGACCGCACTTCAATTGAAATCTTCGGTAACGATGGCAGAATCTATATGCCGATGGGTGTGATCCTTGCCGATAATTCAAAGTCGCTGGAAATCTTCACAAAAGGTGGAAATACCGAGGCAAGATCTCTGGAGGTTTACGAGCTCCGTTCCATTTGGCCATAAGCACAAGTTTTTTCATAAGCAACAATCTCCTACAGGCAATTGGGTTTGTTTTGGGTTTGTTTTTCTGATTTCACCAAGTGTCCGATTTCGCATATTTACTTGTTATAAAAGAACTTACGTTGATTTTAGCGTACTTGACTTTGGGTTTGTTTTGCATAAAAAGGTCGATTTGTAGAGGATTCTCGACAAGTGTCGAATACAGACGATAGACGAAAGACAATAGACGACAGAAGCTTGTATAGCGTATAGCGTGAAGAGAAAATTTCATATTTCAAATCTCACATTTCAAATTGGCAATGAGATTGCCGTGATGCCTTATAGGAACGATTAAATATGACCTGGGCCGGCTAGCTCTAAGTCCTTGCTGCGCTGCAGCTTACGAAGATCAGACTACAGACATCAGACTAAAGAATACAGGCTTTTTTGGCGTGTATCTGCTGATACGAAAACGTGCGGTTCTCCGCTATATCTTCGCCTGCTGGCGGTTTACGTTTGCCTGCTGGCAAACATACGGGTATTTTAACATAATACCGAACAAAAGTCAACAAAAAAACGGCCAAAAAAGCACTTTTTTTGACCGCCCGTGTTTGAAATCCGGGCCTTTGGGCTCGGACCTGTCTACTCCGGGAAGTTCAGGCGACGCAGCAGGTCGCCGAAACGCGGGTCGTTACGCAGTGGATCCAGCAAGGGCTCGACTTTCAGTCTAAATATCCGCCCGTCGTGCTGCTCGTAGGCCTTCTCCAGCCAGGCGAATGCCTGTTCCTTATCGCCAAGCTGCGCATATATTTTGGCAGTTAAATAGGGATTTTGCTCATACTGGCCTTTAAGCTTCTCCAGGTGCCACATCCAGTAACCCTTAGGTCCCGATTCGCTGTAGGCGCGACCCAACGCCTCTACTTCCTCTTGTTGGGCTCCCGATAGGATTAGCGCCTTCTGACGGGCTTTAACCGCGTCCTCATACCTCCTCATTTGTTCATATATGCGCGCGAGACCCAAGTATGCCCGGGAGTTTTTCGGCTCAAGCTCAGCCACACGCTGGTATTCTGCTATTGCCTGGTCGTACTGGCGTGCTTGGTAGTATTTTCCAGCCAGTGTGCTCCCATACCGATACGAGAGTGGATCGAGCTGTAGGGCGCGCTTGGCCTCGGCGATGGATTCCTCGAAGCGGCCCATCGCCATGAAATAAGAAGCATACTCACAATGAGCTTCGGCAAGGTTCGGATTCAGCGCAATGGCTATCTTCATTTCCCTCTCCCCTTCCACCCAATCCCAATATAGATAAAATAGAACTCCTGAAAGTGCAAGGTGGGCTTCTGCGAGCGTGTCATCAATTTCGAGGGCTTTCCTCAAGAGTGCCATGGTTTTGGATTTAGCCTCATCCAGCGGCAGATGACCGGCCCACGAAAGAAACTCGTAGGAGGCGGCCAGCCCAGCATAAGCCTGAGCATAATTGGGATCGACCTCAATCGCCTGCTGGAAGTACTTGTTAGCTTTTTCGAGTTCTTCCTTCGTCAACTTGGAATAGTGGTACTTGCCCCTGAGGTAAAGATCGTGGGCTTCGGGGTTCACGGGGCGAGCAGATGTCAGGCGTGCCTCTTCCTCAGGAGTTAGTATTACCTGGATCTCATGAGCGATTGCCTGCGCCACTTCACTCGACAAAATCAGGATGTCACCAAAGTCACGGTCATAGTTGTCGGCCCAAAGGTGGCGTTCCGGTACCGCACCGATTAGCTGCGCTGTGATCCTCACTCGCTCGGCGACACGAAGCACTGAACCTTCCACGACCGCATCCACGTTCAATTCTCGCGCAATCTCCGGCAAGGACTTGTCCGAGCCCTTGTACCGCATCACTGATTGGCGTGAAATCACCCGCAGTGCCCCGATCTTGGATAACTCGGTAATCAACGCCCCGGTCATCCCATCGGAGAAGTACTCCTGCTCCGGGTCGCCGGACAGGTTCTCCAGCGGCAGTACTGCCAGCGACTCGATCCGGCCGGGACTGACCCCACCCGGCAGTTGCTCCCGCCACCAGCCTATATTCAGTCCCACCACAGTTAGCAACACCACGATTGCTCCGGCAACAAGTCCTATCGCCATTGCCCACCGCCACAAGGTTCGTACTGGCGCCGCTTTTATGGTTACCGGTAAGTTCAGTGTTTCTCTGATTTCAACGGCCGCATCTGCGATTTCTCCAAGCCGTTGGTGCGGGTCCTTCTCTAAA
>JABAOH010137594.1_pt2 | contig 59631 bp, 54 predicted proteins | sample 7062181 | NCBI WGS metagenome assembly JABAOH01 (sample SAMN14538630, study PRJNA623070) | marine sediment metagenome | biome: marine biome [ENVO:00000428]; feature: marine pelagic biome [ENVO:01000023]; material: deep marine sediment [ENVO:00002113]; isolation source: pool of 5 deep marine... | reverse complement strand
CTACAGCCATGTGGCGTTTGGGCCCGTGATCGCCTTTGTTCCTCCCCACAGCGACTGGGGAATGGACACAGACGGAAACGGTGACTACAACTTCCTCCAGGTCAACGCGTCTGTCAACACGTCTCTTCCGGGAATCTACATGGTCTTCAGCATGCTTGGAACCTTCAGCAAATTGATGGACATGAAGATACGTGTGGTGAACCTGACGGCCGGGGACCACGTCCTGCAGCTCAATTTCAGTGGGGTTGGAGTGTTCATCAGTGGAGAGAGCGGGACCTACTTGGCCACGCTTTTGGCCAGCACCCTGATACCCGGCGAGCAACCAGGATTCGTGGACACTGATACCCACACAACTGGTAGCTACACCTTCACCGACTTCGAGTTTGGCACTCTCGCGGATTTGACCGTCACCGTAAGAAACGCCACCTCTTCAGCGGTCGTTCCCAACGCTGAGCTATGGCTAGCCAACGAGACGCACCGATTCCTGCGGCAAGACCAAACTAATCTGACCGGCAGCGCCACGTTCCCCGCATTTGAGGGAGACTTCGTCCTGGCAGTGGGAGCCGACGGCCTCCAAGATGAGGCGGTCCCCATCACCATCTCGGGGGATACGAGCTTCGAAGTCAGTCTGTCGGATGAGAAAGCCTCAGAGAACGACGTCAAGATTCAACTCACCGACTGGGAGACCGCTGCCCTCAACTTCGAGAGCCGGATGTACGCCGACAACCAGACCCAGCGATTCATGGTGGATCAGTTTGTCGGAGACGGCAACCTAGTTGTCGAGCCCGGAGAGGCCCAGATATGGCTTGAGATATTCAAGGGATTCATCATGTTCCTGAACGACACCACCGGGCAATTCGAAGTGGACGACATTGCCTTCGATCTGGTGGAGAACTCGTGGACCCTGGACATCAACATGACGGGCGATGTAACGGCCTCCGAGCCCTTGGTTCTATCTCAGACCGGGGACTACACCAGCAAGAGCCCCATCCCCGTCCAGTCGGTTCACAAGGTCATGCTCAGTACCACGTACGACACTGCAGACGAGAAGGAGGTCGACACCTTGACCTTCCCCACGGGCTGGGTGCTCCAGGACTTCTCCGGTGCTCCGGGCGTGACCGTCACCGGCCTGAACAGCAATACGGTCATCGTGGACCCGCAGGTGCGGCCGCCCGGTGAACCTGAGTCTGCCACCATATTGCTCAACGCCACGCTGGACACCACACCTCCACAGATCACCAGCGCATCCGCGTCTCCCGATCCCCAGGAGGTCTTCGGGGACGTGACCGTAACGGCCGACATTACGGAAAACGCCGGCATCGCGTCCGTGAGTGTCAACATAACGGATCCCGGTGGAGGCACCGTCGGCAACTTCACCATGGTCGCGGCTGGAGGCGACAGCTACTCCTACACGGCCCCCTTCGACAAGCTCGGGGTCTTCAACTTCACGGTCTGGGCGGAGGACGACGTGGGCCTTATGGACTCATCGGCAGGGAACTTCACCGTCCATGACACAACGCCGCCCGCCCTGGGAGCCCCAGCGGTAGGCCCGAGCCCGCAGGAGGTTGGTTTGAACGTGGACTTTGCCGTACAGGTCACGGATAACTTCCTGCTGGACACCGTCACGATAGCGATCGTCGACCCCGATGGCAACTCGGTAGGCAACTTCACCATGGCCCTTGCAGGTGACAACTATACCTACTCCACAAGCTTCAGCGAACTGGGAACGTTCTCCTACACAATTTGGGCCACCGATTCGTCGGGCAACCTCGCATCGGCGGAGGGAGAGTTCGTGGTGCAAGACACTGTGCCGCCGGTGGCAAACGCTGTTGCCCCCCTCAGCGTAGAGGTTGGAGAGGAGTTCAGCTTCGATGCTACGGGATCGACGGACAACCACAGGATAGTCAACTACACCTGGAACTTCGGAGACGGGACGTTGGGCTACGGGGCCACGCCCGTCCACACCTACACAGAGGCTGGTGAGTACACAGTCACCCTGACGGTTCGAGATGCCGCTGGTAACGAGGCGACGGACACACTCATCGTGACTGTCCAGGCTGTGGGCATACTGGGAATCTCCCCGATTCTCTTCTGGGCAATCATCGGTGCTATACTGGCCATCGCCGTCATCGTGGGCATCCTGTTGTGGCGTCGCAGTAAGTAGGCCCGCCTGACTGAGGGTGAAGCCGGGGGAGGACAGCAAAGCAGGTGAGTCCTCAGCCAGGCAGACCCACGGGAGCGGCCAAAGGTCTCTCGTCCGACCGAACGCCGCTTTCCGTCGAAAAGGCCATGAAGCGGAACGGGGAGCGCCATAGGACCTTAACCAGGCCCCGTAGGGAGAGGTCTCTAAGGGCTCTCTCCACGTCGGAGAAGGAGTAGCCCCTCGCTTCCTCGAGGAGCTCATCCCTCGACATTATGCCCGTCACAGCCCGTCCTAGGGCGTCTAGTATCTTCCTGTGGAGGGGCGTTAGGGCGGAGGGTCTCTCGCTCAGGTCCACCACCTTGATTTCGCTCTCCAGCCGCGGCCCTGACCTGCCTATCTTCTCAGGCTCGGGATCGCTCGTCATGATACGTATTCACGACGTCAGCCCTTTTTAGTGCTGCAGAAACATTTTTCCTGAAACTTGAGCAACTCTAGCCTCAGTGAGGCGACAGTCGGGGCCTCCCCTGAGGCCTCCTGTATAATACTTAAGTAGAACTGATTCGTACTACGGCACATGGGAGCCTACGACGAAGTCCTCGCCACGGTCTCCACGACCGTGAAGGCCCTCCAGAACAGGCCGAACGTAAGTTCTTTGGAACCTGAGGAGGTTCGGCAGTGGGCGCAGCAGTTTGGCAGGAGAACTGATTTCGGCAACTACGGTTTCGCCTCCGTCGTCAAGAACAGGAGCGCAGGACTTACTGTCTACGTGGGTGGTAAGGATGTCCTCCAAGACCGTCTCAACCCACGTCAGCAGGAAATCCTAGAGGGTGTCCCCGAGACGGTCCGGTTGGTGGAGGCCTATGTTAAGAGGGCTCCCCTGACGAGGAGCGTGAGGAGACTGGGGCAGAATCCGGAGTTCTCCCCCCTGTGCGTGCTGTACGTTTCCGCCCAGCGGCCGGAGGTAATTCGCCTTGCTCACTTCTTCAACCTGGCCCTCCTCGAACCGGGGGAGGAGAGCTTCGAGCCTCGCTTTTGGTTGATCGATCTGCCCGAATGGCAGGAAAAGGATCGGCAGATACTCGTGTTTCCTGAGATGGGGGTCACATACGTTCTTGGATCGGACTACTACGGTGAAGTGAAGAAGGGCTTCCTCAGAATGGCCATGTGGCACGCCAAGCAGCGTGGCATGCTGGGCGTCCACGCTGGCTCAAAGATAATCAGGGCCAGGACGGTTGATGGCCANNATCTTTGGCCTCACGGCCACCGGAAAGACAACCCACACCTGCCACACCCACGACCTTGAGGAGGATGGCGAGGGCATTGAAATCGCCCAGGACGATGTGGTGTTCCTTCGAAGGGATTGGTCCGCCTTGGGGACGGAACGGGGTTTCTTCCTCAAGACGGAGGGCGTTGCCCCCGATACGCAACCCCTCATCTACCGGGCCGTCACGCAGGAAGACGCCGTCTTCGAGAACGTGCTTGTAGACCACGAAGGAAAGGTTGACTTCGATGACCTCACCCTGACGGGCAACGGCCGGGGCATCATGCAGCGAACCGCCTTCGGTGAGTTCATGGGGCCCGTCGACATCCCGTCGGCACAGGAGCTGGATGGCGCGATTGTCGCCTTCATCACCCGCCGCAACACTGTCATGCCCATGGCCGCCAAGCTTACGACGGAGCAGGCCGCCGCATCCTTCATGCTTGGGGAGTCGGTGGAGTCCACAGGCGGGGATCCCCGCAAAGCGGGAATGTCCGTTCGAGAGGTGGGGACCAACCCCTTTATCATAGGAGACAAGGCGGAGGAGGGCAATCGCTTCTACGAGTTCCTCAAGGCGAACGTGGGGAAGGTCGAGGGTTACCTCCTGAACACCGGAGGCGTAGGGGAGATTGCCGAGGTTGACAGCAGCGGAAAGCGCGTCATCAAACAGAAGGTCCTGAGGGTGGAGATACCAGAGATGGCCTCCATCATCCGCGGTATCGCCAAGGGGACCATAGAGTGGGGACAGGACCGCCTCTGGAACCTCATGGTGCCGAAGAAAGTAGATGGAGTGGACATCTCCAAGTTCGACCCTGGCAAGTTCTATCCTGAAGAAGAGGTCCGCGCCACCGTGAACGCCTTGAGGAAAGAGAGGTCCGAGTACCTGGGCTCCTTCAAGGGACTTCACCCGGAGATTGTGGAGGCCGGCGGCTTCTAGCGGCCCTGCGGTGTCGGCGGGGTCGCCATATTGCCCCCAGCTGGGCCATAGAGCTCTCCCACTCCACCAAGAAGTCGTCGATGTCCTCTATGGCCTCCGAACCTTTCTGCGTGATGATGTAGGGCTTCTTGGCCCTCTCTCCCTCTTCCTGGACTTCTACATAACCCCGCTCCTCCAGGGAGATTAGGGCCGGATAAACGGCGCCGGGACCGGGCCTCCACATCCCGGCCGTGCGGGCAGAGACCTCCTCCATGATCTCAAATCCGTGCATGGGGCGCTCAGTGAGGAGGGATAGGATGACGGGCCTGAGGAGCCCTCTAGGTACGAGGCTTATGCGGAATGGTCCGCAGATGCACCACCGACGTGGCATCATTTACTTAGCCTGCTCGCGCAGTTTCTTGATTCTCCTCTCTAGGTCCCTTATTTCCAGCTCAAGGCGCTCCTTGTAGTCCTCCAGGTCTTCGGCCATTTCCTCTTTGGTGCCAGGCTCCCAGTAGGGGGCATACCCGGGAATGCAGATACAGCTTCCGTGCCCGTGTCTCCAGGTACCAAAAGCAGGTCCGCAGTAGCAAGCCTCTTGCCCTCCGTACATTCCATGTCTTCTCACGGAACTCACCTATCGATACATATATCGGCATCGATATATAATCCTTACCAGGAAAAGCCCTCCTGCGGCTCTCAACCTTCCAGGGCCTTCTCAATCCACTCCAGGGAGAGCCTCTCCTCCTGCCTGGCGGACCTGATGCATCGGGAGTAGTCCGTCCTGAGGGGACCACTGGCCAGCCTGGCAGCGGCCTTTGAAGCGGCCTCCTCAGGCAGGTCAGGCATGTAATAGAGGATTCTCCGAGCCTCCGCCAGGGCGGACACCTGATGCCGGTAGTGCTCGGAAGCCCTCATCAGGGGTTTTCTCAGGTCTTCCCTCATGGCCGCTACTATCTGCAGGTACTCTCCCGCCGTTCGACGCGCATCAAGCAGAGCGGTCAGGTTAAGGGCCATGTTGAACGCGGGGCTCTCGAGATCTCCCTTCACTTCCCTCAGCGCGTCGACCCAGGCCTCGTAGGCCTCGAGGCCGAAGTGGAGCCCTCTTTGGCGGGCCTTCGCAACCAGGGGCCCCTCGCCACGCGAGAACCTCAGGGCCCTCCGCAGCCCCTCTTCCGTCGGTGGGCCTTCTTGAGGCTCCACCTTCTTGAGAAGCACCAGGGGGAACTGTCCATAGCCTTCGTAGTTCCACCCCATCCAGGGCTTGAAGGGAACTTCCCCCTCCTCCTGGAAATAGCTCGTCACGTAGAGCCTTTGGGGTTCGTCCTCATACCCGTATATGACACAGAACTCAGGGGCTCCCGCTAGCCCGCAGCTCAGGGCGGGTATTGAGGAGTCCAGGCTTTCCGTGATTGCAACCCAAGTTTCATCTGGGCTGAGGTTGAGGAGGCCTTGAGTGGAGAGGCCTATGGCCCTCGCCCCATTGGCCACCACGTCCTCGGGAGCGGAGTACGTCATCTCCAAGCTCCAGTTGTCCGACCAGCAGACCCGGAAGGCGGCGCCACTGCATCCCATCAACCACGGATAGGTGACCTCCATGCCCAAGAACTCCGCCACCGCTCTAAGGGAACCCACGGGGGTGAACCTCTCCCCTGAGGCGAAGGAGACCCGAGGAACCCCTTGAAGAACTCTGCCGGGCATCGTTCATCGGATAGTGCACGGGCTAAATCAATGTGAGGGTGTCTGTCCGCCCAAGTCGGTGGGAGCACAAGGAAAGTCCGACGGCAATGGACAGATCACGTTGAGTCGGTTTGATCGGCTAGAAAGGGTCTTGTAGGCAGGATGCCATCGACGCGGGATGGCACAACGACGTGACATTGCCACACTCAGCCGGCATCTCCTCTTTGCATTTCTCTCCTCATTGTTGTTCGTACAGGCCATCAGGGCGTTCTTTGCCGGCGTCTACTACCAGAATCTCGTGACCCTCTCCATAAACGCATCCATCCTCTATACCCTCCTGCTCCTCTCCCCAGCGGTATACTTGTTTCTTCCTTCTACCCACAGCGGCTGGGTGATGGTTCTGTCCGCGACCTTTCTGGGGATTTTTCGCGTGGCCATGAATCTATCCTGGGGCTCCAGTCTCTACCTCCCCCTCTCTGGTCTGGCAGTCGCAGCCTTCTTGATCCTGTTTCCGGCTATGCTGCGGCAGCAGGGGTCTGTCTCCGAGGGAGGAGGGCTGATACTTGGGGTCGGCCTCGTGCTGGCCTTCGCAATAGACAGTGTGAACCTATCGCTCGGCCTCTCCTGGGACGCCCTAAGCACCCATCGTCTTGGCCTCATCATCACCGTTCCCGTGGCCGCGGTCGTGACTGCCCTAGCCTGGGTGTCGAAGTCGGCGCCTTCGGCGGTTAAACCTGAATCAAGAGCGCCTCACTGGAAGACCGCCTTGACGGGCCTCTTCATTGGAGCCTGGCTCTTCTTGGAGTACTCAATCCTCTCTAGCCCTCACGTTATTGCCCGCTGGAATTCTCTGTCTCTCCCGGCGGTCAGTCTTGGAACGGTACTAGGGCTAATCGTGCCAGTGGCGTCAACTATCAGCCCCTTCACTCCGCCGAGCAGGCCAATTCCCATGGCGATCATGAGTGCCCTGACCCTTGCCGCCTTTATCGACTATAGCTTTGTCCACTCATCCATCCTGCCAGTCTTCATCCTCCTAGCTCAGGCGACCTTGGTCATGGCCCTGTTTCACTCCCTCTCCTCCCTTCAACCCACCGGATTGAGGCAGAAGGCCATCGCGCTGCTGTACGCCTCTCTCCTCCTGCTCCTCCTCCTCTTCGCCTCTGCCTTCGCCCTCACGTACTATTACGTTCCCTTGCGGGGCCTGTGGGAAGGGAGTGAGGTGGTCCTCATCCTCGGAGCTGCCATAATCGCACTGCTGGCGGCAGCGATGGTCTCCAAGGGATTCCGGGAGCCCCTGAGGATGCCACCTCTGCCCAAGCGGCTTCTGGCGATTCTCATCATACTCCCGCTCTTCGTCGCGTATGCCGCTCTCGTGCCAGTGGACCTTCGGGAGCCTCGACCGGGCACGACGTTGAAAGTCCTTACGTACAACGTCCACCAGGGCTTCAACAACGCCGGAATGATCGATCCCGGGATCTTCGCCCGAGTGCTGGAGGAGGCGGATGCCGACTTAGTTGCCCTGCAGGAGAGCGACACCGCCAGGTTTACCAGCGCGAATCTAGACCTGGTCGGGTACCTTGCGTCCACCCTCGGATACAGCTATTACTACGGTCCACCCACCAGGGAGCAGAGCTTCGGCATAGCCCTGCTGTCCCGATACGATATCCTGGAGGCTTCCTATGAACTGCTGACCAGCACGGAGGACAAGAGGTCCCTCTTGGAGGCCAGGATCGATGTCGGCGGGGAGACGGTGTGGGTCTTCGTGACCCACCTAGCTCAGGGGGCGCAGGACAGACAGGTTCAGGCACAGGAGGTCCTACTACGCATGTCGCAGGCGGGGGGCCAGCACATCCTGGCGGGGGACTTCAACTCCTGCCCGAGCGGCCTTTGCGAAGGGGACTCTGGACCCGCTGACAACGTATACGAGATGCTGACGACTTCCTATGACGATGTGTGGACGGAAGCCGGTTTTGCGGCAGAGGATTCCGCAGGCTTCACCTATTCGGCGAGCAACCCGTTAAGGAGAATCGACTACATCTTCGTTTCCGATGAGGTGAGTGTATTGGCCGTGGAAAGGATTAGAACGGCGGAGGCTGTGGAGGCCTCTGACCACCTCCCTGTGTCGGCGACGATTCAAGTCGGCGATTAGCCTCCCTGGCGGCGAAGTCTCGACAAGAGGGCAATCCAGAGAATCTGGAAGAGGATCATCATCGTCGGTGCTACCACCGCAGTGGGGGCCAGGAGGGCTATGGCCAGGGTGGCCGCCAGGCCTGAGTTCTTGTAGCCCGAGAAGAGCGTCAGAGATATCCGCTTGGCCACCTCCACCCGGAAGAGCAGGCCCCAGGAGATGACATAGGCAAGGATCACCGCCGCAGCAGAACCCCCGAGGGCCCAGAGGGCGAGGAGTGGGTCCTCTAGGATGACAGCTTGGTTGGCGCCTCCAACGAAGAAGGTGAGGGAGGCGAAGGAGAGGTTCCGCAGCACCTCCACTCGATCCCGTCTCAGGTCCACCGCCGCAACTCCTCTGGATAGGAGGATGGGCAGCATGATGAGGATTAGCACCGCTGACACCAGGGCCCACGGGCTCACCTCAACGTCCAGAAGGAGAAGGGCCACGACGGGCGTTAGTCCCAGGGAGAGAACGTAGATGAAGGCGGTGGAGGCCACAGAGACCTTCATGTCTCCGCGGAGAATGGTGGTGAATGGGACGACGGAGACCGCGGGCGGGACGGCGGCCATGATCACCCATCCCTGCCACAAGGCCCTGGGGGTGACGATGGCCGCCATTAGGAGAAGGGCGGGGTGTAGCAAGAAGCTGAGGGCCAAGGCCAGGGGGACGAATCGCAGAATATTCCTGTAGCCGCGGAAGTTGATGTCCACCAGCGAGAAGGTCATCAGGCTTGTCAGGGATGCCATGGCCGCTAGGTGCATGCCCTCGAAGGCGATTCCTGTAGCGAGGCCGACGCCCAGACCCAGGAGCATGAGGGTCGAGGGCATGTGGAGGATCCTGGAAGCGCCTGAACCAGTCACCCGATTCCCCTCTTGGAAGGTAACAGCCGCTGAGAAGGGCTGTGTATTTATAGGCATAGTAGTTCCTTTCACTGGTTTTTTATAGCCAGGCAGCGTCCTTTCCCCCGTGACCTCCCTGTTGGTGGAGTTCAAGGTCAAGTCAGACCTCTGCCCCTTGGTAAGCCTGACCCAGGCCTTCGAGGACGTTCAGATCGAGTACCTGGAGATGGCGCGGGTTTCTGGTGAGCAGTTCGTGGAGGTCTTTGAGGCGCGAGGCCCCGTGATTACGGATTTCCGCGATGCGGTAATGTCCGCTAGCGGGATCACGAAGGTCCAGGTCATGGAAGAGACCCCCAACACCCTCGTATGCCAGGCCGTCATCGGTTCCAGATGCATCCGCACGTTGCTGGCCCAACACGGATGGATTCCCCTCAGGGTGATGGCCTCCAAGGGACGGGAGAGCGTTGCCGTAGCCGTCAACGACCTGGAGGGGGCCCGAGACCTCGTGAACTTCGTCAAGGGGAACTACTCCGACTTCGAGCTTTCCAAGATCGTCTCCCGCGGTGCCTTGGGGATATCGTCCCGGCACGAGCTGAGGGACTTTGGCCTCACATCCAGACAGGAGGAGATTCTCAAGAGGGCCCTTACGGCGGGGTACTTCGACCCCTACAGGAAGAAGACCGCTAAGGAGATAGCCCAGGACATGGAAATCGACAGGAGCACGTTCTCCAGGCACATGAGAGGGGCCCTGAAGAAGCTGTTATCGGAGCTGCTGGAGTAGCCTTAAAAGGCCGCAGCATAGTTGCACTCTCCTTTAAGGGATAGTTGTACTACTACAATTGTCCGAGGTTACCTACCATGAGACTGGGTCCCCTCGAGACGCGTATTGTGGGCACTCTGAGGAACATGGGGAGCGCGCCCGCTCGGCTGGTGAGGGATGGCTTGCGGGAGCACGGAACGAAGGTCACCTACGCCACCGTCAGCACAGTCCTCGACCGCCTTCATGCCCGGGGCTTGATAGGCAGGGAAAAGGAGGACTTCAAGGGGCGCTTCCGGTATGTCTACCGTTACTTAGACATCAAGGAGGAGTTCCTCAAGTCCATCGTCGACGACGTCAGGCTGATCTTCGGTGATGTGGACATCGAGGAGATAGAGCACCACCTGCATGCCAGGCCGACGAAGGCTGTGGAGGCGAGGGTGGAGTTGGAGCCCCCTACTTTTGAGGAGACGTTCCCCCGTCCTAGCATTGAACCTGTTTCCCGGGAGACCCTCTACCTGGAGTCCTTGAGGAGCCCCGTCAACCTGAGTCGCTTCCCCAGCCCGAGGGGCAGGGTGTACGTCATACGTGAGCGGTGTAAGGAATGCCACTTCTGCTGGGAACTCTGCCCGCTAGACGTCTTGGAGATAAGCGACGATGTCAACTCGCGAGGTTACCGGTATCCCAAGGTGAGGAAGGGGAAGGAGGACGCATGCGTCAACTGCGGCATGTGCAGGGACGTGTGTCCGGAGTTCGCTATCTACACGTTGGAGGTGGAAGCCAGTGCTTGATCCGCGACCAGTACTCACTGGCGAGCACTTCGTTATGGGCGATGTGGCGGTGATGGAAGGTGCCATCGCCGCCGGATGCCGCTTTTTCGGGGGATATCCCATCACCCCCTCCTCTCAGATTGCCGAGCATGCCGCCCTGCGGCTGCCCCTGGTAGGCGGCGAGTACATACAGATGGAAGATGAGATGGGGAGTCTAGCCGCTGTTATCGGAGCTTCCTGCGCCGGCGCGAAGGCTATGACCGCCACCTCCGGACCGGGCCTATCGCTGATGATGGAGCACATCGGCCTGGCAGCTATGCTGGAGGCGCCTTGTGTCATTGTGGACATCCAGAGAGGGGGCCCGAGCACCGGGTTGCCCACGCTTACGTCCCAAGGCGATATGATGCAGGCCCGCTGGGGATCCCACGGGGACTACGAGATAGTGGCCTACGCCCCCGGGACTGTGCAGGAGATGTTCGACTTCGCCATCAAGGCTTTCAACACCGCGGAAACCTACCGCATCCCGGTCCTGATTATGTCGGACCAGATCGTCGGCCAAATGACGGCGAAGCTGGTCATCCCGCCGGAAGAGGAGATCGAGACTGTCTATCGACCCATCCCGGACGTTCCGCCCGAGGAGTACCTTGCCTTTGACAGCTCCTACCTCGTGCCCCCCATGGCCATCGCGGGAACTGGCTACAGGATACACATGACAGGGCTGACCCACGACGACATCGGGTATCCGGAGACCACTGCCGCCGGCCAGGAGGCCCTGGTGCCCCGTCTCGTTCGTAAGATTCGGGAGAATGAGGAGAAGATCATCGAATACGAGGAGAGGCTCATGGACGACGCGAAAGTGGGCCTTGTGGTCTACGGCTCCACCACGGGACCAGCCTGGGAGGCGGTCCTGGCGGCGAGGAAGGAGGGCATCGATGTGGGGATGCTGCGCCTCATTACGGCATGGCCCTTCCCCAAGGAGGCGGTGAGGAGGCTGGCCAACCATGTGGACGAGATCCTCGTGGTGGAGGTCAACATGGGGCAGCTCCTACACCCGGTGCAGGAGTACGCCCAGCGACCCGCCCATCACCTCGGTCTACCAGGGGGACGCATCTTCAGCCCAGATGAGATTCTGAGGGCTTTGAGGAAGGTGGTAGCGTGAAGGCGTTGACGTATACCGACAGCCACCCAACGGATGCCCTACTGAGGGCTGAGAGGTTCCCTCACATCTGGTGCCCCGGTTGTGGCATCGGCAATGCCGTGAGGTGCTATGTGGCTGCCATGGAGGCTTCAGAGACCCCCCTGGACAAGCACGCCGTTGTGTCGGGAATCGGGTGCAGCGGAAGGGTGGCGGGTTACGTGAACATTGACTCGTACCACACCACCCATGGCCGCCCCATCCCCTTCGCCACTGGCCTCAAACTCATGAAGCCCGAGCTGGAGGTTACTGTCTTTTCCGGGGACGGCGACTTGATTACCATCGGCGGGAACCACTTCATCCACGCGGCCCGCCGCAACATCGACCTCAATATCCTCTTCGTGAACAACTTCAACTATGGCATGACGGGTGGCCAGTTTGGGGCTACGACCCCTCATGCCGCAAGGACGACGACGACGCCTTACGGCAACTACGAGCAGGCCTTCAACATGCCCTTGCTGGCCGCGGCCGCAGGGGCTCCTTTCGTTGCCCGATGGACCAGTCTCCATGTCCGACAGCTCAGAGCGGCAATAGAGCGGGCCTTCGAGGTCGACGGCTTCGCCTTCATCGAGATCATCTCGCCGTGTCCCATCGGCTTCGGGCGGAAGAACAGGTTTGCGGACGCTATGGACGAGATGGGCCACTTCCGGGAGGGTGCTATCGTGGACCACGATGCTGACCTACGGGAGGTTGGCGTGACGATGCGGAGAGAGGACCCCATAGTCGTGGGCAACTTCGTCGACAAGGAGGTTCCCTCCTACAACACAGGGAAGAGCAGGCTCTTGGAGAGAGTCCTGAGGGGGTCGAAATGAGGACGGAGATCCGTATGGCTGGCTTCGGTGGCCAGGGCATCATCACCATGGGGAGGATCCTCGGGAGAGCATGTGTGCTCTATGACAAGGGGTCGGCGGTATTGACAGAGGATTATGGCCCGGAGAAGATGGGGGGCTGGTCCAAGGCCGACCTTGTGATCAGCGACGACGAGATCCGATACCCGCTCGTGGAGAGACCGGACATTTTCGTCGCCCTCTCCCAGGACGGCTACGACAGGTTCAAGGAGACGGTGAATCCAGAGGGTCAGGCTCTCTTCGAGAAGGAGCTGGTCCAACCGGAGAAGGAGTGGAAGCCGAAGACGACCTTTGTTCCTGCACTGCAGACAGCCACTGAGTTGGGAAAAAAGGTCGTGGCCAACATTGTCATGATCGGCGCCCTGGTGGAGATGACGAAGGTCGTTTCCCTCGAAGCCGCCCGGAGGGCAATTATGGACAGCATCCCCAAGGGCACCGAGGAGCTCAACGAAGCGGCCTTCGAGAAGGGGAGGAACCTCGCCCAGGGAGGTGCCAGCTAATGGTAAACAACGTGGTCGTCATCGGCGGAGGCATCGCCGGCATCCAGGCCTCTCTGGACCTGGCGGAGGCGGGCTGCAAGGTCACACTGGTTGAGAAGACGCCCTCCATAGGCGGAAAGATGGCCGCCCTGGACAAGAACTTCCCGACCCTGGACTGCTCAATTTGTATCGAGGCCCCCAAGATCAGCGAGGTCATCCAGAACGACAACATCGAGGTTCTCACTCTAGCTGAGGTCACAGGGATCGAGGGGGATGCAGGCGACTTCACCGTTACCATCAATCAGAAGGCCCGGTACGTCACCGACGAGTGTACTCGATGCGGAGACTGCGCCCCTGTCTGTCCCCAGGTGATGCCCAACGAGTTCGACGTCGGAGTCGGGGCTAGGAAGGCCATCTACACGGCCTTCGAGCAAGCGGAGCCTGGAGCCTATGCGATAGACATCGATGCATGCCTTAACGAACCGCCAAACTATCTCCCATGCAGCCGTTGCGTCGAGGCTTGTCTGCCAAAATGTATCGACTTCAACATGAAGCCGGTGATGAGGCAAGTCAGGAAGGCGGCTGCAGTCATCATCGCTACTGGCTTTGACCTCTTCGACCCGCGCAACATCCCCGAATACGGGTACGGGGAACACCCCGACATCCTCAACTCCATGGAGTTCGAGCGGCTCCTGAACGCGGCCGGGCCGACCGCGGGTGACGTGGTGAAACCGAGCGATGGAGAGCACCCTCGTCGCCTCCTCTTCGTACTCTGTGTGGGGTCCCGGGACCAACGGTTCTGCCACTACTGTTCCCGGGTCTGCTGCATGTACTCCATCAAGGAGGCCATCCAGGCCGTGGATCACGGCGTCGAGGACGTTACCGTCCTCTACATGGACATTCGGGCCTACGGCAAGGGGTTCGACGACTTCTTCCATCGGACACAGGAGGAGGGGGTCCGGTTCCTTCGAGGCCGTCCCTCTCGCATCCAGGGGAACGGCGGCAACGTGCGGGTGCGTTACGAGGACACCATGGCCGGCACGGTCCACGAGGAGGACTTCGACATGGTGGTCCTGGCCCCTGCCCTTCTCCCGTCCAGGGGACTGGACCGTCTCGCCTCCACCCTTGGAGTGGACATGGATGAGGACGGCTTCATCAGAAGCGTAGCGGCTCGGGGGAGTCTGGAGCAGACGACCCGAGAGGGGATTTACGTCTGTGGCTGCGCCTCTGGCCCCAAGGACATCCCCGACAGCGTGGCACAGGCAAGCGGGGCAGCAGCCAGCGCCATGGCCTTCGTCAAGGAGCGGTCGTGGCCCGTTCCGGAGGAGGTGGAGCCCCTCGATACATCCGACCCGAACAAGGTGGGCGTGTTCATCTGTAACTGCGGCTCCAACATCGCCGGCACCATCGACGTGCCGGAGGTCGTGAAGTACGCTGCAGGTCTGGAAGGCGTGGAGGTCTCACAGCAGCAGATGTTCTCCTGCTCTGCCAATACCCTGAACAGCATCACGAACGTCATCGGGGAGAAGAGTCTCACGAGGGCCGTCGTGGCCGCATGCTCGCCCAAGACCCACGCTCCGACATTCATGAAGGCCTGTGCCCGGGCAGGGCTGAACCCCTACCTGCTGGAGATGGCCAATATCCGAAACCAGGACTCCTGGGTCCACAAGAAGGAGCCCGAGGCTGCGACGGAGAAGGCCAAAGACATGGTCAGGATGGCGGTGGAGAAGGCGAAGCTCCTGAAGCCGCTGACGAAGATCAGACAGAAGGTGGTTCGCCAGGCCCTGGTGGTCGGCGGAGGTGTCGCAGGGATGAGCGCCGCAGTGGCCCTGGCGGATCAGGGTTTCGATACTCATCTCGTCGAACGTGAACTCCGACTGGGCGGCATGGTGGCCAACCTGGACCACGTCTCCGGCGTGGACACCTCGGCGAGGGACCTCGTCAGGGAGAGGAAACGGGAGCTCTACCGCGCTGGAGTCACAGTCCACCTGGGGACGGAGGTTGAGGTGGTAAGCGGTTACATTGGCAACTTCCACGTGACCTTGACAAACGGGGAGAGCCTCGATGTCGGGGGCATTGTCATGGCCACGGGGGCCAAACCTCACGTCCCGGAAGTCTTCGGTTACGGTCGGGACTCGCGGGTGATGACCAACCTCGATCTGGAAGAGGCCATGCCTGACGTGGAGGCGGAGAGGGTCACCTTCCTGGGTTGTGTGGGATCCCGTCAGGGCAAGAGGGGCTGCTCCCGCTATTGCTGCCAGTCCATGATACAGCAGGCCCTGAACTTGAGGAAGTTGGGCAAGCGGGTCAGGATAGTCTCTAAGGACATCAGAACCTACAACCGCCACGCCGAGGAGTTGTACGAAGAGGCGTGTAGGTGGGGCGTCCAGTTCTTTCGGATCTCCGATGAGAGGCCGAGCGAGGAACAAGTGGAGTGGGAGGATGGGCGAGTCGTCCTCCACGACAACCTGTCTGACGAGAGAGTGGCCATTCCCACGGACCTCCTGGTGATGGTGGTGGGTCTTGAGCCCTCTTCCGGGGGGGCCGTAACCAAGCAGCTCAAGTTGGCGGTTGGGGAGGATGGCTTCCTGCTGGAGAGCCACCCGAAGCTCGGCCCTGTGGAGGCTGCCGTCCAAGGCGTCTACCTGGCGGGCGCGTGCCAGAGTCCCAAGGATGTCGGTGAATCCATCTCCCAGGGTCTGGGGGCCGCTGCCAAGGCCTCTGTGCTCCTTGCCAGGGATGAGGTGGAGAAGGAACCGCTGACGGCCATCATAGACGCCGAGGTGTGCACGGGCTGTACCCTCTGCGCTAAGGTCTGTCCCTACAGCGCCATCATTGCGGAGGTTAAGGAACCGGCCATCGTCATAGAGGCAGCCTGTACTGGATGCGGTACTTGCGCGGCCGCCTGTCCTGTGGACGCAATCACCATGCCCGGTTTCACTGATGAGCAGATCATAGCCCAGATCGACGCCGCGACGGAGGAGAACCCGGAGGACAAGGCCGTGGTTTTCGCGTGCAACTGGTGTTCCTACGCGGGGGCGGACCAAGCGGGTATCGCCAAGTTCCAGTACCCACCGTCCTCCCGAATCATCCGAACCATGTGCTCAGGTAGGATCTCCGAGAAGTTCGTCCTCAGGGCGTTCGAGAGGGGGGCGGGGGCAGTGTTCGTCAGCGGCTGCCACTTGGGGGATTGTCACTATCTAACGGCCAACTACGAGACGGAGAAGCGGTTCCACCGGTGGAAGAGAAAGGTGGAGGCCAGGGGCTACAACCCGGATAAGCTTGACCTTGGCTGGTTCACGGCCGCCGAAGGGAAGCTGTTTGCCCAGCGTATGACGAAGGTACACGAACGGATCCGGGAGCTGCAGGCACTGGCGGATAGAGCTGAGGCGAGGGCAGCGGAGGGAGGAAGTTGATGGCCGAACCTTTGGTACAGCTGGACGACGAGCTGTTGGACAAGGTCTATCGTCTCACGGCAGGCGCCATGAACCCGTGCTTCCAGTGTGGGACTTGCAGCGCTACATGCCCCCTCCTTTCACACCTCGGGAAGCCCTTCTCCGCCCGGAAGATCCTGCGCAGGGCCCAGCTTGGCCGCGAAGATGGGATGGAAGATGTCTGGCTATGTAGTGCATGCCGCTCATGCGAGGTCAGATGCCCCAGAGACGTCCGCATCGTCGAGGCAATCATGGGCTTGAGGGCCCTGGCCTTCAAGGGAGGCCGCGTCCCCCCTGAGATGTACAAGCTCCTATGGAGTACGCTGGAGGAGGGAAATCCCTGGAACGGTCCAAGGACGGAGAGAACAGCTTGGGCCGATGGCCTGCAGGTCCGAAACGCCGGCGATGGCGTCGACACCCTCCTCTATGTCGGTTGTGCCGTCTCCTACGATACCCGCCTGCAGGGCGTCGCCAAGGGCCTTGTTCGCATCCTCAACAAGGCCGGGGCGAACTTTGGCATCCTGGGCAATGAGGAGAGGTGTTGCGGTGACTCTGTTCGGGTGACCGGCGAGAGAGGCTACCTCCATAGGGTCGTGCAGGCCAACGTGAAGGCTTTCATGGGGACAGGTGCCAGCACCATCTTAGCCGTTTCACCTCACTGCTTCGACATGTTTCGAAACCTGTACCCCCGCTATGGATTGGAAGCTGAGGTCCTGCACTACACCGAGTACTTGGAGCGTCTCATCGACAGCGGGACCCTAAAACCACCGCGGCATAGAAAGTCGGTGGTCGCCTACCACGACCCTTGCTACTTGGGCCGCTACAACGGCGTGTTCGAACCGCCCAGGAAGCTCTTGGAGTCGGTCCCGGGCCTCCAGCTTGAGGAGCTGAGGGAGAACAGGGTCAACGCCCTCTGCTGCGGTGGCGGTGGTGGAGGAATGTGGAGAGAGGAAGGTGGAGAGAGGCTGTCCGATGCTAGACTTCAGCAGGTCAAGGAGGAGGAGATGCCTTTGTTGGCTACCTCTTGCCCCTACTGTATCCAGAACTTCGAGGACAGCACCCGTAGGCTCGAGGGGCCCCAGGTAGTCGACGTGATGGAGTTGATGATTCGCCCCAAGAGGAGGCGATGAAGGTGCCGGAAGAGTTGCAGACGGACCTCTATAGAGGCTTCTGGGTCTACATGGATCAGGAGGAGGGGAGGTTCCTGCCCGTGGGTTTGGAACTCCTGGGAAAGGGCAGAGAGCTGGCGGCCAAGATGGGAGAGACCCTTACCGCTATCATACTCGGTCACGATATCGGTCACCTAGGCGACGAGGCCGTGCGTTACGGCGCGGATGAGGCGGTTCTGGTCGACCATCCGCTCCTGAGAGGATATACTTCAGACGGTTACACGAAGGTGATGGCCGATCTAGTCCAGGCCAGGAAGCCAAATGTCCTTCTCATGGGGGCCACGTACAATGGGAGGGACCTGGCAGGAAGACTTGCGGTGAGGCTCTCCACAGGTCTTACGGCCCACGCCACTCGGCTCGAGGTGGACGAGGAATCAGGGCTCCTGCTCTCGGCCGTGCCCGGCTTCGGAGGGAGCATACTAGCTGTCATCAAGACGGAGTTCGGCAGGCCGCAGATGTCCACGGTGAGCGCAGGTATATTCGCACCTCTTTCGCCCGACGATGCAAGAGAGGGGAAAGTGGAGAGGGTCGAAGTGGAGCTGAGTCAGCGGGACATCCGCTGCCGTGTCCTCGAGAGGGAGGTCGTCCCTGTGAAGGACATCACCGCCGCAGAGCGGGTCATCGTGGCCGGAATGGGGACCGGAGGCGACCTCAAGCCGGTGGAGAAGCTGGCAGCAGCCCTTCAGTCCTCCGTAGGTGTGACCAGGCCCTTGGTCGACATCGGTATAGCCCCCCGGGAGAAGCAAGTGGGGTCAACAGGTGTCTCATTGAGGTCAAAGCTGGTCTTCGTATTGGGGGCCAGTGGGGCCAGCCACTTCGTTTCGGGCCTGAAGGACGCAGAAACGGTCATCGCGGTGAACAAGGACGAGGGGGCTCCTATCTTCAACGAGGCTGACGTGTGTATCGTGGGGGACCTCTTCGAGATTCTTCCTCGGCTTATCGAGGAGCTGGAGAAGGGGAAGGTGGTAGTCGCGTGACCTTGGATATCGTCGTCTGCCTCAAGGTCGTTCCGAAGCCTGAGGAGGTCACACTAGACCCTGAGACAAAGACCCTGAATCGAGCCAGTGCGGAGAACGTGCTTAACCCGTCGGACAAGAATGCCTTGGAAACGGCGTTGCAGCTCAAAGACGCCTACGGCGGCACCGTCACCTTGATCTCCATGGGGCCACCCCTGTTCAAGGAGTATCTGGAACTGTGTTTGGGAATGGGAGCCGACAAGGCGGTACTGCTGAGCGACCGGGCCTTCGCCGGAGCCGATACCTACCCCACCTCCTTGACCCTTGCCAGGGGAATACAGAAGCTGGGGAAGTGCGACCTCGTGATATGCGGAGAGGAATCCGCGGACGCTAGCACGGCCCAGGTGCCCCCGGGCCTCGCAGAGTGGTTGGACATGCCTCTGATCACCTTCGCTAAGGAGGTGGTCGTGGAAGGTGGCACAGTAAGGGCCCGTAGGACGATGGGATCCAGCTACGAAGTCATTGCGGCGGACATGCCAGCCGTTCTCTCCATGGTCGTGGGTTCCAACGTGCCCCGGTTTCCCGATTTCGACAGGGTTGATGAGGCGTCCAGGTCTGGCTGGGTTAGTGTCTGGAACGCCGCCGACTTGGCCTTGGAGGAGGACGATATCGGCCTCAAGGGTTCGTACACCATCGTCCACGAGCTGGTGGAGGGAGAGCCCGTCGAGAGGAAGCGGGCCTTCGTTCAGGGGAGCGTCGAGGAGAAGGTCAGGGCTCTGGTGGAGATCCTAACGCCTTTCCTGAAGTCTTGAGGCGAAAGCACCTAGAACCTAGATTGCAGTGGGAACAGCTTCCCGGATATCCACCCGGCAAGGCCGCCCACCAACAGACCGATGATTCCGGCGACGAAAGCCATCCCCAACAGAACCGCCCCTGCGACCACGCCGATGACGGGTCCGAGGACCTCCAGGCCTTGGGCATCGCCAGCCCCACTGAGGGAGCCCATAAGGACCAGGATGCCGAGGACCAGAAGTGGCACGAAGGGCAGCAGAAACCCGAGGAGAGCTCCCCTCGTCCCCTTCCTAGCTATGAAGCCGCCGGCGAAGAGGGCCCCAAGGCCTATCAACATGAACTCCTGGGTAGTGTACTGTCGTGGGGCATAGACGAAGAAGTAGTAGAGGATCGCAGAAGCAGCAGCCAACCCCAGGAACCAGAATCCCGCGCCGCCCCTACGCTCCCGGTACGTGGGTTGAATGTACGCGTCGTAGGCCGGGGACGCTGTGGAAGGATTCGTCATGGGAGCGCTCGATTGGGCGTGTCCCTCGTATGCCTGGGGGTTCGCCTTCGGACCCGGATTGGAGTGAACGCCCGGGTTGGAGTGAGTACCTGGATTGGGAGTCTGTAGGTGGCTGAGTACCTCACCCATTTTCTTCGCGCTGAAACTGTCATCCGTCAGCTTTTCCAGGATGCCCTGGCTTATGAGGAACACCTCTGGGCGGTTGAAGAGCTCCATATACGGTACGATCAGGATCCTGACGGCTGTTCCCGCCGCTTGCTGGCTCACCTCGACTTCAGCTCCCAGTCTCTTCCCGGACTTGAAGAGCTTTCCAAGGGGAAGGTTGCCCACAAAGTAGGATTTCAGCTTGCTGCCCCAGACGGCCTTTAAGAAACCGCGACCGTCCTCATCGTGACTCTCAAGGATCTTGAACTTCGACGCCTTCAAGGCCTGGGCAACAAAGCTCAGAGCCTCGGGCGCGCTCGCGTTTTGCAGGAATAGCTCCTGTAGTGCACCTTTGGGCACGTTATCCCAGCCCTTCAGTCTTGTCTAGGGCGTTATGAAACCTCTTATCGTATTATCAGCCACGAGAACGGAGCTAAGGACCTCTCCCCGCACCTAAGTAATAAATCTCGGAAGTCGATGTGATTCAAGGATGGCGCGATTCAAGCGTTGCCCCGTCTGTGGAGTGTCTGTCAAGCTCGAGAACGTGGAGAGGCACGTGACAAGAGCCCACCCAGGGCAGAGCGTGGACTTTGGCCTTTCGGAGGAGGAGGAGGCCATCAGGGTCGAGAAGCGTCGGAGGCCCCGGCTGCGCAGCAGAGAGAAACTGTTGTATCCGGTGCTGGCCGTTGTCATAGTGGTTGCCGCGGTTGTTGGCGTTGCTCTCAGCCTCCGTCCTCAGCCAGATAGTCAATCTGGAACGCCAGCAGCTGACTTTGTGCTGCTCTCGACGGACGACAACCCCGTCCATCTAGGTAGCCTCAAGGGACGCGTCATCCTCCTTGACTTCATGGACGTGGATTGTGGAGTCTGCAGGCAGGAGACGCCCGAGGTTCTTGTCCCTCTATACGCCAGCTACCGGAATAATGTAACCTTCCTATCAATAAACGTGGGCTTCATTGGTGATGATGACACAGTTAGTGAAATCGTCTCGTTCAAGTCCCTCTACGACGCCACGTGGACCTACCTGGTGGACGATCGTACCGTGGCCCCGAAGTACGGAGTCACCGGCACGCCCACAACATTTGTCCTCAACCCCGATTTGACGATTTATGCGTCTTTCAAAGGCCGGGCTTCTTATGAATCCCTCTCTGCAGCCTTGGATGGTGCCCTCGGGGACTGACGATGGAGGATGCCTCGTGGAGGGTTTTCTTGTTGCTCTCCCTGGGGGGGCTTGGGCTCAGCAGTTACCTGACGACTGTGAGCTTCATTGTCGTTGATCTCTCCTACTGCGAGCCCCTCCCCTTCTTATCGTGTGAGGCCGTCATCTATAGCCCCTACGCCAGGGTGTTCGGCATCCCGGTTGCCCTTGTGGGTGCCCTGGGATTTGCCGCCCTTTTCGTGATCTCCTACATCGCGTTGGTATCTGAGGAACAATCTCGGTTCAGGCTCGACTTCCTTGCAGCGGCTATATCTGTCCTTGGCCTGGCATTCGGTATCTACCTGAACTACCTGGAGTTCATTGTTATCCGTTCTCTCTGCATACTCTGCTTGGTGACCTTCCTCCTCGTCGTTCCCATGGTCGTCCTTAGCCTGCGTTCGGTTCTCTCTCCCGCGCCAAGCGCCTGAGGCTCCCCTCGACCTGGAGGGTGTGGGAGTTGCTCATGCTTTAATACGGGGGGACGTATCACGCCGTTATGCGGGGCATAGAGTCCGTGACCGCTAGGAAGGGTAGGAAGCTAGTCACCAAGATAGAACCTCTGATCCTCTTCGTATCCAACTTCAGTGAGTGCTTCAGCTTCTACAGGAAGGCCCTTGGCCTCTCGCTGAAAAGGCAGGTGGGGGAGTTGGCCGAGTTTGACGTGGGGGGCCTCACCTTCGCCCTTCATGGTACCGGAGAAGGGGATGGCCCGACCTCCAGGACCCAAGATGCACCCCTCGCCGTACACTTGGTGACCGACGACATAGGGAAGGTGAAGGAATCCATCGAGGCATGGGGAAGCACATTGGTAAAAGGCCCTGAGGAGAAGGACTACGACTCGCACAAAGTTCTAGAGGCGACCTTCATAGACCCCGGCGGCAACCAAATGGAGATCGTCCAGTACCTGAAAACCCCCGACTCAGCAACCTGATGCCTGCCTTTAAGGGACTCCGCTCCCCGTCACCTCATCGATGGATCGGAAGCCCTTCGCCTTCAAGGTCTCCTCGAGTTCTTCAACTAGGTATCTGACTACCAGGGGCCCCCTTAGAATGAGAGCCGTCAGGATCTCCACAACTCCCGCACCGGCAGCCAGCATCTCGTACGCTTGCTTACCCCTTAGGATGCCGCCGACCCCGATGATGTTTATGCCCTCGCCGAACTCCGAGTAGAAGTCCTCAACCGCCCTGAGAGCAAGAGGAAAGAGCGGTCGTCCGCTGAGGCCACCCCTACCGAGACCAATCCGCTCCTCCATAACCGGGAGGGTGTTGCACAGAGTGAAGTTTCGAAATCCCCGCTTGACAGCCCGGCTGCCTATCTCCAGCAACCTTTCCCTCTCATCCTCCGCCTCGTAGGGTGAGAGCTTCAGGAACAGCGAAGCCGAGTCGGAATGAAGTCTCCTCAAGAGGACATCCAGGGCATCCAGGTCCTCCTCGAAAGTGCGCCCCGTCGCGGTGTTTGGACAGCTCAGGTTCAGCTCATAGGTGTTGGTAACTCCTCTCATCCCGTCATACGCCGCCACAAGGTCGTCCGCGCTCTCGCCGGTGACGCTGGCGATCAGAGGTACATCCAGGCTGAGCCTTTCAAGCCGGCGGCGAACATAGGTGGCACCCTTAGAAGGTAGCCCCATGGAGTTCACCAGACCCTCCTCTCGCAAGCGACGGGAGAACCAGGGCCTCGGATTCCCAGGATGAGGTCCGGCCCTGATGGAACCGACTACTACGAAGCTGAAGCCCAGGCGCGCCATAGCGGGGGTGATGTCCCCGTTCTTGTCGTAGCCGGCGGCAAGGCCGAAGGGATTGGTCATGTCGATTCCAGCGAAGGTGGTGTCTAGCGGAATTCTAGGCTTTCGGGGGGCGGGCAGGTACCGCCAGAAGTCCCTCCTCATGGCCCACTGCGACACATCGTGAGCCATGTCTGCCGGTAGGGCAGACAGGAGCGGTCTGAGGACCCGATAAAGGTCCATTCTCGGTTGGCAACACCCCACCCGTAATAAGCCTTGTCTGCAGTTATTGAACTACGGCCATTGGGTACTTGCTCTCGAAGGTCCTACCTTGGGCAAAGCGCTCAAGGCTGAAGGGCGAGAGGTCCAAGGTCTCGCATCTTCCGCTCACAATGAGCTCAGCCAGGCATTTGCCCACGGCCGGGCTGAACTTGAAGCCGTGTCCGCTATACCCGGTCGACAGGTAGAGGCCGTCAACGGAGGGGGCTGGACCGATGATGGGGTGTAGGTCAGGCGTTGCCCCGTCCACCCCAACCCATCCTCGAACGAAGCGAGCCTCCCTCATCTCGGGCCACCTCCTTCCAAGTCGCGCAGAGACCGCCGCCACGAATTCGAAGCCCACACCGTCCGGCAGGGTATCAGGGTCCCAACTCCCCTCCACCTCCTCGTCCGTCCCAACGAGGACCGTACCTCCCTTCTCGGGCCTCCAGTAGGTGCCAGTGGTCATGTCAAAGGCCATGGGTGCATCGTGCATCGGTCTCGGAGGGAGCAGCACGCCAAGGGAAAGGAGGGCCGGTTCTACGGGGGTCTCTACCCCGGCCGTCTTGGATAGGCCCCGGGACCAGGGCCCGGCGGCGATTACCACGACATCCGCCTCCACTCTTCCCTCCGAAGTCCTCACGCCCCTTACCTCGCCTTCAGCGATGTCGACAGACAGAACTTCTGTACCCGTAAGGAACTTCCCGCCAAGGGCTTTGGCCCTTTCAGCATAGGCGGCGTTTAACTGGTAAGCGTCCCCGTAGCCCGCGTCCCTCTCGAGGGCTGCGAGGGCAATATCGCTCATCTCGAAGTATGGATAAGCTGCTTTCGCAGCTTCGGCCTCTAGGAGTTCCACGTCTACGCCCAGGGATCTGTGCATGGCCACGTTCTCCCTGAGGGCCTTCTCGTGCTTGGGTCCCGCCATGAGCAGGAGGGGTTGAGGCTGGAAATCGGCGGAAGCGCCCACCTCACTCTCGAAGTGGCGAATTATCCTGAGACTTTCCTTCACTATCTCGACGCAGATCCTGTTAGAGTAGTGATGCCTTATGAAGGAGGCAGATCGGCCCGTCGCCCCAGCTCCAACGTGAGCTTTGTCGATGACGAGGACACCTTCCACCCCCCTGCTCAGAAGGTTGTACGCAAGGCTGGCTCCATGGATACCGGCGCCTACGATCAGGACATCTGCCCTCTCGGTCAACGCGGGGTGGGACGGCCCACGACGGGTTAACCCTTTTCCTAGTCTCCGGGCCGAGTAGCCTGCACCAACGTTGAAGGAACACCTTATTATGAGGCAGGCTCTTGATGAAGCGGTGGGCGTGGCGAACTCGACTAAGAAGGAGATCGAACAGCTGCGGCTGGAGAAGGACAGATTCTTCAAGGAATCGCCCCACTCCCCCATCCCTCCGGAGGAGCGCGCCACCTTCAACGGTCTGAACTACTTCCCGCACACCCAAGACATGGTCTTCGAGCTTGAGCTCAACGAACTGTCGACTGTAGAGGAGGTGGTCATGGCCACTAGCATTCCTGGGGAGGAGTCCCTGTACCATAAGGTGGGTTACCTCGAATTCGAAGTCCAGGGCGCTAAACAGCGCCTTTACGCGTACAGAAGCGCCCACGAGCACGAGGTGGGGAGGCCCGCCCTCTTCATACCCTTCAGGGACGGAACGTCTGGAAAACAGACCTATGGCGCCGGACGCTATCTGGAGGTCGAGGTGAGTCCCTCGGGCAGGTACTTACTGGACTTCAACCTCGCCTACAACCCATATTGCGCCTACAGCGATCTCTACGTCTGCCCCCTTCCGCCGGGGGAGAACTGGTTGAAGGCTGAGATTCGGGCGGGCGAGAAGAGCTACTCCTAGGTAGCCAGACGCTCGTGCCGCCGGACTCGGCCCGAACCCTCTTTGGATATTGAGATTCATTATCATTCTCCATCGCGAGAACCAAGGAGAAATCTGTATAAAGAGAGAGTCGCGAAGGGCCACAGGTAGACTCGCCGCAACAGTCGAGGCCTGCGAACGCAAGTCGCCGCGTACCCACCGAGGTGTTTCACGAACATTAGGAGCTGCCGTGGATGAAGAAGTGGTTTGTCCTGACTGCCTCATTTGCCCTGCCTTTTCTGGCAGTCCTGTCCTACTTCGCCCTTCAAACCCTGGCAGCCTCCACCGTCATCGATCTGAATGCGGGGACGGCCACTGCCACCGAGAACAGCAGAAAGGTTTTCAAGAACCCGCGGGGCCTGAACTACTACTATGTATTCTACCTCGATGACGCCGACGACTTCATCCGATACGCTTATTCAGCTGACGGTTTGTCGTGGACATCGGGGAATGCGGCCTCTGGTAATGCCCTCGAGATGGTAACCGGCGACGCGTCCTCGTGGGCTACCGCCATCTATGATGACGGAACCAAGCTCAATGTGTACCTCGTTTATGAGATTGACACAAGTGCGAGGTTGACCTACAGGTACGGAAACATTACTGACAGTGTCTCAACGATTACCTGGGCTGCCGAGCAGGCGTTTGGGGGCTTTTCCCTGGATGCCTACGGAGTGTCCCTTGCCCTCTCCTCCAATGGTCGGCTGTTCGCCGCCTGGTCCGACGAGAGGGTGCCAGGCTTCGAGGCGATGAGAGTCTTCGCCTGGGATGTCATCCCCGCTGGCGAACTCCTATCCGGCGCCAACAGCGCCATCACCGAGACAGATCGTCTCATCGTGACGGCGAACCCGACGGGTGCCACGAACGAGATAAACGTGGTGTACCAGGAGGGAACCACGATCCTCAACGCTGTAAAGGTCACTTCCGACGGCACCGCCCCTACGTATGGCACCAAGAGCGAACTGACGGGGATGGGTCTCAGCCGGGCAAAGATTTCGGCCGCCACCGACGCTCAAGCAAGCCCAGATACCCACGTTGCCTATACAAACGGCACCAGTGTCGAGCACAGAACCTACAGGGAGGCCTCCGGCCTCAGTAGCGCGACTACTGTCACAACGGCAACGCCGGACTCTCTGTCGCTGGCCGTCGACGAAACCTCCACCCCTGACAAGGCTTTCGTCTTCTACACCAAGAACGGAGTAGCCGGAGACGTCTTCTTCAAGACCACTCCTGTGGACACCATCTCTTTTGGCAGCGAGAACACGATTGACGATGATTCAGAGAACATCGACTATCTCTCCGCCTCCATGAAGGATTGGGGGGGAGACAGCAAGATACCGTTGGCTTACACCACCCAAACGTCGTTCCTGGTTAGGTTTCACGAAGCCGAGGAGGGCGCACCTCCCTGCGGCGCTCTTACTGTAACCACCAGCGACCCCTCAGGCCAGCTTTGGTTCAATGAGACGGTGGAGCCCGATGGCCAGGCGTTTACAACCCAGGTCAACGTCTCGGCTTCCTTTCAGACTTCAGCGATTCCCGCTCTCAACGTCACGAACGACGGGAGCGGGTCGTGTAGTATCACCCTTAGGTTGATGAGCGACCCGGGTGCCGGGCGCTCCATGAAATACAATACCACCAACAGCGCCCCATGGCCGGAGGATACCTCCAAGGAGGTCCCGGTGGATCCTTCCAGCGTGACGGCGTGTACAGGCGTAGCGTCGGGGGGGACCTGCGACATCTGGCTATGGGTTGACTATGAAAACGCTCTCGGAGGTCAGCTAACCCTGACCGTGCGCGTGGAGAGCGTCTAGTGAAAGAAAAAGGAGGTGAGAAAGTGAAGAACGGAACATGGACTGTGGTCCTCGCCTTGGTGACCGCAATCGCATTGCTACCCGCCATTGCAGGGCGCGTGTCCGCCGCCACCCAAGACGTCACGACCACATGGAACGTGGCCCAAGACACATCCTTCAGCGTTTCCTTCCCCGCAGGCCACTCGGGGGTGGACTTCGACCCCAGCACTGGTGATTTCACGAACCTGGCGGCAACGGACCAGACGGATGCCCAGTGGGCCTACCGAGTGACCAACGACGGCAACGTGAACATCAACGTCTCGGCTGTGTTTACCACGGACTTCCCAACCGGCGTGACGGAGTTCAGGAGCTGCACTGCATCTAGCGGTGGAGCCCCAAGTGGCACATGCTGGTGGTGGACCGACACGAACGAGACGACCAATAGCCAGACGATCATCAACGACCTGACCCCAGGTTCCACTGCTGACCGCTGGGCTTGGACTACAGGGAGTGGTGTCCTTGCGGGGACGTACCCAAGAACGTACAGACTCACGTCGACGGTGGCCTAGATCGGGAGCGCGCAGCGTCCGATCCTGGATAGCCCTGGCTGTCACCATCACGGTGATAGCGGCGACGTACCTAGCGCTAACGCTGCCCCAAGAGGACCCTAGCACGGTCCCAGGCAAGGAGGAGTTCGACTACGGGGGCACCATTATCCAGGGACCCCTGCAGTACACTCCGAACTACAATCCTTGCACTGATGACTACAGGCCTGACTACGGCGCAGATTGCGACAGGCAAGGCGCCATATTCGGAGAGTTACCGAAGGTCCCCGCCGATATGGCCGACGTATCAGCCAGAGTCTTCAGAAACTCTCAGGGCTTCATCACGCTGGGACGAGTCCCCCAGTCGTACTGGCAGAACCCGGAGTTCTACCCCGGTTGGTCTCAGGCCCATTTCGATGAGGTCTACATGAGGGACAGAGGAGACATAGTTACACCCATCGGGTTCGGTGCCTATCCGAGCATAACTCAGATCGTGACAAGGGAGCGAACGGAGCAGTGGACCTTCAGCTTCTTCCTGAAGGATGGATGGGGAGTGACTCACTGGCAGGGCATGGTTCTGGAAATCGAGATCCCCCAGGTTGCCCTTAAGGCCAACTTCCAGGAGCCGCTGCTCGATGAAGACGGGAATCCAGTCACCCAAGACGTAGCGTTGGCATCAGCCATGAACCCGACCTTCACCTTCGCCAATGACGAGGTCTACGACGGCTTCGCAGCAGATCTCCTGTTCCCCATCGAACAATCCAAGCGCATGGTCGTCCTCCAGCCCAACTACCCCTCTTTCAGCCAGGGATGGGTCAGAGCCGTCACCGTTGAGGTCAATCTGGGCGCCCTATCGCCCGGAACTTGGTTCTTCTTGGTGAAGGCAGACATCCCGACGCAGGAGATCGGGGAGCTCTACTTCTACGAATACGGCCACTACTATCAGCCCAGCGGATTTGGCATAGTCCTCTTCCAGGGGATCCTCGTGGTGGTGTGATGAATGGGGCGGGCGAGATGGTGGATAGGACTTCTCTGGTCCCTCTTACTCCTCCACCTCGCAGCTCCCGCCATCGGCTTGGATCTGGGAGTCACATGGCAAGTCGGCCAGCCTCCGGGAATTACAACGGAGCCGGCTACGGACATCACGGAGAGCAGCGCAGTCCTTAACGGCGCTCTGACGGATCTCGGCGGCCTTGCGACAGTGGAGGTCAGCTTCGAGTGGGGCACCTCTCCCGCTCTTGGTCAAGAAACAGCCCCGCAGCCGCTTGGGGAGACTGGTAGTTTCCAGGCGGTCCTATCAGACCTGGAGCCTGACAGGGAGTACTACTACCGCGCGAAGGGTGTCGGGAACGGTGCGACCGTCGGAGATACGCTGACTTTCCAGACCCTTGCGGCCGCTCCGGTGGGGGATTTCTTCCCTTACTGGCTGTACATCTTAGTCCTTGTGATAGTAGCTTCAATTGTGGCCTACGTTCTGCAAAGGAAGTACTTTCCCAGAGGGGCCAAGCGAGAACTTAAGGAGAGGCTGGCGTCCGCGCTAACTAGGCTCAAGGAAGACAGCCAGAGCCCTGATCGCTGGCTTGAGGTCGCAGAAGCTTATCTGGCATTGGGTAAGCTGAAGATGGCCCAATCGTACGGCGAGAGGTCCCTGAGCCTAGATGCTGGTCACGCGAGGGCACGAGCCCTAGTAGATGATGTCAAGGGGCGTCTGGCAGTCGGGAAGGCTGAGGCTAAGGAGGTGGAGGATGTTGAGGCCAGCGGCTTGAAGGAGGCAAGGGAGCAGCTCGTCCAAGAGCTGAGACCGTCGGAGACGATAGTCTGCCCATTCTGCAGCACCTTCTTGGGGGCGACCGCGATAAAGTGCTTCGCTTGCGGCCGCAACGTGGACAAGGTTGAAACCCTTGAGGAGAGGATAGACCGTGCGAAGGCACGGCTGGAGAGAGACGAGGATGACCAGGATGCCCTGTTGACCATGGCAGCTTATCTGGTCCTCAACGAGCGACCAGAGGAGGCGCTGGAGATGTTGAACAGGCTCAGCCTTGTGGATGAGCACTATCCGGGAGTCTGGTGGGTGAAGGCGAGGGTGTTCAAGAAGTTGGGCAAACCGAAGGCTGCGGATGCTGCCATCAAGAGAGCTCTTCAGTTGGCCGATGAGGGAGATAAGGGCTGAAGCCTGCCACTCAGTTCGAGTTGGGACCCTCCGGGGACGCGGACATCCGAGAGGACCTGGCAAACCTAACGGTCTCTCTCGTCCGATACAGAATACAGTTCTTCAGCTCCCTTGAAGTGTAATGATTCTGGCTAAGCCACGTAGCTCCCGTGCCTGTCGATGGAGAGGAAGACCCTGTAACTTCTCCGGGAGGTTCGTGCGTTTCAGCCTAGCTTGTAGACCCGGTCACCAGGCCTGACCCTTTGCCCTGTCTTGATTCCCACCTCTTGACCAGGGCCAGCACCCTCAACCTTCTCCCTCTCGATCTCCATGGATTCTATTACCAGCGAGAAGTCCGTCGTGGCACCCTGGATCTGAATCTCGTCCCCTACCTTGATGGAGCCATCGGTGAGGCGTATGGCGGCTACCTCGGGCTTCGCGTAGTACTTGAACACCTCTCCGACTTTCACCCTTTCCATTCACAAACCCGCCAGCTTATGGTGAGTTCGGTTTAAAAAAGCTTCCTGAGGCGAGTTTCTGACTTGAGCCCATCTGGGTGCCAAGATGAGCCGTGAAACCATTACCACTGTACGCGGCCGTCCAATGCCCATATCCCGGGGTTTCGGTCAATTCAGAAGACTCACATCGTTCTCATTTCGAGAAACATTTAAGTTATCACCAGGTCTACCCGAAGTGGGGGGAGCTTTGTGGTCCTGCCTCTCAGCATCCTGGAAAAGTCGCTAAATAGGAAGGTATCCCTGCTTCTGAAGGATAGCAGGATTCTCAAAGGCATCTTGGTCGGCTATGACGACTACATGAACATGGTACTCGAGGGCACAGAGGAGACTCAGGGGGACCAGGTGAGGAGGATAGGTACCGTCATACTCCGAGGAAACAACGTCGTTACCATCGTGCCGGAGTGACGCTTGGGCATTCAGGTTTATTAAGTAGCCTTACAGTTACGATCTGGGATGCAGGCCATCGTACTGGCTGGAGGCTTAGGTACCCGACTGAGGCCCATCACTTACTCTCGTCCGAAGGCCCTGGTGCCCCTCCTCGACAAACCCATGGTCATGCACATAATCGAGGCCCTCCCTGACGTGGTTGACGAGGTCATCATTGCGGCTAGCTACATGATAGAGGCCCTGGAGGAGTACTTCGACGCAAATCCCATTAGCATCCAGGTCACCATCGTGGACGAGGAGGAGCCCCTGGGCACGGGGGGGGCCCTGAAGAACCTAGAGCCCAAGATCGACGGGCCCTTCCTAGCAGTGAACGGCGACGTTATCAGCTCCCTCAGGCTTGAGGACCTCCTGGCCTTCCATGGGGAAAAGGGTGGGATTGGCTCCATCGCCCTCTGGCAGGTGGAGAATCCCGAGGCATACGGGATCGTGGGCGTCGCGGCTGATGGCAGGGTGGAAAGGTTCCTCGAGAAGCCCTCAGAGGAAGAGGTTTTCTCCAAGCTCATAAATGCCGGTGTATATCTGCTCGAGGAGGAGATCCTTGGCCTCATACCCGATGGTCGACCCGCCTCGATGGAACGTGAGGTCTTTCCAAAGGCTGTCGGGAAGGGCCTGTACGGCATGACATTCGAGGGCTACTGGGCAGACGCTGGCACTCTGGAGAACTACCTAGCGGCAACGAGAATCCTCCTCGGTCATGGCGGTAGCTCGTTGGAGACAGGTTGCGTAATCAACTCGAAGGCGGGAATCCTCGACCCGGTGTACGTTGGGCCCTCTACCGTTCTTCGCGGAGGCTTCGTGGGCCCTTATGTCGGGCTGGGTATGGGTTGTGATTTGGAGGGTGCGAAGATCGCCAACTCCGTCCTCTTGGACGGCGTGAAGGTGGAGGAGGGGGTAATCATCGAGGGGAGCCTGATTGGTTCGCAGGCCACGATAGGCCGCGACTCAAGAATCGAAGACTGCGTCGTCGCCGATCGTGCCCAGATTGACAGGGGCTCGAGAATCATAGGCCAGCAGGTGGGCCTATGACCCGTCTCTTCGGGACAAATGGCATTCGAGGGGTTGTCGGACAGGAGATGACGACATCTCTGGCCCTCGACGTGGGAAGGGCCATTGGAACCATCCTCCATGGTGGGAGTGTTGCCGTCGGGAACGATACTCGGCTCTCCGGTGCAATGCTCAAGGCGGCGGTCATCTCAGGCTTGACGTCCACGGGATGCAGTGTGGTGGACGTCGGCACGGCGCCCTCTCCCTCAATCCAGCACTACGTCAAAACCCATAAGGTCGGGGGCGGAGTCATTATTACGGCCTCCCACAACCCGCGCGAATACAACGGCATAAAGGCCCTGGACGCCAGGGGCATGGAGGCCTCGAAAGAGGATGAAGAGCGGATTGAGGACGTTTACTTCAGCAGGGCCTTCAGCGAGGGTACTTGGAACTCTGTTGGCACCGTAGGCGTGGTGGATGACTGCAACCAGGCCTACCTAGGAGCGATTCTGAAGCATGTGGACACGGCCCTCGTCCGTGAGTTGCGGTTCAAGGTAGTTCTGGACTGTGGCAACGGGGCTTCATGTTTTACCTCCCCCTACCTCCTAGACCGGCTAGGCTGTCAAGTGGCCACCCTCAATGCTCAGCCCGACGGCACCTTCCCGGGTCATCCTCCTGAACCAAGGGAAGAACACATCCGAGAACTGATGCAGATGGTGGTGGATACGCGGGCCGACCTGGGCGTCGCCCACGATGGCGACGCCGACAGGGTGCTTTTCGTGGATGAAAAGGGTCGGTACGTCGAGGGCGACCGGTCACTGGCTCTTGTAGCGGGCTACATGGTCCGCAAAATGGGCGGCGGAACCGTAGTGACTCCTGTCAGTTCATCCAGCGTCGTTGAGGAGATAGTGCAGGCCAGCGGTGGCCACATCCTCTATACCAAGGTCGGCGCACCCCTCGTCGCCCGTCGAATGTATGAGGAAGAGGCTGTCTTCGGCGGGGAGGAGAACGGGGGCCTGATATTCCCGAAACACCAGTTCTGCCGCGATGGGGCTATGGGGCTAGCGGTGGTTCTGGAGCTTATGGCCGCTGAGAAGGCGAGCCTCTCAGAGCTGCTCTCGGTAGTCCCCTCTTATCACTTGGTGAAGAGCAGCGTTCCCTGCCCTCCAGAGCTAAGGGATAGGGTGATGGAGGCTCTAATTCCTCGACTCAGGGGCGAACGGATTGAGACGGTTGATGGACTGAAGGTCTATAGAGAGGGAGGATGGGTCCTCGTGAGGCCCTCGGGCACGGAGGCGATATTCAGAGTTTTCTCCGAGGGCGGGACCCTGAAGGAGGCGAAGGGACTCAACAAATGGGCCGTCTCGGTGCTTGATGAGGTCGTCGGAGGTCTGGGTGAGTCACCGTGAGGCGTCGGCCCGCCATCTCACATCAGAGACGCTAAGCCGTATGCCATTAGGCCACCCAGGCTGGTAGCAATTAGGTTGACGGTCTTCTTCGAGACCAGGCCCCTCATCTCTAGCGTCGCGCCTATCAGGCTGTCCAGCTGACATCCCGCGAAGCCGACCACTACGGGGATGGAGAGGAGGGCGAAGGAAGAGGGGAAGCTGGGAGTCTGACCTGCGACAGTCGGCATCAAATATAGGAAGATCCAGGCCATGAAGGTGGTGTATATAGCGGCCAACAGGGCGGCCCCCTGGCCGAACAGCGAGACGCCTCCGTTGGTCCCCGGTTTAACTCTCTCCAGAGTCGTGATTAGGTAGGTCCTAGGAGATAGCACCCCAATCTCGCTGGCGAGGGTGTCCGATGCGGCCACGCTAATGGCCGAGACGAAAACGAGGCCACTCAAAGGCTTCGGGAAAGCGGGGTCCGCAAGGAAGCTGAAGATGGCCACAGCAGTGGGGGCCAGGCCATTCGCTAGCACATTGCTGTACCGTCGCTCTCCTCTTATGCCCTCTTGGGCCCCAATGCTCCTCTTCTCCGAAAACTTGTATCGTGTGGCGATGAAGCTCGTCACCAGGAAGAGCAGCAGAAGAAAGAGCCAAAGGACATCGCCGAATATGCCAATGACGAAGCCGACCGCGAAAGCCGCCAAGGAACCATCCCACGTAAGCACATCTCGGAGATATGCAAGGCTCGCGAGAGCAGTGCACAGGATGGTCGTGATGAGGACGGCCTCTGGAGCGACCATCGCCCGCCTATTTGCCACCCCTCTTAAATCCTTTCGTGAGACTGCTAGGAAAGCGCCGGATTCAAAACCATTTGTCCAGCTTGCTTTGCGCTCGCGCCGACAGCCCCTGCCGGATCTTCGTCAGGGCGGAGGCCACCCGGTCCCGAGAGAAGTCGAACTCGGTGCACAGGAAGTCCGAGATACCCTCTTCATCAGGCTCCTGCCACTCTAGCAAGTAATCATCCGTCACTTCGGGTTGCAGAAAGATCCGTCGGATTTCCTCGAAGTCCTCGATGATGTAACCTTCAGAATCCATCACAGACTCCAGATCCTCACGCTCTCGAATCAAAGCAAGGGCCTTCTTGGGCCCTATGCCCTTTATCCCCTCATTGAAGTCCGTTCCCATCAGGATGCCTAGGTCCACCAGCTGCTCCCTTGTGATTTCGAGATTCTCCATGTTAGCCTCCAGAGTTATCAGTTCGATGTTAACCATCACGTACTCGCGCCGACGTGGGAGCTTTCTTCGACCTGAGAGGGCCAGGTTCTTCACCAGACGTGGGCAACCGTACAAGAGGGAATCATAATCTTGGGAGCCGGTGGCCCATACATCTCCCTTGAGGGCCATATAGCTGGCCTGGGCCTCCCCGTCCTGTGGTGCCTGAACGCTCGGAACACCCATAAAGTCGAGCAACTCCCTAGCGCTATCGACCATGTCACCTGTCAGGCGTGCAGTCTGCTGAGCCTTGGTCCTGGCCCTCTCCATGTCACCGGCTTCTAGCGCCTCCCGCCACTCCACCTCGGCTCGGGTGCGAACCTGAACCCTACCCTCGAGGACCCCCGTCTTCAGGGGATGTGGTTCGCCGTCGAAGACGTAAACGGGCAGGATGCCGTGATGGAGTATGTTAGAGGTCCTGTAGATCAGCCCGCTGAGGTGGGAAGTCACCCTGCCAAGTCTGTCCATGAGGGGCGTGCCGTCGGGTTGACGTATGATGGATAGGAACTGATATAGAGCGTTGTAGGCGTCGATGGCGATGGCTCGTCCACGAAAGTCCCGGAGCTGCTTCACCTCGTAGGAGAGGAGGTCCCCCAGGTCGATGCCCATGGGCGAAGGCTCAAGGCCCTCTATGGGTAATAGCTTTACCCCTCATGCCTCATCAATCGCTACGGTGAAGGCCTCCTCCCCTACCTCGCACTCCACCGCGTAGGCTGGTTCCCCCACATCCTCAACGAACTCCAGCGTCCGGGCGTTGACCTCTTCCGTTATGTACTCCTTCATGTTTGCCAAAAGGGCCCTCAACCCTGCCCCTGCCATAATCCTAACCGATATGGGCTGTTCGTCGTCCAGGTCGAGTTCCGCCCTAGCCTCCAAGACAACTCTGATGATCTCGTTGGCATAGCCTTCCGCCCTGGTCTCCTCCGTCATCGTGGTGTCCAGGAATACTAAGCCTCCGGGGAACTGCTGGGCGACCACGTGGGGCGGCATGATGGCCTGAAAGCTCACCATCCCCGGAAGAATTTGGATGACCTGACCCTCGATGCCCATTTCGTACGCTCCCTTGTCGATCCCCGACTTGATCTTCCATGGGTCCTGAGACCTGAGAATGAGCTCAATCTTTTTGGCCCAGACCTTGTACGACTTGGCAAGGGCATCTTCGTGAATCTGCATCTTGAGGTCCGCACCTTTCCAGAACTCACCCTTCTCTAGGATGTCCGCCTCCTTAGCGTTGGCGTGGCTTAGGATCATGGCCTTGAAGCTCTCCGCAGCGGCGGCCGTCATGGGATTCGCGGCCCTGATGGCGATTCTTGGCACGGGCCACAGGATTTCTACCCCTGCCTTGCCACGGGCTTTCGTGACGGCCTTGTCAATCTCCTTCGCAACCTCGATGTAGTCCTTGAGCGTGGCGTCATCCACTTCGACGCTGTACCCGGTGGGGCTAACTGGCCTCGGTGCGGCTCCTTTCATCGCCGCGGCCCCCGCGAGTCCCAGGGCGGCGTCAAACGTCTCAAGGGCCTTCTCAAACCCACCCTCCGTCATCGCCTTTCCGACGTCCATTGCCAGGGTTTCAGCCCTTGCCTTCCTCTCATCGCGGGGCACCCCATACCTCAGGGCGGTGGTTATGGGACTGACAGCAAGAGGCCCCAGCTGGGCCTTCTCCCGGTCGGTTACCAGTAGGAGTTTCCTCACGATCCTCCGGAGGTCCTCAAGGGCTTCCGAGTCTCCTTTCCAATTCTTCAGCTCCTTTCCGTGGAGGCCCTCCACCTCTTTGAGAACGTCGAGCATGTAGAGGGGCAGTAGTACAGGCTCTCGGCCCTCTACGACCGTCGCGAGGTAGGTGGCCTCACCTCGCTCGACAACGAACGTGTCCTCCGCCACCTCCACCTTGTGGATCAGAACTCTCTTGCCCTCTCGCGAAGCACTTCGGATGTACTCCTGCACGCGTTCCAAGCCATCGTGGAAGGTGTCCCTCTCAGGACCTTCCCTGGACCTACGACTCTCATGGAGGACCGATTCCCCAGAGGGTAGGAAGAGCAGTGCGTCTTGCACGGGATAGGTCCTCGCGGGGGCGACAGCGAAATCCCTGACGTCCCTCATTACCTGGGACGATTCGTCCAAGAGCCTCTTGTAGGAGACCTCGAGGTCGATGGACGCCTCTCCCCGCTCCTTCGGCCGCAGACCCAGTTCTAGCTCTTTTGCATCTCCTGGCCCGACTTTATCAATCCTCGTCTCCCCTCTTACCTCTACCTCCCCTGTCAGCTTAACTTCCAGATCCACCGCAGGCCAATCACCCTTGTTGACGACCTCAACGACACATCTATTCCACGCACCGCTCTGGAGCCCCACTGTGGGGGTCTTCACCGAGAGCTTGGGACCTCTGCCCCACCCCGCACCACCCTCTTGAGCGAGAATGGCATCGCGAGCCTTCCTAAGTAGCAGCTCAGACTGGTCCAAGTCGGATTGGCTAACGGCCCTCTGTGCCACATCTAGCATTCTCTGTATCTCCTTCGTCTCCTCCTCCGTCAAGGAGACCTCCTGGAGGACTCGGCTCATGTTCTCCAAATCGCCCTGATACTTCTCGAGCAGGAAGGCCTCCCTCATCTCCTGCGTGGCAGACTCCGCCTCCTCCAAGTGTCGATGTACCTCCCCCAGCTTTCCATCCGTCAGGGCGCTCTTCGCCTTGTTCAGGATCTCCCTGGGCTTCGCGGTGTCGGCTCCTGCTCTCTCCAGGGCCCCCAGCGTCTGATCGATTCTTTCCAGCGCTTGCTCTACGTTCTCGGACGCGACTCGCTCCTTTAGGGCGCTTACGGACTCCTCAAGGGAGGTGACCAGCCTTGCGGCGATATCGTACTCCCCCCTTGCCAGGGCCTTCTTCGCCTTGTCCACCTCATTTCTGCTCTCCTCATACCTCCCTCCAAGGTCCATCAGCTCGCTGAGTCCAACGTGGGCCAGGTCCTCAAGTTGGACGTCTAGAACCCCGAGGGCGGCCTTCAGCTTCTTCTGTTGCTCCTGCTGGGTCTTGAGGGCCTTCTCCACAGCATCCTGGACAAGGTTCCAGGCTTTCTCGATGTCTTCCGTCACAGCCTCCTTGGCCGCGAGGAGAAGCTCCTCAGACTCACCAACATCCAGGCCCAGTGCCTTTCCTCCCTTTATGAGGCTGATAGCTGAACCGATAACGGATTCTGTCCCTTCCGGTCCACGAACCGTCTCGTCCTCGGCGAAGAAGATTAGCCTCCTTACTGTGTCCTCAATCCCTTCCAGATCACTTAGCAGCCCCGTCCACTTCTCCAGCTGCTGGTTGTAGTCGCGCTCAATCTCGTTGATGAGTTCCATCATGTAGAGGGGGAGCAGATCGGGCTCCCGCCCCAAGAGTACTCCCGCCAGGTACACATGGGACCCCCTCTCGATTATTATCTTGCTCTCCTCGAACTCAAGCCTCTTCAGCCCGACCTTCGTACGCTCCCTGAAGGAGTCCTTGACGAAGTCCTGGACGACTGTCAACATCCCGCTGAAGATGTCCTCGTCGATCTCGTCCATGGTTTTTCTCGACTGGTGGCATATCAGCCTCCCGTCGATGTGTACTAGGAAGACGTCCTCCACGAGGTAGGTGCCAACAGGGGAAGCTGTCACCTTGCCCTCGTGAGCTGTCCTCTCCTCCACATCATCGAAGTACCGACGGTAGGCCACCTCTACATCTATTGGGATATCGCCATCGGCCCACGGCCTGATGCTTACATCGATCCCCCGACTCTCGCCGGGAGCCAATTCGGGGATGGTCTCAAGACCTTTTGAGTCGAAATCTCCCCTAAGCCGCAGCCTTACCTGCCTAGCGGGTACTTTCCCCGCATTTCTTATGTAGAAGTGATAGCGTGTCCATTCGCCCTCAGTCAACCCCTCTTCTGGCAAGTCCAGAGTGATGTCGGGCACCACATCTCCCTTCACATCTTTGATGGACTCCCTGAGAGCGCGTCTCGCGTCCTCCAGGGATTTGAGCGACGCCTCGGAATCCACGCCCAAGGAGGCCTCCGCCACTTCTAGAATCCCCTTCGCCTCGCTCACGTCTGCCCCCAAGGACTCGGCCAGCTCGACCTGTCCCTTCAGGTCCTTCAGGAGAGGTTCTAATGTTGTCGGACCACCGCCGAGCCGGAGTAGGGCATTCCCGATGGCCGCCTTGATCTCCTCATGACTGCCCGTCTCCAGCATCTCCTCAACCTGGATGAGAACATCCTTGGTTTCCTCCAGCGAAGGGAGGAGGTCCTCCGCCTTCTGAGCCACCTCAGGGCGAGCACCCTCAGGCTTCAGGTCCTTCAGGGGCTTCCCGAGGCTGTCTATCATGAGCTTGGCCACGCCCAGTTCGCCGTGAGAGAGCGCCGCCTGGACATCGTCGAGCAACTCCTCCGTCCTTGTCATTGAGACACCCCCGGACTTCAGCCTCTCTACATCCTCCCGAAGGGATTCCATGTACTCGGCAAGATTCCCCATGGCCGATCTCAGCCGGGTCCTCTCGACGATGTCCTCTATGACCTTGGAGTACTCCAGCGCCTCCACGTATCGACCCTCTTTGAGGGCCTCCCGGGCCGTATTGAGAACCTGCTCCCCTCTCGGCACTGAGAGTCCCTCGCCTTTGGCCTCGCGTATGAGATGTCCCGTCTTCTTGAGGAGGTCCTTGGCGGCTACCTCTAGGCCCGATGTCAGGGACCCCGCGACGTCCTCCAGCGATGAGATACGTGTCTCAGCGACCTCCAGGTCCTTACCGTGCAGCGCTTCTTCGACCATCCTCAAGTCCTCGTCGGCTCCCTCGATGGCTATGTCTGCCCTCTGGAGATCCTCCATGACACGTCTGATGTGAGTCAGCCTCCGCTCAGCGTCAGCGATCTTCTCATCCAACTCTCTGGCTCTCCTCTCCTCCTCCTCCTCAGCCTTCCCTTCAAGAGTCAGGTAGGTCTCTACGGCCGACTCCAGTTCGTCGTTATCGATTGCCCTCCGGACTTCCTCCAGATCCTCGGCCTTGATGGCCTTGGGCGTCTCGTATATACTGATCAGCTTCTCGAGACGCTCCATTCGTGCATTCAACCAGCTCCGCAAGGATGCCCTGAGGCTCTCTTCTATCTTTTCGAGAACACGTATCGCTAGACCCAGACTTTCCATGTCCCCCGATTTCAGCGCTCCGTCAGCCCTCTCCACGGAGTCCTCTAAGGCCTCAGCTGGGATGCCCGTACGCTCGAGGACGGCAACTAACTCCCTGGAGTGCTCAATCGTCTCCCTTGCGACCTCTTCGGTCAAACCCTCCATCAACGACGAAGGGATTCTCTTCCCGAGGCGCGCCTCTCTAGCCTCTTTGCAGACCTCCCTGGCCAGCCTTGCCATGTCCATGGCCTCGAAGGCGTTGCCGTCATCCAAGGCCCTCCTTCCTCTTTCGAGGAACTCCTCGGCCTCTGGAGCCTGAATCTCCAAGCTCCGTAGCTCCAATATGTCCTTCTCCAAGCTCCTGAGCGATCGCTCGGCTGAACCACCAAGGGCTTCCTTCAGAGCTTCTGTGACCTCCTGGGCCTTGTCCAAGAACTCCTGCGCCTGGACCAGTTCCTTGGCCTCCAGGGCAGCCTCTGCTCTGTCCAAGAGGCCCGAGGCTGCGCTCACTTCTGTGCCCGCAACCCTGAACTCGGCTAATAGAGTCCTAAGCTCCCCTACCGCCAGGATGAACTTGTTTTCCTTTTTCGTGGCCTCAGCCTCGAACTTGGCCTCCACGAGGTCATCTATGTCGGTGTGACGCCCCTGCCCCAGCGCCCTCTCGACCTCGGCCAGCAGTTCCCGAGCCCCTAGGGCGCTCACACCGCCCTTTCCAGCCTGGTCTACGATCTTCTCCACCGTGGTGAAGATGTACTCCCTCTCCCTCTCCTTCCGCGCTTTTCTGGCCGCCCGGTTGGATGCCTGAAGATGTCTTCTGAAGGCTTTCCAGTCCCCCGTCTCTATGGCCGTCTCGGCCTTTTCAACTGAAACATCTGTCTTCTCGACATCGGCCTCCATGGACCGGAGTTCCTCGAGTTCGCTCCTCAGCAGCTCCACCGCTTCCAGGGCCTTGCGGTGCCGGGCAGCCTCGTCGGCGATCTTACGACAGGCGGAGAGCTGCTTCTTGACGACGCTGAACTTCCCATCCTCTACGGCCTTCCAAGCCTCTTCGAGGTGGCGCGCGACGCCAGGGAGGTCTGAACCCTGGCCCGCCTCGTCTTCCAGGAGTCTCTCCACGCTACGGATGGCATCCTCTGCCACCTTGCGGCGTCGAGCACGCTCTGCGAAGTCCCGTGCCGCCTTGGTCCAGGACTGTACGTCAGCGTAGACGCCGGACTTGAGGGCCTTCCTTGCCTTTTCCAAGAGTTCTCTGCCCTCTTCGACATCGGCTCCGCGATTCGCCGCCGTCTGAAGGGCCTTCTCAACGTTGGTTATGAGCTGGTGAGCACGGGCGTTCTTCCTAGCGTATTCCGCTGCCCTCGTGGCCCTCCTTATGAGTTCGCTGGCCAGGGGCACGTTGCCGTCAGCTATGGCTTTCTCGGCAGACTCCAAGAAGTCGAGGGCCTTACTGATATCGCCGCCTCTCTCCCTGGCGTAGCTTATCCTCTTTCTCGCGGTGGCGATGCTCTTTCTCACTCTTTGAATCCGACCTGAGGGATCGACCTCCTTCAGGACCGAGGCGAGGTCTTTGCTCATGCCCTTGAATACGCCCTGCGTTGCCCTCTCATCCAGCGCGGCTAGCTGCGACTCTGCCTCTTCAGTGTCGATTCCCGCCTTCGAGGCACTCTGAAGCCGGTCCCTAACCTGGCCAATCCTCTCTACCCAGGTTGAGCGCTGTCGTGCCACTTCGAGAGCCTTCTTCAAGGCCTGACCGTTCCGCGAGGCCTCTTCCAGGTCCCCGCTCTCCAGGGCCTCCTGACCGTCCTTTAGGAGCGTGCGCGCCAGCTTCAGTTCCAGTCCCGAGGGTTGTTCTTGGAGGGCCTGGAATCCTTCCTCTAGGAGTCTCGTGACCTCCTTCTCGCTCAGCCTTTTGACCCGTGACCTAGGTCCAGAACCGCAGAAAGAGCACGAGCTAGACTCCTCAGTGAGATTTGAGCGACAGAGGGGGCAAGTGCTCACCTTACCTGCTCCGTATTAGACCAGTGTCATTTTCAGCCGCCCCCGCGTCTATAAAGATGACTTCATAGTTATCAGGCCCGATAGGGTTTCGAGCCAGGCTTCCTCCGCGAGGCGCTAGCGGATGACAATCACACCATGAAGGGGGAGAAGATCACGAGCGCAAAACCCATCCACACCGTCAGCAAAATTATGAGGAGAATCCCCCCGAAGTTCACAAAGGCGGCGGCTACGATTATGGCCAAGGGTACGACAACCGATACAAGGACGTAGATAAGCCGCTCCAGCCACTCCTGCAAGCCGACACCTGCGAAGTGCAACTTCATGTCAAGGCGGCCAAGGCACTCTTCCTGATCTTCGCTATTCGATTCCTGACTCTCCCACCGTAGATTGCAGAACCCGCCACGAGCACCCTCGCCCCGGCCTTAGCCGCCAGCCCCGCCGTAACCTCGTCCACACCTCCATCCACCTCAAGTTCGACGTCGAGACCGCTTTTGTCGATAAACTCCCGGGCCTCCTCTATCTTGGGCAGCATCTCCACCATGAATTGCTGTCCTGCGAAGCCGGGCTCAACGGTCATAATCAGGAGGAGATCCACAAGCCCCATGAAGGGCTTCACTGCCTCGAAGGTGGTAGCCGGCTTGATGGAGAGGCCAGGACGGGCCCCGAACTCTCTGATCTCCTTGAGGGTCTTTTCCATCTCCTCCTCGGCTTCCAGGTGGACCGTCAAGATGTTGGCCCCCGACCGGACGAAGTCATCCACGTATCGTCTCGGCCTCTGTATCATGAGGTGAACGTCGAAGGGTATCTCGGTAACGGGGCGCAGGGAGGCGATGACGGGTGGCCCAAGGGTAAGGTTGGGGACGAAAACACCATCCATTACGTCCACGTGAAGGTAGTCGGCTCCGCCCCTCTCAGCTCTCTTCACCTCATCGCCTAGCCTGGTGAAGTTCGCGGAGAGGATGGACGGGGAGACCTTAATCATACACCCCGAAGGGCCTTCGATATTTATCTATGTCTCCTCGGGCACGATAAGCTTCAAGGGGAGGGCTGGCCTTGGCAATGCGGTGCTTCCCTGGTAAGGGGCAGCTGGTTGAAGGCGGGGGGCATTTTCCTCCTCTCCTTGGGCATAGCCACAGCCCTGGGCCTTGGCCTATCGGCTACTTCCCCGCCTTCTCAGTGTCAGTTCCCGGTCGTGCTGAGCGTTGAGACCTCCGAGGGAGGTCTCAGGGCCACCGTCACTTCCGTCGATGGGGAGTTCAGCATTCGCGATGTGGAGTACCAGATTGTGGAGGTGCGAGGGAGTTCCCTTGTAGTCCTCGACAGGGGCAACCTGACAGATGCGTTGACCGGTTTGCAGGGCGTAGTGTACCTTCCTGTAGACCCGCTGAACGGCGCTCTGGATCCGGGGGACCAAATCCTCGTCGAAGAGGCTGTTGGGGATACCCATGTTTTCCTGGCCACGCACGAGGGCATCCCCCTTGGCTGGAGCGCTGGATGCTAGGCAAGGGCAGGGGATGTTAAATAGGGGAGAAATCCTTCAGCGCACTCCATGGGCTGGCGCCGCAATCGTCCTGCTGGGGGCCAATATCGAGGGCTCAGCCCTTCCTCCCGGGAGCGCGCGAACAGATGCCGCTGTCCATCAACTATTAAGAAGGGGATGACATTCAGCCCTCTGCAGCGGGGGAGGAGGCATCATGGGCCAGGATGAGACCGTTGTCGCGGCGCTGAAGGAGAGGGCCCGTGTCCTCAGGGTTCACGTCCTGAAGATGACCCACGCAGCTGGCTCCGGCCATCCGGGCGGCTCCCTCTCCGCCACGGATGTCGTTGCAGCCCTCTACTTCCATGTTCTTAGGGTCGATCCGATGAACCCCCAGTGGCCCGATCGGGACAGGTTTATCCTCAGCAAGGGGCACGCCTGCCCCGTGCTCTACGCCGCTCTAGCCGAGCGAGGGTTCTTTCCAGTTTCCGAGCTGCTGACCCTGAGGAAGCTCGGAAGCCGCCTACAGGGGCATCCCGAGCTGGGAACGACGCCGGGATTGGAGGCCTGTGCCGGTGCCGAGGGGCAAGGCCTTAGCATCGCCGTTGGCATGGCGCTGGCGGCCCGCCTGGACGGCAAGTCTCACCGTGTATACGTGATGATGGGGGATGGTGAGCAGGATGTGGGACAGACCTGGGAGGCCGCCTTGAGCGCCGCCCATTTCAAGCTGGACAACCTTACCGGAATTGTGGACAGGAATGAGATCCAGCAGGAGGGTAGGACCGAGGACATTATGTCCTTGGAGCCTCTGGCGGACAAGTGGCGTGCCTACGGCTGGGAGGTCCTGGAGATTGATGGTCACGACATGGCGGCCGTCTTGGAAGCCCTGGACGGCGCTAGGGAGGTCAGGGGGAAACCTACGGTCATCATCGCCCATACGATCAAGGGCAAGGGGGTGAGCTACATGGAGAACGTCGTCCGATTTCACGGCACCGCCCCCACGGATGAGGAACTCAGGATGGGCTTAGCGGAGCTGGGGGAGACGTCATGAACCCGAGGCCCTGGAAGTCCGAGTCCATGAGGACCTATTTCGGGGAGGCCATGGTGGAGCTTGGTAAACGGCGACCAGATGTTGTCGTGGTGGGAGCAGATACCACCCAGTCCCTGAAGACGGCACTCTTCGGGAAGGCATTCCCTGAACGCCTTTTCAACGTGGGCATATCTGAGCAGAACATGATGGGCGTGGCCGCTGGTCTTGCCGCAGCCGGGAAGGTCGCCTACGCGGCCACCTACTCTGTCTTTGGTACGGCGCAGGTTTACAACATCATTCGCCAGTCCATCGCGTACCCGAACCTCCCGGTGAAGATATTCTGTAGCCATGCGGGGCTTACAGTAGGAGCCGACGGTGCCACTCATCAGATGCTCGAGGACATCAGCCTGCTGCGGTCTCTGCCCAATATGAAAGTGGTGGTGCCCTGTGACGGGCCTGAGGTGGCGAAGGTTGTCCAGGCCGCCGCCGAAGTCCGCGGCCCCCTCTACTGCAGGTTCAGCAGGGCCAGGTTCCCCACCCTGACCTCTCACGATGACCCCTTTGAGATCGGGAAGGCCACGCTGATGAGGGATGGGGAGGACGTGACCTTCATCGCCACCGGAATCATGGTCTCCAGGGCCCTCGATGCCGCTGAGGAGCTGGAGAGGCAGGGGGTCAGGGCCCGAGTGATCAACATGAGCACTGTGAAGCCCATTGACACCGAAGCCATAACCACGGCCGCCAGGGACACCGGTGGGATCGTGACGGCCGAGGAACACACCATATACGGCGGCCTTGGAAGCGCCGTGGCGGAGGTCGTCTGTCAGAGATACCCCGTGCCCTTGCAGATTATCGGCGTAGAGGACACCTTCGGCGAGAGCGGGGATGGCTTCGAGGTTCTCGACAAGTATGGCCTGACAGCTCAAAAGGTGCTTAAAGCAGCAATGGATGTCATAAGGAGCAAGGAGGTGGTGGCCTGAAAATCTTTCTGGACACAGCCCACATACCCCACATCAAAGAGGCGGCGGAGTGGGGGGTCCTCGACGGGGTTACGACGAACCCCAGCCTGATAGCGAAGGAGGGGCGTCCCTTTGACGACATCGTGAAGGAAATCTGCTCTCTAGTGGACGGCCCTGTGAACCTTGAGGTTGTAAGTGAGGATTTCCGAGGCATGATCTCGGAGGCTCGACAGCTGGCGGCGATTCACAAGAATGTGGTGGTCAAAGTTCCCATGACGCCCGAGGGCCTGAAGGCCGCCCGGTCCTTGAAGGGGGACGGAATCCGGACCAATGTCACCTTGGTATTTAGCCCCAATCAGGCTGTCCTCGCCGCCAAGGCGGGGGCCTACATCGTCAGCCCTTTCATCGGTCGACTGGATGATCAGGGGCACGTTGGGATGGAGGTCATCCGGCAGATTGTCGCTATCTACAGAAACTACGGTTTCGGTACCAACGTTCTGGTGGCTAGCATCCGCCATCCTGTCCATGTTCTGGAGGCTGCCCTGGCCGGAGCCCAGATATCTACCCTCCCGTACGCAGTCCTCAAGAAGATGTTCTATCACAGCCTCACGGACGTCGGTCTACGCAAGTTCATAGACGACTGGAGGAAGGTCCCGGAGGACATGCGTCCTTTCTGAGGTTCGAGAACGTCGGACCAGACCAATATATATAGACTGGGCGGGATTTGAACACGATGCGATCTCGGAGTGCAACGAGGTCAAGGCTCCTGGTGTTCGCACTCCTCCTCCTGGCGGCCTTCGCCGCGGTAAACCTGATAGTCAACTTGGCGCGCCTCCTACTGATCGGGGAACCCGGGGGAACCGAGGGGAATCTCGACGGGGTCTTAGTTACGACCTCCATGGACCCGAGCACAGTCATGGTCCTTGCGCTTATCGCAAGCCTCATTTTCGTCTCGACGATACTTATTGCCTATCTCAGGTACGGCCCGAGAAGGGGGAGGTTCCCCTTCCTAGAGCTTATCCCGCTGATAGTTGGCATCGCCATCATCATCAGCCTTGCCTACCTTGGCCAGGAACCATCGGGGGAGGAGGTCGATGAGGGCCTGGGCGAGGATGGAGGCCAGCCCGGAGAGGCGGAGCCTGGCGTTGACGAACCCTCGGGAGGGACCCTCGAATTGCCCCCCCCTCGACTCCTAGAGCTAGGCCCAGCGCTGATGGTCGTGGCGTTGGCTCTCATTGCTCTTACAGCGGTTTTGCTGCTTCTGAGCCTGAGAGCCCTACCGCCGCCTTTCCGGAGATCTATCGTTCCGAGGATTGAGAGAGAGATGGCCGCTAGCCTCGAATCCGGAATCTATCGCCTTGAGCTGGGTGACGACGTGAAGTCCGTTATCCTGAGCTGCTATCGCGACATGGTGAGTCTGTTAAGGCAGCGAGGCCTGGACGCGAGGCCCCAGCTAACAGCTAGGGAGGTTGAGGCTGCTGCCATGAAGCAATTGGGCATAACGCCTACATCTTCTAGAGCGCTGAGGGAGATTTTCGAGGTGGCCAGATACAGCTCACACACCATCACCGAGGACGACAGGGGCAGGGCGATCGACTCCTTGAACATGGTCAGAAAGGAGCTGGGGGCATAGGATGGCCTGGGGCAGATATGACCTACAGGGGCGGCTACGCCCTGTCACACGGCGAACCTTTCGGCAAGGGAGTCGTCCCCAAGAAAATCGACTGATTAGCCCCCTGCAAACAGGCTTACTAGGTCTAATTAGCGCTCTCATTCTCGCCTCGTACGTGGTGCCAGGTCTCGGGGCCGACGTTCGGTGGGCTCTCTACGTTTACCTGCTGATCGTTGTTGGGTGGATCGTCACAGCCATCGTCTATAGAAGGTCTGTCCCGAGCCCGCCCCTGGGGTTGGGCGAGAAACGTAAGATCAGGTTCTCAGGCGAGTTCCAGGATCTGGTTGGCACCCTCGAGAGGGCCGACAGAGGCAGGAAATACAGTAAGAGAATTGTAATGCTTCGCGTCCGGCGTGCCTTTCTAACCAAGTTGGCCCATCAAAGAGGACTCACACAGGAGGGTGTAGATTCCCTCTTGAGGAGCCCGTCGGAGTTACGCCGAGCGGTGAGAGACCCGGTGATTCTCCGCTTCTTGGAGGACACGTCTCCCGAGGGAAGAACGCATTCCTTTAGGATCCCCTCGGACACAGGCCTCGCTTTCCAGGTGGCTCGGGGCGAGACCCCTTCTAGGGCCCTGAGTCGCGTCCTCAAGGCGATGGAGGCCTGGAACTGAAGCTCGGGGAAGTCACATCCCTCTCCAACCACCTCATAACCGAGGTCTCCAAGGCCATCATAGGCAAGAGGGACGTCCTTGAGAAGGTCTTACTGACCATCCTCTCTGATGGCCACCTCTTGATAGAGGACTATCCCGGACTTGGCAAGACAATAATGGCGAAGAGCTTCGCCGCGGCCCTCGGGTGCGACTTCAAGAGGGTGCAGTTCACACCGGACCTGTTGCCCGCCGACATAACGGGCACATACATCTTTGACAGGCAGAAGGGGGAGTTCTTCCTACGAAAGGGGCCAGTATTCACCAACGTGCTATTGGCCGACGAGATCAACAGAGCGCCACCCAAGACCCAGGCAGCCCTTCTCGAGGCTATGCAGGAGAAGCAGGCCACACTGGAGGGAGAGACGTACGGCATCGCGAGACCTTTCATTGTACTGGCGACACAGAACCCTATCGAGTACGAGGGAACATACCCCTTGCCCGAGGCGCAGGTAGACAGGTTCATCATGAGAATTCGAATGGGCTATCCCTCCTTCGAGCACGAGGCCGAGATTCTTCGACGGAGGAGGGAGCGCGGGAAGGATGAGGTCGACATCCAGAAGGTCACCGGACCAGAACAGGTCGTGAAGATGCAGGAAGCCACGGAGGACGTCTTTGTGGAGGAGGACCTGGAGAGGTACATGGTCGAGGTGGTCTCCCGAACCCGCAGGCATCCGAGGCTGGAGGTCGGGGCGAGCCCTCGCGGGTCCTTGGCCCTACTGAAGCTGTCACGTTCCCTGGCGACGCTGAACGGCAGGGACTTTGTCCTGCCCGACGACGTGAAGAGGGTGGCCGTAGACGCCTTGGCCCACCGTCTCATCCTGAAGCCAGATCCTCTGATACGAGGGGTCAATCCTGTCTCGATAGTTGAGGAGATTCTGGAGGACGTCCCTGTCCCGAAGGTAGATTAAATGAGGACGAGGCTTAACGCCTTGGTCGTGGCCCTGGTGGCCCTCCTTCTCGTTCTCGGGTTGCTAACCTCCGAGCCTAGGCTGATAGCCCTCTTGATACCCTTGATGACCTACCTCGCCCTGGGAGCCATCTTGAGGGCTCCGGTGCCCAGGGTGAAGATAACGAGGAGCATCGGGTGGGATACCGCCTTCGAGGGCGATGTGCTGGAGGTGTCCCTTCGGGTTGAAAACCAGGGTCCGTCCCTTGAACTCCTCGAGTTGGAGGACGTCGTCCCTCGAGAGCTCGACGTGGTTCACGGGAGCAACTACCTGGTCACTCAGCTAGGTCGCGATGAGGTAAAGGAAGTCGAATATCGTCTCGACCTCAAAGTCAAGGGCAAGTACGACCTGGGGCCGGTTCGTGCCAGGAGCAGGGATCTAATGGGATTCTTCGTCTTTGAAGACCGGATTGGGGAGCCCCACACCCTCATCGTGTCGCCAAAGGGAGAGAACATCAGGCGGGTTAAGCTGGAGACGATGAAAACGAGGCCTTGGCTGGGTCAGATCCGATCCAGGTCCCCCGGCCTCGGGACGGATTTCTGGGCGATCAGGGACTACGTATCGGGGGACGAGATGCGCCGGATAAACTGGAAGGCCTCAAGCAGGCTGGCATCTCTTTTCACCAATGAGTATGAGGGGGAGAGGAGCGGGGACTTCGTCATCATTCTCGATGCCCGTGAGGAGGCGGCCCGGAGCCCGATTTACGACAATGCGGTCGAGATGGGGGTTAGGGCAACAGTATCCTTGGCCTCAAAGCTGCTAGAAAACCGAAACCGGGTGGGGCTGATTGTGATGCGATCCGTCCTCGACTGGGTCTATCCTGCCTTTGGAAGGGCCCAGTTTCCCAGGATAGTAGAGGCCCTGATCACCATCAGGCCAGGAGGGGTGTGGACCCTTGGACATCTCCCCTGGGTTCTGGAACGATTCTTCCCTCCCCGATGCCAACTAATTATTATCTCGCCCATGGTGGATAGGAGGTCGAGGGAGGCCATAGCCGAAATGAAGGCCCGAGGATTCGAAGCCATCGTCATCTCACCCTCTATGATCGACATCGAGGCGGCTCTCGCAGCCGAGGACGAGAGATCGCAGGTGGCGTACGCCATCCTCCGGATGGAACGGGAAGCAGACATCTCCAGCCTCAGTCGTTTTGCGCCTGTAGCAGACTGGAAGCCAGGAGAACCGCTAGCGCTAGCTTTGAAGGAGGTGGAAGCGCGAAGGGGAAGGCTACAACCACGCCGGTGATCCACTATACCCCCTTGGCGCTCCTATCTGCCTTGGGACTCTGGGCTGTCGTGGTGGTCCTTCCCCATCTCTCGGAGGGTTTGTCTGCTCTGGTCCTTGGTGCCGTGGGTGCCTCTATCGTCCTGGGTGTCATCGGGTGCCTGAGATCGGCCGGGTGGACGGACACCGCCTCCCTTGTCTTTCTGGGCGGTGGTTTTGTCACGGGGGGAGTTTTTGTCGCCCGACTCAACGTTGTTCAGCTATACTTGTTCGTGGCCCTGATCATACTGACGTTCCAGCTGACAAGGTTCCGGACCATCACGGCACCCCTCCGACTTCAGCCCTCTCTCGATGAGGCCACGTTCAGGGGCCTGAAGTCCACTTTCATGTCCACGCTAGCTCGCGGTGTCTTGGGGGGCAGCCTCGTCTTCCTGGTGTCGATAGCGCTCTTCATGACGGGGACAATCCTCGTTCTGGGCCTTGCGGCGGACGTTACGGCGTTTCTGTTGGCCCTTGTGATATTGATCGTGCTCGTTGTGATAGCCATGTATCCCGCCAGGCCATCAGTTTGAAGTACGGAATGGCGGTTTGAGTCACGATGCCCCGATAGTGTAGCGGCCGATCATCCGGGCCTGTCGAGCCCGGGACTCGGGTTCAAATCCCGATCGGGGCGTCCTATCTTGGACGAAGCCCTGAGTGGGCTTTTCTCAAGGTTCTCCTGCCAGGAATGACCCAAGCCGGTTCAATGGAACCTCTGTCTGCTCCCCGCTCTCCATGTGCCTAACGGCCACCTTGCCCTCCTCCCACTCTGCCTCGCCCACTAGCACGACGAACTTCGCCCCCAAGGAGGCAGCGAACTCCAGATTCTTCGAGAGCCCTCTCCCCACCAGGTCGACGTCCGCCAGCAGGGAGCCTTCCTGCCTCAGCGCCTTTAGGACCCTGTAGGCCGCCTTCCTCATATTGTCTCCGATGGGGATCACGAAGGCGTCCAGCTTCGGCGAGGGTATCTCAACGCCCGCCTTCTCGAGGGCGAGAAGCACCCGATCGAAGCCCATTCCGAATCCCGTCGTCGGCAGGGGCTCCCCGCCGAGGACGTCTATGAGAGAGTAGGATCCGCCACCACAGATCTGACTCGCAGCGCCTAGGGGCGCGTAATGAAGCTCAAACGCCATCCCCGTGTAGTAGTCAAGTCCGCGGACGGTGCCCAGATCGTACATGAAGTCCTCAATGCCGTACAGCTTGAGATATCCTCCAAGGTGGCTCAGATAGCTAAGGCCAGGAGCCGCTTCCTGGTATGCATCCTCCCCCCTACCATTGCCCCAGTCCTTCAGGATTTCACCGGCTCTCTTGAGCACCTCAGGGCCTCCCTTTAGCCCTACAAGTTCTAGGAGTGTTTCCTCCATCTCAGCAATGCCAGCAGTCTCCAGCTCCTTCCTGAGGCCCTCTGCATTCCCTTTGTCGAGGAAGCTGACGATCCTCGCTTTCTGCGCTTGGTCCACCGGCAGGATCTCCCGGATGAGGCCAATGTGCCCCAGCTTCAGCTGGAAGCCTTCCAGTCCAGCCTCCTTGACCGCCTCTACGGCCGTAGCGATGACCTCGGCGTCCGAAGCTAGAGGGTCGCCCCCCAAGATCTCAACGCCAAACTGGAAGAACTCCCGATATCTGCCGAACTGGGGCTCGTCATATCGGTAGCACCTGCCCAGATAGAACACCTTCAGAGGCTTTGGCATGCTCTGGAGCTCGCTGATGTAGAAGCGCATGACAGGGGCCGTCAGCTCCGGCCGGAGGGCCAGCTTCCGTCCGCCCTTGTCCTCGAAGACGTACATCTCCTCCACGATGGCAGGTCCAGACTTTGCGATGAAGAGGTCAGCGTGCTCAAAGGTGGGGGTCTCCACCTCTCGGTAGCCGAACCTCCTCGCGACGGTGGTGAAAGCCCCCTCCAGGTGCCTCCGCCGTGCCATCTCTTCTGGTCCGAAGTCACGAGTGCCCCGAGGCCTCTCTATCATGGAGGAACTTCCAAGGATGACTGCGTCTTAAAAGGTTTCCCAGCTAGACTCTCAAGGAATAAATACAGTGAGACGGTACGTTTCAGAGGTGAGCCCCCTCCAGCTGGACTGCATCTGCTTCGACATCGACGGCACTCTGTGCGACTACGGTGTTGAGCCCAGGACGGCCTTGGAGCGGGTATGCAGGGATCTGGGAATCGAGGCCGCGTTAGATCCCGATGAGTACTACGAGCTGTACAAGGTCGTCGCCAAAGAGCGGTCCGAAAGTGGATACAGTGAGGTCAGCGATGAGGCCTATCGCAGGCTCCTCGAGCGGGAGGGGTACGGGGATCCCCAGCTGGCCGAAAGGGTCGCGGACGGTTACAGGAGGACCCGCCTCGCTAGCATAGAGCTGTACCCAGAAACCCTCGAGGTCTTGGAGACCCTTTCTCAAAGGTTTCGCCTAGGCATCATATCCAACGGCCCTAGCGAGATTCAGCGGGCTAAGATCAGCAAGTTCCGGCTAGCGGACTACTTCGAAGTCATCATTATCTCCGGTGAGGTGGGGTTGGAGAAGCCCCATGAGGCCATCTTCAACCTGGCCCTCCAGCAAATCCAGGCCGAGGCTTCGAGAAGCGCCCACGTGGGAGATGACCTGAACCACGATGTGAAGGGTGCCTTGGGGGCCGGACTGACGAGTTTCTGGGTGAATAGAGGAGTTCTCAATTTCCAGGGCGTGGAGGTGGCCCCCCACTACGAGCTGGAGAACCTTCGGGAGCTGCTCTCCGTTCTCGACGGCTACCCTACTCCACGGTGACGCTCTTGGCCAGGTGTCTGGGCTTGTCGATGGAGCAGCCCCTCTCCCTTGCTGCGTAGTAAGCGAAGAGCTGCAGGGCCACCACGTTGACCACAGGCGAGTAGACAGGCTTCACCCTGGGCACGCGGAGGACGTGATCGACGTACTTCTTAACCTCCTTGTCCCCTTCATAAGCCACGGCTATGACGGGGGACCCTCGGGCGCTCACCTCGCCGATGTTTCCAATCATTTTCTCGTATGTATGGTCCCTCGGGACGAGGGCCACTACCGGCGTCTCCTCCGTAAGGAGGGCCAGGGGCCCGTGCTTCAGTTCTCCGGCCGGATACCCCTCCGCGTGGATGTAGGAAATCTCCTTCATCTTGAGGGCCCCCTCCAAGGCGACGGGATAATTGATGTTTCGGCCCAAGAAGAACATGCTCCGCGAGTTGCAGTACTCTCTGGCGAGGTCCTCAATGTCCGTGGCCGAATCGAGAACTGATTGGACAGCCCTGGGTAGGGTCCGGAGCTCGTCGGTCCACACCCTAGCTTCGTCGGCCGTCGCGTGGCCTGTGTTGATGCCCAGCCTGAGGGCCAGGATGTAGAGGGCCACCAGTTGAGCGGTGAAGGTCTTCGTCGCCGCCACGCCTATTTCCAGGCCTGCCCTCGTGTACAGAATATCGTGGGCCTCCCTAGATATGGTGGATCCCAGGTAGTTGGTTATGGCCAGTGTCCTGCTTCCTCTGCTCTTCGCCTCTCTAGCGGCGCCGATCGTATCGGCCGTCTCACCGCTCTGCGTTACGAGAATGACCAAAGGCTTCCCTTCAGGGGCCCGCGAATACCTGTACTCAGAGGCAAGTTCTGCCGACGATGGGAGGCCAGAGGTCTCCTCGAGGATGTACTTTCCCGCGAGGGCAGCGTGGTATGAGGTGCCACACGCTACCAGCTTGACGTGGCGAGGAGCGTCGGGGATGATGTTGTTAGACTGCATGTCCCCAAGTCGTCCCAGTAGGGTGGCGTGGATGACCTCAGGCTGCTCGTATATCTCCTTGAGCATGAAGTGGGCGAAACCTCCCTTCTCAGCATCCTCTAGGGTCCAGGAGACCACTTCAGGGCGCCTCTTCACCTGGGAGCCGTCGGGGGCGAAGACCCTCACCCTCTCCCGTGTGATGACGGCTAGCTCCCCGTCCAAAAGGTAAAGGACCTTGTTGGTCGTCCGGAGGAGGGCGGGGACATCGGAGGCGAAGATGTTCTCATCGGTACCGATGCCGACGACCAGCGGGCTGTCCCTGCGCGCTACGACGAGCTTCCCATCCTCCTCGGCGTGCATCAACGCCAGGGCGTAGGCCCCCCGGACCTTCGGGAGGACAGAGCGCAAGGCGTCTTCGAGGTTCCCCTGGTACGCATCCTCCACCAGGTGAACCACGGTCTCCGTGTCCGTCTGGGAGGTGAACTTGTGTCCCCTAGCCTCCAGCTCCTCGCGGAGGAAGGAGTAGTTCTCGATGATGCCGTTGTGAGCCAGGGCAATTGCGCCACCGCAATCCGTGAAAGGGTGGGCGTTCTCGCGGCTTGGCGCACCGTGAGTGGCCCACCGTGTGTGCCCGATGCCAACGGTGCCTTCCAATTCGGGAAGCTCTCTCTCCAGCTTACCGATCTCCCCCTTGTTCTTGTGGAGGTGAATGCCGTCATGTAGGACAGCGATGCCGGAGGAGTCGTAGCCGCGATACTCGAGCCTTTTCAGCGCCTCCAGAATGATGGGAAGTGCCTGTCGTTGTCCAGTGTAGCCCACGATGCCGCACATCTACACCACCGTTGACCTGTGGGGGACCTCCCCGCTCAGGGTCTTCCCCGATGAGACCCGGCACCTTGCTCCAACGATGGTTCCGGGGAGAAACTTGACACCGCTGCCCAAGGCGGTGTCCTCTCCGATAAAGGAGCCGACTTGCGGCACACTGTGCAGTTCTCCCTCCACCTGGATTCTGGCGCTTTCGCTCGGGACCGACAGGTGGGAGCCAGACCTAACACCCTTCCCCAGGGCACTGTGAGACACGTAAGAGAAGGCGCCAAGGGAACAGTCGTGCATGATGACGCTCTCCTCGATGAAGGAGGAGGGGCCGATGGTGACGTTTCGCCCTATGGAGGTGGAAGGATATATGGTCACATGGGGTCCTATGTCACAGCCCTCCCCGATGGCGGTGGGACCCAGCACGTAGGCGCCCGCTCGGACTATCGATCCCTTGCCCACGGAGACGGGGCCCCTGAACACTGCGCCCTCCTCCACCTTTCCGGCGGTCCCTTCCTTCAGCGTCGCCAGGGCAGTGGCGTTTACGCTTATCAGGTTCCACGGATACACAGCGTCTATCCAGGTGCCTCGCGTGAGAATGCCCCTCAGCTTCTCGGTCCTTGAGAGATGTTGCAGGATTGGCGGTATGTCCGATATCCCCCGCCCTACGAACTCCTCGCACAGGTTGAGGAAGTCGGTGCCCATGGCGTAGATGCCCGTGTTGATGAGGTTGCTGATCCTCTCCAACGGCTTCTCGACGATGTCCTGTACCAAATCGCCCTCCAGGACCACCACGCCGTACTTCGACGGCGTCTCGCTCTCAGTGATGACAATGGAGGGCGTCGTCCCCACATCAAGCAGGTCCTGGACGGTCCTCCCGTCGATCACGTTGTCACCCGGGAGGACGAGGAACTCCTCCTTCAACGCATCTCGTGCCTGCAGGAGGGCGTGAGCAGTCCCCAACTGCTTGCTCTGCACCACGTACTCGATGTGAGCACCGAAGTCCTTCCCTTCCTCAAAGTGGGTCATGATCCTCTCCTTCCGGTATCCTACGACGAGGATGATGTCCCGAATACCGCTCTCCACCAGGGCCTGCACCACGTACTCCAGGATGGGCCGGTTCCCCACGGGAATCATGACCTTTGGCTCGGAATGGGTGAAGGGACCGAGTCGCGTCCCCTCTCCCGCTGCGAGTATGACCGCCTTCAACCGCTCACCCTTTTGCTGGCCTAACTCCTCCTCTCACTAGATTTACTTTTTGACCCGGTTATCCTCCAGGGCGTGTGGGCACACCGACCACCTCGTATGAAACCTTCTCTTCCAGAGCCTCGTTGGCTGCTTCGATGGCGGACACCGCCTCCGCAATGGAGTCATCGGAGACTAGCAGCAGGACGTCCAGCCCCTTCGTGGCCGCCTCGACAGAGGCGGCAACTGCCGCGAACTCGAAGTCCGGCATCAGCTCCAGCTTGAGGGCCAACGCCTTTGCCGCCGCATCGCTTACAGCCACCTTGTCTCTCCTGCGATTCTGGATGACCCGCCGCGCCTTGGACAGCTCGATGGTCTTTGTCCCACCGTCGCGGACGCCAGGTATCCGAAACAGAGTTATGCTGCCCGGGCTGAGATCCACAATGCCCTCCAGCTCCACGATGGCGACGTCCTCCCCCCTCATGGCGGAGTGGATGGACCTTCCCTGGGAGGAGGACTCCCTCCCGGGGTAGGCAACCAGGTAGGCGTTCTCCATGAAGAGACCAACCCGTTCACCCTCCTCGATGTCTTCGCCCGCTATGGCGGACACGGTGTCCAGTATCTGCATGTCGCGGTAGGCCCTCTCCACAAAATCCTTTAGTTCCTTGAACCTCTCCTGGAGGATGTCGACCCCTTTCATGGTCGCAGTGTAGACGCCGCCGACGCGGCGGACCAGTCCGTCGGCGCTCATGGACTTGAGGTAGTCCGAGACGCTCTGAACGGTAAGCCCGATCTTCTCCGCCAGGGACCTCATCCGGCTGTGGCGGTGGGTGGTTATCTCCAACAGGATGAGGAGCCGGGTGGCCTCCCGCACATCCCGGAGGATCTTCATTCGCGGAACAGATGAGTGGGGTGATATTTAATGGCACACAGGCAACCTGGTACCCGGAGGTAGTCTAGTGGTAGCGGTTGTGGGAGAGTATCTCGGAGTAGTTCTTGCTACCTGGCGACTGTGGAATCTCGGCCGGATAGCCCAGGGGGATGACCCCCACGACCTTAGCATCGGGTGGCGCAGAGAGGAGCTCGCTGAGCCTATCCTCATCGAAGACATTCACGTACGATGCCCCGAGCCCATGGGCGACCGCCACGAGGAGGAGGTGATCGATGGCAAAAGCGACGTCCACGGGATAGGAACTCATGTAGCCTCCGACGAGAGAATCCGACTGATCGAGAAGGCCCATGGCGACAACGACGGCAGGTGCCTCAGCAATCCACTTCTGATTGCCGGATGCGGCGGCAATCCTTGCCTTCAGCTCCTCATCAGTGACGAAGACGAACTTCCAGGGCTGCATGTTGTCCACAGAGGGCGCCAGCCTGACTGCGCTGAAAACGGCCTGAACAACCTCCTCGGGTATGGGTGCCTGCTTGAACTTGGTCACGCTGCGGCGGGCCCTGATGGCCTCCAGGATGTCCATGGGCAGCAGGTGCGAAAGGGCGCTGCTGATAAATAGTTTTACTCAGGAAGGATAGGAGTCGCCCTCCTCCACCGAAGCGTCTTCATAACCCTTTTTGAGAGGGTGCGCCATCCCTAGATGTGGACAGAAGGATTGTAGCCCTTCTCGTAGCGCTTGGCATCGTCTTCGCCTCTCTTACGGCGATCCTCCTGCTCCTACCCTCCCCAGGGCCGGAGAGGGGGGAGCTCTCATTGGAGCCGGTTATGGAAGGGCTCGCATTCCCCGTGAGCCTTGCCTTGACGGAGGACGGACGGATGTTCTACAACGAACTGCAGCAGGGAAGGGTGCGGATCATCGAGGACGGCATGCTGCAGGATGAGCCCTTCCTCTCTCTGGATGTGGTGCGGCTCTCGGAAACAGGCCTCCTAGGGTTGGCGCTCGATCCAGACTTCACCTCACAGCCCTTCGTCTACCTATACTACACCTACGACTCCGGGGAGGGTGTCTTCAATCGAATTTCCAGGTTCAGGGGCCTGGGGAACGTAGCCGGTCAGGAAGAGGTCCTGCTGGACAGGATTCCGGCCAGCAGCATACACAATAGCGGTCGCCTCCTCTTCGGTCCTGACGGCAGGCTCTACGCCTCAGTGGGGGATGCCCGAGACCGGGAGCTAGCCCAGGACCCCGCATTCCTGAACGGGAAGATCCTGCGTTTGAATCCCAACGGCTCCCTGCCGGAGGACAACCCCTTTGGCAACTACTACGCCTACCTGATGGGAATCAGAAACGTCTTCGGGATGGACTTCACCCCCGGCGGCCTCCTGCTGTTCACCGATAACGGACCCCGTGGCAACGATGAGGTGAATCGCGGCCTCCCCGGGCTCAACTATGGCTGGCCACTGGTGGAGGGACGGGCCCAAGACCAGCGCTTCGAGGACCCCATTCTCGTCTTCAGCTCCGCCATAGCCCCTACGGGACTCGCCGTCTACACTGGCGATGCCCTCGGAGCCTACTACACCAATACGGCCTTCTTCGGCTCTTGGAATGACGGCACTCTGTATCGCATTGTTGGCAATGTGGACGAGGACCAAGAGGGCTTCGAGGCGGTTGTCGAGCTTCAGGCAAATGGAGGCGTCCTAGACGTTTTGAATGGCCCGGACGGCGTCCTATACATCAGCACCACGACGGGGATCTTTCGGGTCGTTCGGGAAGAGCCCACAGATGAAGGCCAGTCCGCGATTACCTACCTGGGATCCGTCGGACTGCAGCAGCCCAGCGAACAGCGGACTGCTGGGGTTAGCCCTCGGATTCCAACGGAGGATGTCAACTTAAGGCATGCTTGAAGCTGGAGGACACGGACGAGTGGAAAGGGGAAGAGAGGGCGATCCCCTTGGTGGGGCTCTCCTCCCCCACTAGCCGGCAATGGTTCCAATCGACGCGGTTCGGCTATGCCCCGTGGGGGTCGAGGACGATTCCCTCGAAGTTGAGCCCGGCGGGCGGCGGACCCGCGGGGGCGAAGGTCCCCATGATCTTCATTCCCTCGAAGTCTCCGGTCCCGTGGCCCACGAATTCGCCGGATATCGCGCCGCCCTCGAACGTCGCGGTGAAACGGCCCTCAAACGTTCCGCCCCCGCCCGTAACGGCTAGGAGCAACGTGCCGAAGCCGTCGCCATCGCCAGTGGCGAGATCCATGTTGACGTTGACCAGCCCGCTGAGTGTACCGTCGAAGTCGCCGGATACCACAAACTGGTAGGCTTGGTTCCGGACGTGCAGGATGCCCTCATCGTCCACCCACTCCCTCTCTGGTTCACCAAGTGCGATATCGGCCGCTGTAAACGTGAAGGGGGTCTTCGTCGCCTTCGCCTGGACTCCCGACGTTGCAAGAAGGAGCGAGACGACCAGGACCGACATCCCGATTACTGCTCGTTTCACGCTTTCTCACCTCCCCCCGCTGGGCGGGCCCCGGGTATTTCAAGCGCGCCCCTCCTCGGCGCAGGTCCGGGCAATGTGTAAGAATGTACTTAACAATAGCGAATTTATCACAGTTGATAACGTCGCTTGGAAGGCGTGCCCCCCCGGAGTCCCAGCTGTGTGCCACCCTTAAGTTGACATCCACTTCCAACGTCCCAGAAATCTTAATAGGGAAGCGGGAATTGGCCTTCGAAGCTGCGGGGCATTTGCCCAGGTTCAAATGCATGGGCCGGTGGCTTAGACTGGTCTAGAGCGCCCGGCTGATAGGTTCCGACAACTCGGATACCGGGAGGTCGCCTGTTCAAATCAGGCCCGGCCCATTCTCTGGATTTGCCGCCGTTGCCCCGGCTCAATCAAATGAACGTTGACTGACGCGATATGCTTCCTCTTTTCCATTTTTGATTTTTGCTCCAGAAATAATAAGGTGAGTTGAGTCATGTGTAGAGATGGCGAGATGGCAGAAGCACAGGGATACTCCAAGTCACTGGAGGACGTGCTTCTACGCTTAAGGCGGATTGAGGGCGTAGAGGCTGTGACCGTAGCGCGAGACGATGGTCTCGCGGTATCCCACCAGCTCCCCAACTGGGTCAACCCCAACAAGATGGCCGCAATGGCGGCTGTACTAGTCGGCGCAGGGACCCGTGTCGCAGAGGAACTCAGGAGGGGAAAGCTCCGTCAGTGTTGGCTCCAGTGCGAGGGGGGGCGGATCATCGCCCTAAGAACTCCCGAGTCGACCATTCTCATCGCCCTCCTCTCTGAGGAGGCCAATGTGGGGCTCGTCCTGACGGCTCTGGAGAGTGCGGCGGAGGAGATAGGTGGGGCTCTGCACGACCTCCTTGAGGTTACGGTGTAGGGTAAGGGAGCTCTCGGGGGCGTGGCTTCGTCTCGTTCAGGTAACTTATAATAATCCTGGCTCCTAATCGGGCAAGGATGGTGGTCGTCTCCCTTAGCTACGAGGACCTGATTTCACTGCTTGGCAAGAAGGTTCCCTTGGAGAAGGTGGAGGCCACGATTCCCATGATCGGCGCGGGCCACGAGGGGGTGGAGGACGACCTCATCCGAATGGACATATTCCCCAACAGGCCCGACATGTACTCGGTGGAGGGCGTCGCCAGGGCCCTCAAAGGCTTCCTGGGCATCGAGGAGGGCTTGCCAGAGTACGACCTCAAAGTCAGC
>JABAOH010004160.1_pt1 | contig 59688 bp, 59 predicted proteins | sample 7062181 | NCBI WGS metagenome assembly JABAOH01 (sample SAMN14538630, study PRJNA623070) | marine sediment metagenome | biome: marine biome [ENVO:00000428]; feature: marine pelagic biome [ENVO:01000023]; material: deep marine sediment [ENVO:00002113]; isolation source: pool of 5 deep marine... | reverse complement strand
AAGGAGGAAGTCCATGCCTGAGAAATTCAAGTTCGCGTTCATGCCCTCCGCGAGCTGCGGCGGTTGCGAGATAGCCGTCGTCGACATCGACGAGGTAATTCTCAAAGTCGCGGAGCTGGCCGACATCGTCTATTGGCCTACGGCGCTCGACTTCAAGGATAAGGACCTGGAGGCCATCCCGGACGGCGGCATCACCGTGGGCTTCTTCAACGGCGCCGTCCGCAACGACCACGACGTCCACCACGCCAAGCAGATGCGGCGGAAGAGCCAAGTCTTGGTGTCCTTCGGCGCCTGCGCCCAGATGGGCGGCATCCCCTCGCTGGGCAACTTCTGGACGACGGAGGAACTCGCGCACCGGATGTACGACACCGTCCCCTCGGTCGTTAACCCGGACGGGACTCGGCCGCAACTCAAATACGACGCGCCGGAGGGCGAGCTGACGCTGCCGCGCGCGATGGACCGTGCGTACGCCCTCGACCAGGTCGTCGACGTCGATTACTACCTCCCGGGGTGTCCGCCGCAGGTGAAGTGGATCGTAGCCGCGGTGGAGGCGGTGGCGAAGGGGGAGCTGCCGCCCAAAGGGACCGTCATCGCCGGAACGAAGGCCGTGTGCGACGAGTGCCCGCGCGAGCGGTCGGAGGAGAAGCAGGTTACCGAATTTAAACGCATCCACCTCGTCGAGAACGACCCGGAGAAGTGTCTCCTTGAGCAGGGCATAATGTGTTGCGGGCCGGCAACGCGGGACGGCTGCGAGGCAGCTTGCGTCGTAGCGGGGCAGGCCTGCCGCGGCTGCTTCGGCCCCACCGACAACGTGAACGACATGGGCGCGAAGCTCGCCTCCGCCATCGCCTCCATCGTCATCGCGGACACGCAAGCGGAGGCCGATAAAATTTTGGACAAACTCGACGACCCCGCCGGCTACTTCTACCGCTTCGGCCTCGCGAGGTCGATGCTCGGCGTCCAGCGCGGCGAGCGCAAAGACGGCGACGAATAGCGGCACGCGACGCGCCGCTATACGACATAGATGGTTTTCGTAATTCTCATCACGGAGAAAGGGTTATGAAGAAAATCGAGATCGACCCCATCTCTCGCCTCGAAGGGCACGGCAAGATCGCCATCTTCCTGGACGACGGCGGCGACGTCGCCGAGGCGTACCTGCAGATTCCGGAGCTGCGCGGCTTCGAGCAGTTCTGCGTGGGCCGGCCGGTGGAGGAGCTCCCGCGGATTACGCCGCGCATCTGCGGCGTTTGACCGCTCGTCCACCACTTCGCAGGCGCGAAGGCATGTGACGCGGTCTACAAGGTCGAGCTGCCGCCCAACGGCGAGAGACTCCGGCGGATGATATACAACTCGTACTACTTCTACGACCACCTGTTGCACTTCTACTACCTCGCGGCGCCGGACTTCGTCGTCGGGCCTACCGCGAGCCCGGCCGAACGCAACATCCTCGGCGTCGTCGGCAAGGTGGGCCTCGAGGTCGGCGCCAAGGTCATCGAAATGCGCGCCAAGTCCATCGACGTACTCAAGTACTTCGGCGGCAAGCGCACCCACCCCATCATCGCCCTCCCCGGCGGCATCAGCCGGCCGCTGGACGCCGAGACGCGCGACGAGATGCGCAAACACGCCGAGGAGGCGGTCGAGTTCTCCAAATTTACCTTTCAGATATTCGAGGACGTCGTCCTAAAAAATAAAGAGTACGTCGACCTCGTCCTCTCCGAAATATACGGCGGCCAGCAGACGTATTACATCGGCCTGGTCAACGACGCCAACAAGGTCGACTTCTACGACGGCTGGACGCGCATCGTCGACCCCGACGGCGACGAGTTCGCCAAGTACAAAGGCCTCGACTACCTCGAGCACCTCGCGGAGCGCGTCGAGCCGTGGACCTACCTCAAGGTGACGTACCTGAAGAACGTCGGCTGGCAGGGTTGGGTTACGGGCAAGGAGTCCGGCATCTACCGCGGCGGCCCGCTCGGGCGGCTCAACGCCTCCGAGGGGATGCAGACGCCGCTCGCGCAGGCCGAGTTCGAGAAGATGTACGAGACGCTGGGCGGCAAGCCGGTGCACGCGTCGCTGGCGTACCACTGGGCGCGCATCATTGAGGGGTGTCAGGGCGCCGAGCTGTGGCTCCAGTACATGCAGGAAGACGAAATCCTCGACGAGCACGTGCGCAACATTCCGACCGAGAAGCCGTCGCGGGGCGTCGGGACCATCGAGGCCGCGCGCGGCCACCTCATCCACGACTACGACACCGACGAGAACGGCATCGTCACCGCGGTCAACCTCATCGTCGCGACGACGCACAACTACGCCGGCATCAACCTCGCCGTCCGCAACGCCGCCAAGGGCGTCATCAAGGGCGGCGACGTCGACGAGGGCAAGCTCAACATGGTGGAGATGGCGTTCCGCGCGTACGACCCGTGCATGGCCTGCGCGACGCACGCCCTCCCCGGCAAGATGCCCCTCGAGCTCGAGATATACGACGCCGACGGCACCCTCCGTCGCACCGTCAAGCGGAACTGCTAAACGTTAAAGGGCGAAAGGCGAAGGCGGCCTCCGGGCCGCCTTTTAATTTACCGTAACGCTTAGCTCCCGCCATTCGCCAAAACTAGAAACCCCTTGCCCTCGCGCGAAAGGCGTCTTATAATTTATAAAATAAAATTCGCGACGCGGCGTATCCAAAGCAAACCGCGTCGCAAGCGTTTGCCATGAACGACGAAGACACAAAGATAGGCGAATACTACCACTCCGTCAGGCTGGCGGAGGAGAGGTGCATTGCCTGCACGCACTGCGTCCGCGAGTGCCCGACGGAGGCCATAAGGGTCCGGGGCGGCAAGGCCGAGATCAACCCGGTCCGCTGCATCGACTGCGGCGTCTGCATCAGCATATGCCCCACGCACGCGAAGTACGCCCAGACGGACCCGCTCGAGGCCATAAAGCGTTTCAAATACTCGGTGGCCTTGCCGTCGTCCGCGGCCGCGGGCCAATTCAAGACTTCCATCCCCCTCGACAAGGTCCTCTCCGGATTTATTTACCTGGGGTTCGACGAGGTTTACGAAGCGGCGCTAGGCGGCGAAATCGTGACCCTCGCGACGCGGAACTACCTGAAGGACGAGAGGCACCCCAAACCCGTCATCTCCTCGCTTTGCCCGGCCATCGTCCGCCTAATCCTGGTGCGCTTCCCGTCGCTGCTCGCCCACATAATCCCCGTCGAGGCACCGATGGACGCCGCGGCCCGCGTGGTCAAAGAGAGCCGGAGCCGCCACCTCGGCATACCGCCGGAGGAGATAGGCGTCTTCTTCATAACGCCTTGCTCGGCCAAGGCCACCGCGGTCAAGCAGCCCGAAGCCGCGGGCAATACGCACGTGGACGGCGCCATCGCGATCTCCGACGTCTTCAACCGGATAATGAGTAACCTCGAGAGAATAGAGGTCGTGCCGGGCATCGCCCGGGCGTCGGGGCTCTCGCTCGGGTGGGGAGCCGCGGGGGGAGAGAACACGTTGATCGGCAAGGGCCGCCGCCTCGCCGTGGACGGCATCGCCAACGTCGTTCGCGTATTAGAGCTGGTCGAGAGCGACGAATACCACCACGGCTACGATTATCTGGAGCTTCGGGCGTGCACGGGCGGCTGCGTCGGCGGGCCGCTGACGGTCGAGGACCCGTTCGTCGCGAAAAACCGCATCGACGAACTGCGCGCGGCCCGCAGCGAAAAGTTCGGCATCGAGGAGGGGCGGCCGCCCGACCTCACGTACGGAGAGATAACGGAACTTATAGAAGGGGGGGCGTTCGACCTTAAGACGCCGCTGAGGCCGAGGCCGACGCTTCAACTGGGAACCGACATATCCGAAACGATATCCCTGATGAACAAACTGGAATCCATCGTCGCCTCGCTGCCCCGCATCGATTGCGGCTCCTGCGGCGCGCCGACCTGCCGGGCCTTCGCGGAGGACGTCGTACTCGGTAAATCGCAGATGACGGATTGCACCTTCAAGTTGCGGGAGCGGCTCCAGGAACTTGCCAGGGAGATGGGGTCGCTCTCCGAGCAGCTGCCGCCCACGCTCAAAAACCCAAGGAAGTAAGGTCAACGATGGAACTAAAGAAGATAATCGACAAGCTCGGGCTCGAAGTGGCCTCCGCCGCGGGAGGCGTCGACGGCGACGTCAAAGGCGGTTACGTCTCGGACCTGCTCTCCGACGTCATGGCCAACGCGGGCGAGGGCGCCCTTTGGGTTACCATCCAGACCCACATCAACGTCGTCGCCGTCTGCTCGTTGAACGACCTCGCGGGCGTGGTAATCACGAGCGGCAAGAAGCCCGCGGCCGAAACCATCGCCAAGGCCGAGGAGGAAGGGGTAACCGTTCTGCTCTCCGAAGAAAACAGCTTCGAACTCGTGGGACGACTTTATAAGATGGGGCTTAGGGGGAAAGAACGCTGACGCTGCGAACCTTCCGCGCCGACCTTCATATCCACACAGTCCTTTCACCCTGCGGCGACCTGAGCCAATCGCCGCGGCGAATCGTCCAAGCCGCCCGAAGGCGCGGCCTCACCCTCGTCGGCATCGCCGACCACAACGCCTCCGAAAACGCCCGCCCCGCCGTACGCCTCGGGGAAAGGGCCGGCATCACCGTCATACCCGGTATGGAAGTCACGACCGCGGAGGAGGTCCACGTCCTCGCGCTCTTCGCGACGCTGGCCGACGCGGGCGAGATGCAAGGCAAGGTGTACCAGCGGCTGCAGGAAGGCGAGAACGACCCGCGGCGCTTCGGCTACCAGGTGATCGTCGACGAGCACGAGAACGTCCTCGGCATGAACGAACGACTGCTCCTCGGCGCCACCGACATGGACGTCGGCACGACCGTAGATTACGTACACCGCTACGGCGGCCTCGCCGTCGCGAGCCACGTCGACCGGCCCGCCTTCAGCTGCACAAGCCAGCTCGGCTTCATACCGCCCGGCGTCTTCGACGCCGTCGAGCTCTCGCCGTACGGCAAGGCCGAGGACTACGCCGATTGCGGGTACGCCGTCATCCGCGCGTCGGACGCGCATCGCCCTAACGACGTCGGCGCGGCCTTCACGGTCTTCGAGCTCGCGGCGCCGACCTTCGAAGAACTCAAAATGGCGCTCGCCGCAAAGGACGGCCGGCACGTCGCCGGCTACGGCTAACGAGACACTCCGCCGTGGAAGACATCTCCCTGCATATCCTAGACATAACCCAAAACTCGATCCGCGCCGGCGCGACGAAGGTGAGGATCGAAATCGACGAGAAGGCCCGGGAGAACACCTTCGTATTCATTATCCGCGACGACGGCTCGGGTATGACGGCCGAGACACTATCGCGCGTCCACGACCCGTTCTTCACGACGCGCGCCACGCGCCGCGTGGGCCTGGGGATACCGCTCTTGGAACAGACGGCGGAGCAGGCGGGCGGCGGCCTCACCGTCACGTCGGCGCCGGGCGAGGGCACTACCGTTGAGGCGCGCTACCGACTCGACAGCATCGACCGGCCGCCGCTGGGCGACGTCGCCGCGACGATATGGACCCTCATCGTTACGAACCCGCGCGTCGACTTCGAGTATCGCCACGAACGGGACGGCGCGCTGTTCGAGCTAAGCACGGTAGAGCTAAAGGATAAACTCCGCCGCCGCACGCTGGCGACGCCGCAAATAGCCAAGGCGCTCCGCAAGTACGTTGCCGACAACGAAGAAAGGGTCGCGGCCGCCGGCGGGGCTTAGATGCGCCCGGCCCTCGAGGCGGAGGGAACGAGATGAAGCTCGAAGACCTGCGTAAAATGGTGGAGAAGATGCCCGCCGAGGAGTTGGCCGAGGGCGCCGCGCGCTATACGGTCGTCGTGGGGATGGGGACGTGCGGCATCGCCGCCGGCGCGCGGGAGGTCCTCGCGGCGCTCATCGACGAGCTCGACGAGCGCGGCATCACGGACGTCATCGTAACGCAGACCGGCTGCCGCGGCCTGTGCGAGCGCGAGCCGCTGGTCTACGTAACGTCCCCCGCGAAGGAAGAGGTCATATACGCGGATATGACGCCGGCGCGGGCGCGCGAGGTCGTCGCCTCGCACATAGGCCGGGACGAACCGCTCGAGGCGTACGTCCTCGCCGCGGGGAGTTGACACGGCCGGCGCGTAGGGGTATAATAACCACGAGAGGGGGAGGAACCGAATGACGCGGGCGCTTAGCTCAGCTGGTAGAGCGCTGCTTTCACAGAGCAGAAGTCACAGGTTCGAGTCCTGTAGCGCCCAAATAAGAATAATTACCTTAGCCGCCTGAGCCGGGCGGCTAAATTTAACTACTTAGAGGGGAGGTTCGCGATATGGTAAAGCGAACAAAAGCCGGTTTATTAAAAACGCTGACGGCCGGCGACCTGAAGGAGATATGTAAGAGGTACGAGATAAAAGGGTACTCTGGCCTTAGCCAAGCGGCACTCGCCAAACACGTAGCCGAAAACCTAGACCTTCCTCAGGAGAATGTGGAACAAATCGTAAATGAATACGTAAGTGACAAAATAATCGAAAAAATAAAAGATAGCGCAGATTATTTTTTAAATAAAAGAGTTAAAATAAAAACCGTAGAGGGTAACGTAATCTCGGCGGACGTTGGCGGGTATAACGTAACGATCCACAACTTGGGAGCCGAGGATTTCGCGTATTATTGCGACGACCGTTGCCCCGACTACACGTACCAAGTTAAAAAGGGCCGTTATCCATTTTGTAAACATTTCCCCGCCGCGGTAGCAGAACTAATTTACCAGGAACGACTACCGGTCGAGCGCGCGCGGATAAACCATATTTCGGGTGGTCCACTCGAGGAATTAGGAAAATTAGTGGAGTGCCGCCGGCACGCCGAGTGCGGCGCGATCGAGGGGCGGGACATCGAAAATACTTTGGCGCAACTTAACCGGGACTATTTGGCGATCGCGCGACAAGACGCCGCGGTAGCGCGAGAAAGATACCACGAACAACCGGAATACGTTTTCGAGACCCTGACCGCCCAAGCGTTCGAACTCCTAGAGTTCGACACTATAATTCAAAGAAAACCGACGGAATGGGACCTAGTAATAATCGCAGGCCGCGCAGGGCCACCCTACATAGGGATCGGGGAATGTAAGACAACAGCGGGCGCCGTTTACGAGCTAAAAGCCGACTACCTAGTCCGGCTAAAAAGCTTCTGCCTCGACATGTTCAAAAACAAGGTGCCTGCTACGTACGCCGATTTCGTAAAATACTTAGTATTGGTAGCGCCGGCGTTTTCCCCCGGTTCGGAAGGATTGGCGGCGAAATTCCGCGTTAATACGGGTATCTCGATGTCGTTGTGGCCAGCCGAAACCCTCCTCTATTGGGTAAACCAGTACCGTAAAAACCCGATCCTTATACAACGGTGGGCGGAACCGCTTTTCTCCAAAGAAGCGCCGGCAACGAAGGCGGACATAGACAAAGCATTCCGCCGCGCCGAAGTAGAAATAGAAAATCTTACTGTTAAACTCCAGGCCAAACTAAGGGACGAATTCGCTAAGTTCTCTCACACGTCCGCCGACGCCTCTTTCGTTACCTTGGACCTCGTGATCCTCGAATCGATTATAAAAGCGGTAATAGACGGCATGGCCCCGCAACTCGTGATGTTGGGTAAAAAAGGCGTAACCGGCGTAGACACGCTTGAAATAAAACACGACTATTACGCGCCGTGGGGTTTAGTGTTGGGGAGACTCGTAGACGAGTTCGTCGACATATTAAAAGAAATCTCGCACGTCCAAGTCAAAAACCCGGCGTTTAAAGAAGAATTAATAAAATACCTAGCCGTTGAGCAATAAACCGCGGGCGCTGTGGCTTTTAATTTACCCTCGCGGCTAATCAGCGTTACCGCGCTCCCGGCCTTTTAGTAATCGCCGCCGTTCTAAGCCGCCCCTAAACCCTTGCGGCCGGCTTTTGATAAAGTTATACTCCGGCGAAAGGCCGGAGTTTTTTACTCTTTATCATGCCCCGAAAGAAACCGGACGAGATGAGCTTCCTCGAGCACTTGGAGGAGCTGCGCGTGCGCATCCTCTGGATCCTGGGCGCCGCGGCCGCCGGGACCGCCGGAGCCTTCTACTTCTCGCCCCGCCTCGTCGAACTTCTGCTCGCGCCCGGCGCCGGCAAGTTCCAGTACATCAAGCCCGCGGAGGCCTTCGTCGTTTACCTCGCCGTCTCGTTCATCGCGGGCCTCGTCGTCACGTCGCCCTTCATCTTCTACCAGATATGGCGCTTCGTCGCGCCCGGGTTGCTACCGAAGGAGAAGCGCTACGCGCTGCCCTTCGTCGTCGCGACGTCGGCCTGCTTCGCCGCCGGCGTCGTCTTCGGCTACTACATGCTGTTCCCGGCGATGCGCTTCTTCCGCTCCTTCGAGACCGAGACGCTCACCGCGGACTGGACGCTGGGGAGCTACGCGTCGCTGGCGCTGCGGCTCCTGCTCGCGGTGGGCCTCGTCTTCGAGGCGCCGGTGGTCATATTCTTTCTCGCGAGGCTCCGCATCGTCTCGCCCAAATTCTTAACCGCCAAATGGAAGTACGTGGTATTATTTGTATTTATCTTAGCCGCGGCGCTCACCCCCGGCCCCGACGTCTTCACGCAATCCATCCTCGCCGTGCCTTTGTTAATATTATACTTAATCTCGATAGGCGTGGCGTGGCTCGCCTACCCCAAGGGCGAACCGGAAGAAGAAGAGGCCCCGGCCGAAGCGGAGGAGGAGCCGCGCCGGCCGTCGCCCTACGCCGGCTAGGAAATTATGGAATACGAAGACGCCAAAACCTTCCTCGAGTCGCTGGTCAACTACGAGCGCGACGTACCGCGCCGCTACGACACGCGCGCCTTCGACCTCGAGAACTTCGCCGCCCTGCTCGAGCGCCTCGGCTCGCCCCAAGACGCGTTCCCCATCGTACACGTCGTCGGTACCAAGGGAAAAGGCTCGGCGGTCGCGATGCTGGCCGCGGCGTTCGCGGCCGCGGGCCGCCGCGCGGGAACGTTTACGTCTCCCCACCTTCGCTCGGTGCGGGAGCGGATTACCTTCGGCGACGAGATTATATCCAAGGAAGACTTCGGCCGGCTCGTCGGCGACGTCAAGGGGGCGATGACGGGGTCGGAGAAAGCGAACTACCGGACGTACTTCGAGACGCTGCTCGCCGCGGCGTTATTATATTTCCGCGAGCGGGAAGCGGACGTCGCCGTACTCGAGGCCGGCCTCGGCGGCCGCCTCGACGCCACGAACGTCGCGTCGCCCGCGGCGGTGGCGGTCACGACGCTCGGGCTGGACCATACCCAAATCCTGGGCGATTCTCTCGAGAGGATAGCGGCGGAGAAGGCGGGCGTCCTTAAGGCCGGCGTCCCCGCCGTGAGCGCGCCGCAGGAAGAAGCCGCCGCGCGCGTCCTGAGCGAAACGGCCGCACGCGTCGGCGCGCCGTTATCGTTCGTGGGTGCCGATATATTTTTCGCGACGAACGGCGACGGGACCTTCGACTACCGCGGCCGGCGTTACGAGCTGCGAAACGTAAAGGCCGCGATGCCGGGCGCCGCGCAGCGGACCAACGCCGCGTTGGCCCTCGCGGCGCTCGAGACCTTCGGCGCCTTCGGCGTTTCGGCCGAGGCGGCGAGGCGGGGCGTAGAGACGGGCCGCGCGCGAGCGCGCCTCGAGGTCATCCGGGCGTCGCCCGCGGTCATTTTGGACAGCGCCCACACCGCGGCTTCGGCCCGCGAACTCGCCTCGTTAATCCGTGATCTACGGGCGGACAAGAAAGTCCTCCTCTGGGGTATGTCCGCGGAGAAGGACGCGGCCGACTTCGCCCGCGAGCTGGGGCCGCACGTCGATTGCGCCATAACGACCGCGGCCGCAACCCCACGCGCCCGCGCCGCCGCCGAGCTCGCGGACGCCACGCGCAACATTTTCGAAAACGTGGAAGCGGCCCACCCGCCCGCCGCCGCACTCGCGCGCGCCCGCGCGCTGGCGGGCGAGAAAGGGCTGGTAACCGTCGCCGGCTCGTTCTACCTCGCGGGCGAAATCCTCACGCTTTTGGAAGGGCCCTTGGATTAAAATGTCCATACTGGCGGGCGAAGAGTTGCGTCGGCGCGTCTTCGAGTGGAGGCCGCCGCTGGTTACGCCCTGCGGCGAAGAGCAGCTGCAATCCAACGGCGTCGAGTTGACGCTGGCGGAGGTCGGCGTATGGGAAGGCCCCGGCCGCCTCGCCTTCGACAACGACGCGCGCGTCATTCCCGAGGTCGACGTCCTGCCCTTCGACGACGAGGGATGGATACACCTCGAGCCCGGCGGCTACGCCGTCGCCTTCCGCGAGAAGGTTAACGTCCACGACGACTTATGCGCTCTGGCCCGGCCGCGCTCGAGCCTTTTGAGGATGGGCGTCACGGTCGCGACCGCGCTCTGGGATACCGGTTACCGGGGTCGGAGTCGGGCGCTACTCGTCGTCGCCTCGCCCCGGGGCGCGCGTTTGCAGCTCGGGGCCCGACTCGTCCAACTCGTCTTCCTCAAACTCCCCTCGCCGCTGGTCGACGGCTACCAGGGCGCCTTCCAGGGGGAGGTCTGATTTTTTCGGAACGAAGGCCGCGGCCCGCCGGCGCGCCACCAGCTCCGGAGGACGTATCGTACCCGCCTCGAGCGCGTTCGCCATGGCCTCTGCCAATAACGCCGCCGGCTCCACCCCCGCCTTCCCGACGTACTCCGCAGGCTCGAGCACGAACATCCCGCACCAGTCGGCCTCCCTTATGACGGCCGCAGTCGCGGCCGCGCATTGCGCGTCACGCCAGAGGTCGAAAGTCGCCAGGTACGCGCCGAAAAGATTCCGCTCCCGGCACATATCGGCGAACGACTCGGCGAGCATGAGCAGCGCTCGGGCCGTGCCGGGAAATTCCCGCCGGTCGACGGTAAAGGTCGCGACTTCAACCACGCGGCCCCGCCACCACAAAGCCAACGTCGGGTGGAAGGGGCGCATTAAGTCGACCCCTAAAACTCGCGGGATAAAACCGAACCAGGGCGGCTCGTCGCGACGGCTGTGGTCGAACTCGACGTCAACGTCTTCGTCCCCGAAAAGCTCGGACCAGACAACTTCGAGGCCGTCCATAAAATACCCTCCTAAAAAAACGGCCCCGCGGAAACGCGTCCGGGGGCCTGGTTGTCCCAGCATTAGGTTATACTATAATATAGCATATAGCGAACATAGGGTCAAGGGTAAAATAACCTTTAAATAAAGGACATTTAGCTTGACGATGCCGTGGCATTCTGTTAGACTTCGACCGCAAGGTGAGGCTTTCGCTTACCAAATGGGTATGCTTAGTCGGGGTGCTCCTGGGGACTGTTGCCGCCGCGGACGATCTGGCCGCCCGTAGAAATCTGGCGCAAGCGGCGTTGCTCGTAGGCGACTACGGGCGGGCCGTCGAGCTCGCGGACGAAATTTTGGCACGTTGGCCCGACGACGCGGCCACCCACCTAATCAGGGGGCTTGGGCTCGTTGGGAACGGGGAGTTCGGGAGCGCCGAAAAGGACCTTTTGATAGCGCGCGAGGCTTACCCCGACGACACGGCCGTCCTCTACAACCTCGCCGTGATAGCCCAACGTCGCGGCGACAACCGAAACGCGCTGTTCTACGTTGACGAAGCTCTCGCCCACGGCCTAAGCAAGAACGAAGCGTATTTATTGAAGGCCAAACTATTGAACCATTTGGGTAGGCGGCCGGAGGCTCGGGCCTGCTTGGAGCGTTACCTAACCCAGCGGGCGGGCTCGCGAGACATTTACTTAACCCTAGCTCAATGGGCGCGCGCCGACGGCGACACCGAGCAGGCTATTAAATATTACGAACAGGCGCTGAAATACGGGCGGGACGGAGGCACGCTCGCCGAATTGGCGGCGACGTACGAGGCCGCGGGCGACCGACGCCAGGCCGTCAGGTACTACCTCGAAGCCGTCGGCAAAGCGGCGGCAAACGCCGACATATTGGCGGAATACGCGGCCACTTACGCCGCGGCGAGCGAGTTCGAGGAATCGCTCGAAATCTACGAACAGATAGTGAGCGCATTCCCGGAAAACCCTTACTACTTATTCGGCCTCTCCTTCGTTAGACAAAAAATCGGCGACGTGGACCAAGCGCGCGCCGGCTACTTGGAAGTAGTGCGTTTGAAGCCCGATTTCGCCGAACCCTATTACAACCTCGCCGTGTTGGCCGACGCCGACGAGAACGCGGAAGAGGCGGCCCATTACTACTACCTATTTTTAAACAATTCCGAAGGCCGAGAAGACCTCGCCGCGAGCCGGGCCACCGCCGAACAACGGCTCCGGGTGTTGGAAAGTCCTTAAGCCGACGGCCATGTTTAAACGCCTCGCTAAGATAGCGTTTTTCTCGTTGGCCGCCCTCGCGCTGGCGGCCTCGGCGTACGGCGCCGAAGACAAAATAAAACAAAAAAAAGAGGCTGACGAGTTCTTTAGACAGGGAGAGGCCGAGTACAAGAGAGAAGACTACGAAGCGGCGATCGAAAAATTCGAACGTTGCCTCGCCAAGGACCCCGAGAACGTCGTTGCCCAGTTCAACATAGGCGTATGTTACAGCGATCTTGGCGAACCTGATAAAGCCATCCAGGCTTATCGCAAAGCTCTTGCCATCGAACCGGAATACTATGACGCTTATTTTAATCTGGGGCGGATATACCACCGCCGCGGCGATTACGTCGAAGCCGTCGCCAACTACAGAAAAGCCCTGGAAGGAGATCCGTACGCGCCGGACGTGCTTTACAATTGTGCGTACGCCATGACGGAGAGCGGCCAGGTAGTAGAAGCCATAGACGCGTGGGACCGGTATTTGACCATCGCCGAATCGATGCCGGAAGAGGCCAAGTGGGTGGAACGGGCCAAGGAATACTTAGCCACCCTCGAAAACATCGGCGCCGGGGGCTCGGATAGCGCGAAATGATCAGGGCTCTTTCTCATCTCCGAATGGGCGCGGCCGTCGTTCTCGCGGCCGCTGCGCCCGTACTCTTCGCAGGCGCGACGGCCGCTCTCGTAGGTGCGGAAGCCGCCGAAGTCGCCGCAGCTAAAAAGTTGATAGAGGCGGGCCGGCAGGAGGAAGCCATAACCATTTTGCAATCGACGTGCAGCGGCCGCGCGCACGACCTCGTACCTCATTTCTATTTGGGCTACTGCTACGGCGAGACAGGCCGGCTCGAAGAAGCCCGCCGCGAATACGAAACGTGCGCCCGGTGCGACCCGGACCGGGCCGAAGTCTACTACAACTTAGGCGTAATATTAAATAAACAAGGCTTATACCTTAGCGCGGCCGGGGCTTTCGAGGAGGCGTTGTTGTTGGACCCGGGCTTGGCGGACGCGAACTTCAACTGCGGCCTGTCTTATTATTACGCCGACAAGCCGGTCCAAGCGATAAAGTTCTACCGGGAAGCGCGGGCCCTCGTGCCCGACGACGTGGCGGTCCTATATTGGCTCGCGCTCGCCTACGAAGAGATAGACCAACGCGTAGCCCTATCTATATGGGAAGATTACCTTGGGCAAACTGTTAACGTGGCGACGGAGGGCCCGAACCTCGAGTTCGCCCGAAGCCATATCGCCGCCTTACGTGCCGGGAAAAAACCTTAAAAAGGCCAGCTTCTTCTTAATCCCACCGATTATCTCGGTCGCCCTGGCCGCCGCGGACCTCGCGGGCGACGACGTCATACTGTCGGCGGACGAGCGTCGCTGGCAAGGGGCCCACGAAGAGGCGCTCGAACTTTACGAACGGGCGCTCGTCGACGATCCCACCTCCGCGCCCGCCTGGAGCGGCGCCGCGGTTTGCCTCGAAACGCTCGACGAGGGCCGCGCGGTCACCGTCCTGGCGGAGGCCATGAGCGAACCGGCCTGCGCGCTACCGGCCCCAGCGGTAACAATTCTCGCGGGCGGTTGGGCGAGGCGCGGCGCTCCCGAGAAAGCCCTAAAACTACTGACGGCCGAAGCGGAAAACGCCGCCGGGCGCTCCTTTTTGATTCAGGGACAGATACAATTCGCCAGGCACGAACTCCCCTCGGCGATAGAGAAATTCAAAAAGGCCATGGCCGCTGGCGAAAGTGCCGCACCCTACTACCTCGCGGAAGCGCTCCTCGAGGCGGGCCGTTGCGACGAAGCCGAGTTATACGTGAACGAGTTTCTGGACGTATTCCCCTACGTCGCCGAAGCGAGGTGCGCCCGCGCCGAAATTCACTACCGGCGGGGCGAATACGACCTCGCCGCCGATGAGCTCGTCCGAGCCTTAACCTACGACCCTAAAAACAAACGCGCGCTCTTCGACCTCGCGGCCTTAGCCGCCTTGAAGGGCGACTACGGCGCCGCCATCCGCCGTTACGGCGAGGTCACGAAACTCGACCCCGGCGCAAAGCGAGCTTTCCTCCGTATGGCCAAAGCGTACGAGCACGTCGACGCCCTGGTCGCGGCTCAAAAGCTGGAAGAGTACCGCCGGCGTTTCGACTAGATTTCAAATCTATAAACCGCGGAGCCCGCCAAGCCCCGGTCCGCCCGGGGATTTCTTTAACGCAAACGCCGAAGCGCGCGGCCGAGCGGAGGGTAGGCCGCCACGAATCCGCCCGCCGTTGACTTGGCCCTGAGCGTGTGATATTTTTTAGAAAGAACGTAAACAGCTATGGCCTCAAAGATATTAGTAGCCATGTCGGGCGGCGTCGATAGCGCCGCGGCGGCGTTAATACTCGCGCGAGCGGGATACGACGCCGTCGGCGTGACGTTGCGCCTGTACGATTCGCAGCGACGGTCCGGACGGTCGTGCTGCTCCCCTTCGGCAGTAAAGGAGGCCGCGGCTTTGGCGAGGAGCATCGGCATCCCCCACTACGTCTTCGATTACCGGGAGGAATTCCGGCGGGCCGTCGTGGACGACTTCGTCGCCGAATACACCCGCGGCCGGACACCCAACCCGTGCGTCCGCTGCAACAGCGTTATCAAGTTCGAATACTTGCTGCGCCGGGCCCGGGCCATGGGCTTCGACGCGCTCGCGACAGGCCACTACGTCATACGCGAGTACGACGACGCGCGCTCGTCTTTCATACTCCGGCGCGCCGCCGACGCCGCGAAGGACCAGTCGTACTTCCTTTGGGGGACGCCGCGCGAAGGTCTCGCCCAAATTCGGTTCCCCCTCGGTTCCCTCCGGAAAATGGAGGTGAGGGCCCTTCTCGGCGAAGTAACGGCGGTCGCCTTCGATAAACCGGAGAGCCAGGACGTCTGTTTCGTCGAAGACGGCCCCTACGCCGACTACGTCGAGAAGGCCGCGGGCGAAGGCGGCCGAGCCGGGCCCATCGTCGACGAAGAGGGTCGCGTTTTGGGGCGCCACGCCGGCCTGACGCGCTATACCGTAGGCCAGCGCCGCGGCCTGGGCGTCGCTCGCGGCACGCGCATGTACGTCAAAAAAATAGACGCGTCGACGAACACGGTAGTGCTCGCGGAGGGGCCGGCCTTGACCTCGAGCCGGTTCGACGTGGACCGAGCAAACTGGTTGGCCCCGCCGGCCGCGGACGAAATTCGGGCGACGGTAGCGGTCCGATACCGCGACCGGGGCGCGGCCGCGACGCTGCGCCGAACGGGCGAAGGACGCTGGGCCGTAACTTTCGACGAGCCGCGGCGCGCGATAGCGCCCGGCCAATCCGCCGCTTTCTACGAGGGCGACGTCCTGCTCGGAGGCGGCGTAATCGACGAGGTCGCGGCGTGAAGCAGTCCCCCGCGGAAAGAAAATACGAACTACTCCTGGCCCGCCTCGGGAAGTTGCCTTCGCTCCTCGTCGCCTTCTCCGGGGGCGCCGACTCGACGTTTCTGCTCGCGAGCGCGCAAAAAGCGGTCCCCGGCCGCGTGCTGGCGGCGACCGCGCGGTCCCCGGCGTTCGCGGCCCGCGAGGCCGAACACGCGGAAGCCACGGCCCGCATACTCGCCGCGGAACAAATATTCATCGACTCGTCCGAGACCGAGGACGCCACCTTCCTCGCCAATCCGCCCGACCGGTGTTATTATTGTAAAAAAATACTCTTCGCGGAACTTAGACAACTGGCGGAACAGGAGCGCATCGCCGCCGTCGCCGACGGCACGACCGCCGACGAACTCGAGGGCCATCGCCCGGGGGCGAGGGCCGCGCGCGAGTTGGGAATAATATCGCCCTTGGCCGAAGTAAACCTAACTAAAGAGGAGGTCCGGTCGTTGGCGCGAGACAACGGCGTGCCCAACTTCGACCGGCCGCAATCGGCGTGCCTGGCCTCCCGCTTCCCGACCGGCGAAGTGATAACAACCGAAAAATTGAAAATCGTCGAGGAGGCGGAACAAACGCTGGCCGACTTGGGTTTTCACCAGATACGCTGCCGTTACTACGGGCCGTGCGCGCGAATCGAACTCGACGCGAAAGAGATACCCCGCGCGGCCCAAGCGGCAGCAAGGGCGCGCGTTACGGCCAAACTTCACGAACTAGGCTTCAAATTCGTGGCCCTCGACCTCGACGGCTACCGGGCGGGCAGCGTGGTGGAGAAGGCCGACGACGCAAACGATTGACCGTGACGAAGGAGGCAGAGGCGTGAAGTCCTTGAGGTGGATCATCGGCGGCGTCCTCGCGGGAATACTTAAAATAGCGGTCGGCTTGCTCTTCCACGACGTCATCTTCGGCGTCGCCTACGTAGAAAATATTTATCGAGCGTACCCGGCCCAGACGACCCATATGGCCCTGCTGTCGATCGGCGCTGGCCTATTATTCGCACTTATGTATTGGATATTCGGCCGTTGCGTGCCCGGCGCCGGCGCCGCGCGCGGTTTCCTGTTCGGTTTGGCCGTCTGGGTCGGCGTCGCGTTCGCGGCGACGGTCGCCGTCGCCATCAGGGTGAATATTCCGCCGGCCGCGTCGTGGGCCTGGCTCCTCGAGTCGTTGGTCTGGTTTACCGGCGGCGGCGCTCTGGTCGGCCTGGCCTTCGGTAAAACCGGTGCGAGATAAAAAGGTAACCTTCCACTACGACGTCGGGTACCCTAAGGACCGCGACGTCGCCGGAGTTTAAATGCGCCTTCAAGTAGCAGTCCTCGACTTCGGCAGCCAGTATACGCAGCTCATCGCGCGCAAGGTGCGCGAACAGCGCGTCTTCGCCGCCATCGAACCGTACTACGTCAACGCGAAGGCCCTCGCGGCGCAGGAGGTCGGCGCCGTCATCCTCTCGGGCGGGCCGGCCTCGATATACGCCGACGACGCGCCCCGCGCCGACCCGGCCGTCTTCGACCTCGGCGTCCCGGTCCTCGGCATCTGCTACGGCCTGCAATACATAACGGCCACGCTCGGCGGCGAAGTCGCCCGCGCCGCGGCCCGCGAGTACGGCCCGGCCACGTTAAACGTAAAATCATCCAAACCCCTATTCGAAGGCGTTCCAAAAAAATTCGAAGTCTGGATGAGCCACGGCGACCGCGTCGACGTCCCGCCCGCCGGCTTCCGCGCGCTGGCCGCCTCCGACAACTCGGCCTACGCCGCCGTCGGCGACGACGACCGCCGCATCTACGGCCTCCAGTTCCATCCCGAGGTCACGCACACCGAATACGGCTCGAGCATCCTCGCCAACTTTCTGTTCAAAGTCGCCGGCCTGGAAGCCTCCTGGACGCCGGCGTCGTTCGTGGCCGAGAAGGTTGGGGAGCTCCGCGAACGCGTCGGCGGCGAGCACGTCGTGCTGGCGCTGTCGGGCGGCGTGGACTCGAGCGTGCTGGCGACGCTTCTGCACCGCGCCGTCGGCGACCGCGTCCACGCCATCTTCGTAGACACCGGCCTTATGCGCGAGGCCGAAGTCGACGAGGTAGAGCGCGTCTTCGAGGGCGAGCTTAGGGTCCCGCTTACGGTCGTGCCGGCCGCCGAGCTATTTTTAAATAAACTTAAAGGCGTGACGGACCCGGAAGAGAAGCGTCGCATCATAGGCCACACCTTCATCGACGTATTCGGCGCCGAGGCCGAGAAGGTCGGCGGCGTGAAATTTTTGGCCCAGGGGACCCTCTACCCGGACCGCATCGAGTCGCGGTCGGTCAAGGGGCCGTCCGATATCATCAAGACGCACCACAACGTCGGCGGCCTGCCCGAGGAGGTCCCCTTCGAATTAATTGAGCCGCTGGCGGAGCTCTTCAAGGACGAGGTCCGCGCGGTGGGGCGCGAGCTGGGCCTGCCGGAGAAGATCGTGGGGCGGCACCCGTTTCCGGGGCCGGGCCTCGCGGTCCGGTGCGTCGGCGAGGTGACCCCCGAGAAGCTCGCGATGCTGCGGCGGGCGGACGCCATATTGCGCGAGGAGATAACGCGGGCCGGCGTCTACGACGAGATTGCGCAGGCGATCGCGGTGCTTTTGCCGGTGAAGACGGTGGGCGTGATGGGAGACGAGCGGACGTACGAGCACGTGTGCGCGCTGCGCTGCGTGACGACGGCGGACTTCATGACCGCGGACTGGTACCGGATGTGCCACAAGCTCATGGCCGAAATCTCGAGCCGCATCACGAACGAGGTGGCCGGCGTCAACCGCGTCGTCTACGACATAACCTCCAAGCCCCCCGCCACGGTGGAGTGGGAGTAATTTGCGAATGACGAATCGCGCCGACGAGGTCTGGCTCGAGACGCTAAGGCGGCTAACGCCGGAGCGGAAATAGGATTTAACGATGGCCCGCAAAAAAAGGCTCTTGAACGACGTCGCCAACGAGCGGCCCGCAACCCAGATACCCATAGACCGCGTCGGCGTCAAGGGCGTGCGGTTGCCGGTGCGCGTGCTGGACCGCGACCGCGGCCACCAGGACACCATCGCCACCGTCGACATGCTCGTCGACCTGCCGGCGCAGTTCCGGGGCACGCATATGAGCCGCTTCGTCGAGATTCTCTACGGCTACCGCGACAACGTCAACTACCGCACGATGGCCTACATCCTCAAAGAGATGGTAAGCCGCTTCGACGGCGCCCGGGCCCACATCACGATAAGCTTTCCTTATTTTATAGACAAGGCCGCGCCGGCCTCGGGCGAGAAGTCGTTTCTGGAGGTGCGCGCGCGCTTCATCGGCGACCTGGTGGACAAATATAAATTCTCGCTCGGCGTCACCATCCCGGTGGCCAACCTGTGCCCCTGCTCCAAGGACATCGCCGACGCCGGCGCCCATAACCAGCGGGGCGACGTCTACGTGGAGCTCGAGTCGCGGCATATCGTCTGGATCGAGGAAGTGGTGGCGTGGGCGGAGGAGGCCGCGTCGGCGCCGCTGTTCGCGTTGCTGAAGCGCGAGGACGAGAAGGCCGTAACGGAGCTCGCGTACGGGCGGCCTCGCTTCGTCGAGGACGTCGTTCGCAACGTCGCGGAAAAGCTCGAGGGCGACAAGCGCGTCCGCTCGTACCGGGTGGAGTGCACCAACTACGAATCGATACACCAGCACGACGCGTACGCGGCGATCGCACGCGATAAAAAAAACTAAACAACACTTGAGCTTCGGGAGGTTGACGATATGCGCAAATGCTTTTTGGCCGCGGGCCTCGCGCTCGTTTTCATATTCGCGGGTTGTACGAAGGAACCCGCGGAGAACCCCTACGCCACGCCCGAGGACACGGTAGAGGTCTTCGCGGAAGCCATGAAGAAGGGCGACCTCGAGGCGGCGTTGGATTGTTACGCCGATACGGCGCTTTCTAAGACCGCCGTGGGCGTAGAGGGGCTATCGGAGCACGAGATCCGTAATCTTTTCCTAAAAAGCCTCGAGGCCAGCCGCGAGCCTTACGGCAAAGAGGAGATCACCAACCTGGAGAGCAAACTCCTTACGGCCGAGGTAACGTACGAGCTCGGCGGCGTGAAACATACTCACACGCTGGTCAACCAGGGCGGCGAGTGGAAAATAGCGACGGATCTCACGCGGTAAATCAGGGCGGCCCTATCTGATGCGTTACGGCGCGACGGTTGCGCTCGCGTTATCGGTTACGCTCGGCGGCGCGAGGGGCAAAACGCTCGAGGGCGCGGTGCCGCGCGACGGTTGGCTAACGGGATACGTCGACCCGGCGGACGGCAAACTGGTCCTCCCCGATACGCCCCCGGGCCGGATGCTGCCCACGCGCGACGCGTTCCGCGGCATATCCTTCGTCTTCCCGGTCGCGGGCGCGCGGTTTCATTCTATTGAATATACCGAAAAGACGGGCCTTACCGATTTCCGGAACCGGTGGCGCCGGAACCACATGGGGACCGACATCTTCGCGCCCGAGGGCACGCCGGTCCTGGCCGCGGCGGACGGCGTCGTAACCGTGGCTACCTTCACCCCCAAAAGGGGCCCCGGCGGCAAAGTCGCCCTCTACCACGGCCGGGGGGTTTACACGTACTACCTTCACATGTCCGCGGTTCACTGCGCGAAAGGGCAGCGAGTCCGCGCGGGCGACGTCATAGCGGCGGTAGGCGCTACGGGCAGCGCCCGCGAAACGCCGGCCCACCTGCACTTCGAGATAAACGTCGCGGTGGAGACCCAGGGAAAGCCGGCGTGGTTCGTGGAATACGCTAACGACCCGTGGCCCGGCGTGTCGTCGCTCGTGAGCGTCGAGCCGCTGGCGTACGTCTGTAAACATATTCCGCCCATACGCGACGCGCGGCCGGCCGCCGGGTTATGAGGGGCTACCCCTTATGTGCCTTACTCTGCGCCGCGCTCGCGGCCGCTCCGCCGGCGGGGGCGGCGAACTGGCGCAACGTCGTAAGCCGAGCTCACGTATCCGACGTCCTAGTAGACGGCGACGTCATCTGGCTAAGTTACCTCGGCGGCGGCGTAGCGCGCTACGCGCCTCGGACCGGCCGGGCCGCCTATATCACCGCGGCTGAGGCCCTAATTCACAACTACGTTACCGCCATTGGCGCGGATATAGATAACTTTTATTTCGCCTCCCGCAACGGCCTCGCCACCCTTCCCCGCGCCGGCGGCGCGTCCCAAAAAACCGTAAGGATGTGGGGCTTCGCCCGCAACGACTGCACCGACATAGCCGTCGACGCCGAGTACGTCTACGTTGCGACCCTCGAGGGGGCCCGGCGCTACGACAAGCGTACGACGGTGAATGTTTTCGAGGCCATTCCCGCGGAAATGGGGCCGCCCGCGCGCCTTAGCCCCCAGGTGGAGGACGGCTGGAAGGTCTTCGTCACGCCAGATGGCGTCGTGCTCGACGACCTGTACTCGATAACGCTTGCGGAGGGTTCCATTTATTGGGGCGGCCGGGGCCGGCTGTTTGCCTCGGCTCGAGGCGCGGAAGGCTGGCGCGAGGTTCCCGTAGAATTGCCTGCCGCGGGCGCCGTGCGGCGCGTTCTGTCTCGCCCGGGAAAATTGACCATAGCGACCGACGAGGGTACCTTCGAATACGAAGGCGAGGAGACGACGCGGGCGCCGGGGCCCCTCGGCCGCGCGGATACCCGCGACGTGCTCGCCTTCGCCGGCCTGGAGTTCTACGCTACCGCGGAAGGGTTGTTCGTCAGGTGCGCCGACGACCGGCCCTTCAAATTCGCCGCGGGCACGGGGGCGGCTTGGAGAAAGTTGAAAGACGCGGCGAAAAAGAAATCGGCCATCTGGCGCGTAGGCGTCGCGGACGGATTGCCGTCTAGTCGTTGCACGGCACTCGCGAGCTGGGGCGAAGCCGTAGTCGTAGGGACGGAGAACGGCGCATGCACGCTCGAGCCTACTACGGGGGAGATTAGGCCCTTACCCGTCGCCAAGGGCCTTCCGCCGGGGGGTGTTTACGCCGTATCGTACGGCGAAGGTAAAATATGGGCGGCCACGCCGAACGGCTTGGCCGCGATTGACGAAGGCGACCTAGCCGTAGAAAAATTTAACCTGCCCGGCGGTTGGAACGACGTACGCGGCCTCTACTTCTACGACGGCGGGTTAATCGTAACGACTCGCGCCGGCCTCGCCTCGCTTCCCGAAGGGGAGGGCGAACGGAAGGTTTTCGATCTGCGTGTTCGCCCCGGCCTCCGCGAAGGGACGTGTGCCGCGAAAATCAAGGACCGGTACTTTCTCGGCACGACCGCGAGCTTCCTCACCATTTATAAAATGGTCTTAGTGGAGCGTAGTTACGACGAGGGGGAGGATTTCCTTCCGTATCCGGTAAGAGCGCTACTCCCCTGGCGAGGCGGGCTTGTAGTCGCCACCCTCGGCGGCGGCTTAGCGTACGTCGACCCCCCCGATAGAGTAATTCGCGCGTTAAGCGCCGGCGAGGGGATATCCTCGGACATCCTCTATTCGCTCGCCGCGGACGAGGGCCACGTCTACGTGGGGACCTTCGACAAGGGCGTCGACGTACTGGACGCCGACCTGAATTTCGAGAGGAACATAAGTTGGGGCGACGGCCTGAGCCACACCGACATCTGGGCCGCGGCTGCCGCGCCGCCGTGGTTGTGGTTGTCAATCCGCGGGGTCGGTGTCAACGTCCTCAATTTGGAAACGGGGGACGTTCGCCGCTACTACGCGCGCTACGGCCTGGGCGACGAATATTGCAGGTCACTCGTCCTCCTTCGTACGGGCGGCCCGACGGCGCGCGTCGCCTTCGGCACCGCTTCGGGCGTCGCGGTTCTGGAATACGACGGCGAGCCGCCCGACTACACGGAAGACGATTACGACCGCGACTACCGGTAACGTTTAAATCCCATAAGGGAAGCCATCACTGCCGACGAAAAAAAGATAATATTGGGAACGGGCGCGGCGCACGGCCTCGTCCACATGACGATGGTCGCTTTCGCCGCGGTCCTCACGCCCATGCGCGAGAGCGTGGGCGCGGGGCTATTCGCCATCGCCGTCGTCGGTAACATCTCGTACCTGTCGTTCGGTTTGCTCGCGCCGGCGAGCGGTTATTTCGCGGACCGGATCGGCTCGCGTCGCGTGCTGGGGATATGTTGCTTCGGCATGGCCGCCGCTTGCGTCGGCTTGGCGTTGGCGAAGGACATCTACAGCCTGGGGGTGGCGCTGGGGGCGCTGGGGTTGGCCGCGGCGCTATACCACCCCGCAGGCCTCTCCTTGATAGCGCGCCGCGTCGGCTCGGTCGAAAAGGCCATGGCGTATCACGGCATCTTCGGGACTTTGGGCTTATCTTTGGGGCCGGTCGTCGCGGGCGCGATAACCGCCGCGGCGGGGTGGCGGTGGTCGTACGTCGTCTTCGCCGCGGCGCTCGGCGCGCTCGGCGCCGCCTTCGCGGGATGGGGAGGGCGCGGCGTCGCGCGCATGCCGGGGCCCGCGGCCGAAAGGCCCGCGCTCCCGCAAAAGACCCTTTTGGCCGGCTTGCTCCTCTTTTACGTAATCGCAATAATGAACGGCTTCATCTTTCACGGCGCGACGACCTTCTTGCCGACGCGCCTCGCGACGATAAGGAACCTCTTCGTCGGCAACGCGGCGACGACGGCGACGTTGCTCGCGGGCATTGGCGGGCAATACGTCGGCGGCCTGTTGGCCTCCCGCTGGCGATACGAACTGGTCCTCGCGTGCTCTTTCCTCTTCTCCGGCCTCGCGCTCGTTTTCCTGGGCGCCTCCCAGGGCGCGTTCCTCTTCGCGCCCGCGCTGGCGTACGGCTTCGCCCACTTCTCGACGCAACCGGTAACGAACACGCTCATCTCGCGGCTTACCTCCGCCCGGCGCCAGGGCATAGCGTTCGGCGTAAACTTCTTTTTGGCCTTCGGCCTCGGTTCGTTCGGCACCGGCTTCGTGGGGTACGTCGGCGAGAAATTGGGGCTCGGTAAAGCCTTCGGCGCCTTGGCCGTCGTCGCCTTCGCCGTCGTCCCGCTCTCGTTCGTACTATGGCACCTCCGGCGCAGGGCCGCAGCGGGGCCGCGCATCCGCGACTTCTTCACGGACGTACCCCGGTAAAAAAACTATCGTGTGCGTGGATTACGGAGGAAATACGGGGATTACTTCTGGCCGACGACGCACGTCAGCCACGCGAAGCGGCTCAGCCATCGGGACCGCCTGAGGATCCGGCTTTCCCAAGCCACGAGCCGCCTTAGTAAGGGCCTCGGCAAGGGGATAACGCGGCACAAAGGTGTCAACAGATGGAATTCCCCGTGGGCGTAGCGGGAAAACGCGGGGGCGTACGACTCCAGTTCCTCGTACGTAACGTACGCGGCCCTTTTGACCCATTCCACGCCGGCCAAGCGCCGTACTAACCTGACCAACGCGGCGAAGGGGTTTAACTTCATATTTTCAACCAACCAAACGTAGCCCCCCGGCTTGAGGACCCTCAGCATTTCCCGAAACGCCGCGGCCTTCTTGAAGAGGACGAAAGCCGACTTAGTAAATATTACGTCGACGGCCCCGTCGCGAAACGGGAGCGCCTCCGCGCGCATTTGGACCAGGCTGAAAGCCTCCCCCCCGTTTTTTCTTGACTCCGCGGCCGCATAGGTTAAATAATCGTAATGTAAATCGCCGCCGACGACGCGGGCGCCTTCTTCCGCAAACCATAAACACATCCGCCCTCGCCGGGAACCGATATCTAGGAGCCTTTTACCGGCGAGGCCGTGCCCGACGCGCGACAGGCCGAATAAGAAGGGCGCCTCCCAGAACCGGGCGTCCCACTCTAAGTAATAATCGTAAGGGTTCTTCACAATGCCGCCATCGCTAAGCGAACGTCGCGAAAAAAGCAATACCTTATAACATTAACTTAGCCATACCCTCAACATATACTTATACTCGCGCGTCCAGCGAGGAGGGAATCATGTCTAAATCCGCTAAGGTTGCAACCGTCGTTGCGGCCGCGTTGGCGCTCTCCGCCGCGGCCTTCGCCGTCAACCGCTACGGCGACAATACGCTGAAGTTCGGCGCCCGCGACAGCGACTTCGCCGCCGACTACGTGACGCTCCTCCAAAACGACCTTTACAACATCGGATACGGCGATTACCTCGAGGGGTTCGGCCGCACGGACGGCATCTTCGGGCCGGCGACGGAGGCCGCGGTCAAGGCGTTCCAGCGGGATTGGGGCCTGCCGGTTTCCGGCATCGTCCGCGCCGAAACGGCCGCGACGATAGTACGCGCGCTCGCCGGCGAGAAGCCTAAGTCTACCGCGCCGCCCCCTAAGCTTACGCTCCTCGATTCCGCCCAGATTACGATCAAAGCGGGCGAGAAGGGCAAATACGACATTAAGCCGGCGCCGGGGACGACGTACGTTATATCGTGCGGGGGCGACTGTCTGGAGGCCAACGTCATAAACCCGTACGACGCGTACGCCGTCGTCAAGCCGCTGCCCGCGGACGTGCGCTACGCTTTGCGGGATCTGGGCGACGAGGGCAAGGCCGTGATATTCGACGAGGCATCCTTAGCCGGGAAATACTACGTCGAAATCGAGCCGCTCAACGACCTGAAGGATACCCCCGTATCGCTCCGCATCTACGAGCTTACGAGGTGAGGCCGTGCGCGAAGTCGCGAGGATGTGGGAGAACACGCGGATGGTCGTCCTGGCGGCCGTGACCGCGGCGGTGTACGCGGCGCTGCTCATACCGTTCAAACCGCTCACGCTCATACCCGGCCTGACGGAGACCTCGCCCGGGCGAGCCATCCCTTTCGTCGCGGGCCTGCTCTTCGGCCCCGCGGGCGCCGTCGGCTCGGCCCTAGGGAACCTGCTGGGGGACTTCTCGGGGACGCTGGGATGGGGTAGCCTCTTCGGCCTCGGCGGCAACTTCCTGTTGGCGTACATCCCCTACCGCATCGTCCGCGCCGGCGCCGCGGAATACCTTTCCAACTGGCGGCGCTTATTACTTATGGAGGCGGCTATAATTCTCGCCGCCTTAGCGTGCGGCCTATTCATCGGCTGGGGGATAGACCTGCTGGGCCAGGCGCCCTTCGCCGCGCTGGCGAACATCATCGTCGTGAACAACGTCATCTTCACGGTGGTATTGGGGCCGCTCCTACTCAAGGCGCTCGACAAGCGCGTCCGGCGGCTGGGCCTCCTCTACCCGGACGTGTTGGACGTAGCGCCCCGCAGGCCGCGGACCTTCGCGCTCGGCTTAATACTAGTAGTCGTCGCCTGCGTGGGGGGAATGGTCGCCGGGAACTACGTATCGTTGGGCGTCGAGGGCCACGGCCTATTCGCCTCGGGCTTCGGGCCGGACTTCCACCCGGGGACCGTAGGCGCCGGCGTCGCGCCGTTCGTAGCGTTGCTGGTGATGGGGGTTATTTTAATATAAACTTAAATCTTGGAAACCGTTCCAAAACCAACAATAAATAATTATTACGGGAATTAGCCGTATGTATAAAATAACCGATAACGGCGTTCTAAAAAAAATCGAGACTTGGAAACTAACAATACCCCGGTACGATAACGAAGGCAACCGTTTCGAAGATTCTTTGTTGGAGTCTATCCTAGAAGATATAACTTTGAACTTCGGCGGCTGTGCACTTGTTAATTGTATTGGGTATTGGAAGGGAAACGAAAAAACATATAGCGGCGAACCGAATTTCGAGGTAATAATAGATATTTCGCCTTTCGAAGAAGTGAACGCCGAAGAATACTTCCTTACGTTAAAGAAAAACCTCCGCATCAGGTTAAAACAAGAAAAAATATATCTAAAAAGGACAAGGGCCGAAGAGGAAGTTTTAAATTTCGATGAATTTTTTGAAGAAATGGGGTTAACAACTATCGGCGGGGAAACAGAAGCCGAAAAAAGGAAACTAGCCCAAAAATGCGTAAATAAAACCGAACAAATTATAGAGCGCCTAGGTTATAAAACACGACTTATACGACGAGACGAGCAAAATAAAAAATTAATTTGGGAAAGGGAAATATGCGGCCTAGTTCTAAAGGACGAATTTCAGGATACTTTCCCTGAGGGCATAAAAATTTTTGCTGCTGACCAAATTGAAGAAATAAGTAACGTAATAATAAGGGAGCCGGGTTTCGCGATATTAGGGCAATACGAATTCCAAAATTATATAATGAGTAAGTTTAATTATAGACCACTAGTAAAATCCTTTATAGAGGAAAAACAAATAGATACGGATTTCCAATTTTTCTCCCCAAATCTCGAACCGATCTCCTTAAATACATTCGTAGAAGATATCGTTGCAACTATATTTACTAATTATATAATATTAAGAGAAGAGGGTTTTAGCGAAGATGAAATATCGATTGTTATCGGAAAAGACGGTTCTACGCAACAGGTATCGAGTAAAGAAGGGTTTTTAATGTTCGTACCGGCCGTAATACCTTTCCCCGAAGTTATAAAAGAAATAGTTAGGTGTTTAGAGATAGCGTTACTAAAATACGAAAAAAATGAATTAGACCGGATCGCTATATTACAAGCCAAGGCAAAAAATAAATATATTTTAAGGCGTGCGCAGGTTAGGAAAAGTTTAAAATCGATGCCGGATTAATCCACGTTCGGTTAACATTAAATTTAAACGCACCTCACTAGGCCGCGTTAAGGCGTTGTTCCGGTAGGGGCCGACCTTCAGGTCGGCCCGTTTCGCGCGGGGGCGGGCCGGTCTAAAGACCGGCCCCTACATGTCTTGCGTTTACACGGCACCGCGCCCGAGGCGGCTCTTCTTGATAAAGAAAGCGCTTGACGCAGGAGTTGATTAAAGTATATAATTAACTAGAAGGAACGAGGAGGGAAGTATGTCCTTTCGGTAATCCAACTAAGCCGGCGCGCCCCTCGCGGCAGCGGCGGTTTTGTATTTCGACGGCAAGCTCACGGCGACGAAGCACAACTACAAGCCGGCTCTTGAGGACAACGTTACGGTAGGAGAGTAGTAATCATGAGAGACAAATCTATTTGGGCGGCCGCGTGTACGGTTTTCATCGCCGTAGCCGCGGCCGCGGCCACCTGGGAGCTTTATGCTTCCTATCCTACGCCCGGGCCCAATCCCCGCGGTTATACGAGCGACGGTGAATTGAGGGGATATATCGTTCAGGACGGCGCGACGCCTTACGTCTATCGGATGTATTGGTACACGGGGCGGATTATAGCGAGTTTCCTGGCGCCGGGCGGCCGGGGGGCTTGGGGCATATGTCCGGGCCCCGGTTCGAACATGTACTTATCTAACGAAAGGAGTTCCTGGATTTATGAGGTTACTACGACCGGCTCGGTTGTTAGTTCGTTCCGGTGCCCGGTCGCCGGGCCCGCCGACATGGACAGGGGGTTTGGCTCCAAGCTTTATATACCGATCCCGGAACGGAACGTTATCGTCGTCGTAGACGAGAATACGGGCTCGTTGGTAAGTACGTTCAAAGCACCCGGCTCGCGGCCGACGGCGTGTGGCGGCTACCCCGGCGAGTTCTTCGTTGCGGATTCGGCAACACACGCCGTTTACGAGGAAGGCAAACCCGTAATTACGGGCATTAAAACCCCCACCGGCTTCGGTAATATCGCCATAATGGCAAAGGGCTCCGTAGTCGGCGTCCAGGTAATTGACGACGCGACCGATTATATCTACTTATATCGTGATTCGTCAAAGGCCGAACCCGCGTCGTTGGGCCGCGTGAAGGCGTTATTCGATTAGGGGCGAAAAGCCTTTCGTTCTTTCGTAACCGGGCCTCTCGCTTTGGGGTTCGGTACTCCGCGCAAAGGAGGCGAGATGAAAAGGACTGCGTTTTACGCAGTTGCCGTTTTCGCCGCCGCGGTTACGTCGGGTTTAGCCGCGTGGGTCTACGAGGGCAAGTGGGGGGCGTCCGGGTCCCAGTTAGGCCAATTCGATAAGCCTACGGGTATTGGCCTAGCCCCTAACGGCAACGTTTACGTAGCCGACACTTATAACCACCGCGTCCAGTACTTCACGTGGGAAGGTCATTTTCGCGGTAATTGGGGTAAATCTGGTTCGGGGGACGGCGAATTTAGATACCCGGAAGGTATCGCGGTCGCTACCAACGGCAACGTTTACGTCGCTGATACGGCTCGACACCGGATCCAATATTTCACGCCGACGGGGTCGTTCATCGGCAAATGGGGCTCACAGGGCGCCGGCGACGGCCAATTCGAGCGGCCTTTCGGGATAGCGGTCGCTCCCAACGGCAACGTATACGTCGGCGACACCGAGAACGACCGCGTCCAATACTTCACCGCGAGCGGCTCGTTCCTCGGCAAGTGGGGTGCGTCCGGCTCCGGTAACGGCCAATTCAATCGCTCGATGGGCGTTGCCGTCCTCCCGTCGGGGGCCCGCGTTTACATCGGCGACCGCCTTAACTTCCGCGTCCAATACTTTACCTCGAGCGGCTCTTTCCTCGGTAAATGGGGCTCGCAGGGTAGCGGCGACGGCCAATTCAACCGTCCTTACGGCGTCGCGACGGCCCCTAACGCCAACGTCTTCGTAGCGGACATCTACAACGCCCGCATCCAGTATTTCACTCCCGACGGTTCATTCCTCGGCAAGTGGGGTACGAGGGGTTCGGGCAACGGGGAGTTCTATTACCCCGAAGGCGTCGTAGTTTCTGCGAATGGTTCTCGCGTTTACGTCGCCGATACCTTTAACGACCGCATCCAGTACTTCCGTTGGACCGAGCCCGCGGTCGCGCCCTCGTCGGTGGGTAGAATTAAGGCGTTGTTCCGGTAGGGGCGACTGGCCAGTCGCCCCTACGACCGTAGGCCGCCCGCGAGGCGGCTTTTCGTGGCGCGGCGACCCGACGATGGAGCTGTGGACCGCGGAGCCCGCGCCGTTAAATATCGACTACACTTGGTGGGCGAACGGTACGATGAAGACGCTAGAAGTTACGGTGACGACCACCGGTAACCAAACGGTACCGGGGGCCAAGGTGTGCCTTTGGCAACATTGGTACTACCTTACAAACACGACCGGCACCCACGGGAGGTGCACCTTCGAGGACCTTTTATTCGGCTTCGACGACGGCAAACTCACGGCTACGAAGCACAATTACAAGCCGGCCATCGAGAACAACGTCGTCGTGGGAGGTGATTAAGGCGGCGAAGGAGTTACTTACCTTGGGATTGTTGTTGTTTTGTGTTAGCGGCGCGAGTTATGGCGACGTGTGGACGTTGGTCTCCTCGTACCCCACGCCCGGGTCCAATCCGCGCGGTTATTGGGGCATTGGTCCCGAGGCGGGGTATATAGTAATGGACGGGGGCGAACCCCACGTTTATTTTTATTCTTGGACAAGCAGCTCGATCGTTTGGAGTTTCCCGGCGCCCGGGGGGCCGGGGGCGTGGGGAATAGCAAAAATAACGGGTAGCGGTTTTTTTATAACCAATAACCGAACTTCTTGGATATACGAGGCGACCACACAAGGCTCGGTAGTAAATTCCTTCCAATGCCCATTCGACGGGCCCGCCGATTGCGAATTCGCGTGGCCGGGCTTTATAATTGCGGTTCCCGACCGCAATATAATAGCGGTTTTAAACTATACGACGGGTTCCCTTATCGGTACGTACGCCGGGCCGGGGCGCCGCCCTACGGGGTGTGGCGGGTACGCGCACTTCTACGTAGCCGACGCCGCGACCCACAAGATATACGAGGACGCCGTACCGATTATCGCGGGTATCCAAACGCCGGTAGGTTTTAGTTATACTTGGAGTATGGAACCGCCATACGACATCAAGTTATATGTCGTTGACGACGCCACGGATTACTATTACTACTACGCCCGTACGTCGGGAGATATCGTACCCGCCTCCCTCGGCCGCGTGAAGGCGTTGTTCGAGTAGGGGCGAACGGCCTTTCGGGGCTTTATACGGGGTGGCGGAGCAGGAACCGCTTAGGGTAACGCGTAAAGGGGCCTAAATGAAGCGGACCATATTTTTAGTTATTGCCATTTTACTAGTCGCGGTTACCCCGGCCTTAACAGACTACGTATACGAAGGCAAGTGGGGCTCCCGCGGGAATAGCCCGGGCCAATTCGATAGACCTCGTGAAATAACGCTCGCGCCTAACGGGAACGTTTACGTCGTCGACACGTACAACAACCGCGTTCAGTATTTTACGCAAGCAGGGTCTTTCCTTGGTAGATGGGGTACGTATGGTTCGGGTAACGGTGAATTCAGATACCCGGAAGGCATAGCCTTAGCACCGAACGGCAACGTCTACGTCGCCGATACGCAAAGACACCGCATACAATATTTCACCCCCACTGGGTCGTTTCTAGGTAAATGGGGTACGCTGGGCTCCGGTAACGGTCAATTCAATCGTCCCATTCGCGTCGCCGTGGCGCCGAACGGCAACGTTTACGTTGCAGAATACTATAACCACCGCGTCCAATACTTCACCTCGAGCGGTTCCTTCTTGGGCAAATGGGGTTCGTACGGTACGGCGTGGGGCCAGTTTAATCAGCCCCACGGCCTTGGTTTCCTCTCAACCCGCTATCAAGTTTACGTTACCGAAGCTTTAAACCATCGCGTCCAATACTTTACGTCGACCGGCAGCTTCCTCGGCATATGGGGGTCTTACGGTACGAGCGACGGGCAATTCAACAGGCCCGCGGGCGTAGGCGCTTCGCCGGTCGGCAGGATTTTCGTAGCCGATACGTATAATCACCGCGTCCAGTATTTTACGCCAAGCGGTTCGTTCCTTGGTAAATGGGGTACGCGTGGGTCTGGTAACGGCCAATTTTATATGCCGCTTGGCGTCGCCGCTACGCCGACGGCAAATAAGGTTTACGTAGCGGACTCTTACAACCACCGTATTCAGTATTTCCGCGAATCGCAACCCGCGGTCGCGCCGTCGTCGGTGGGGCGGATAAAGGCGTTGTTCCGGTAGGGGCGACTGGCCAGTCGCCCCTACGACGTTAGGCCGCCCCCGAGGCGGCTTTTCTTAATAAAAAAAGCGCTTGACGTAGGAGTTGATTAAAGCATATAATTAACAAGAAATAACGAGGCGGGAAGTATGGTAGAGAAAATTATACCCAACCGGCGCGCCGTTCGCGGCAGCGGCGGCTTTGTATTTCGACGAAGGCAATTGCGAGTTTATCGTTCCCGAGGCCGCGAGCAACGTTCACCTTACGGCGACCATGAAAAACTGCGTCCCGGCCTACAAGACGGACCTGAATATTCAGTAATGATTTTCGCCAAGTGGGTTTTAACGTGAGATCACCGGCAGCTTTGTTGTTAGCGGCTGTTTTCCTCCCGGTAGGTAGTATTGAGGCTACGGGGTGGATGGTCGTTGGCTCCTATCCCGCTCCGGCCCTTAACGCGCGCGGTATCGCTTACTACGCCCCGTACGGCGGTTCTGTACTTTGCGACGGCTCGCCGCCGCGGGTATATAACCTGGGTAAGCCGTCGGAATATATTACGTTGGACGTTCCGCGGGGTGTTTGGGGTTTAAGGAGTTGGGGTTCGGATGCTATTTTGGTTTCTAACTATAATAATAGCTTCATCTATGAATTAACGACGACCGGTTCGGTTATATCTTCATTCCGCTGCCCCAAGGCCCACCCGGCCGACCTTAGCGATTGGTTGCTATATGTCGCTATTCCGGACGATAACCTTGCAATAAGGATAACAACGACCGGTTCGGTCCTAAGTTCTTTCCGCGGCCCTGGGACCCGTTTGACGGCTATTGACGCTGTTAGCACGTCTAACGCTATATTAGGCGATCCGGCGACCCATAAGGTATATTTTTTGGGTTATGGTACCGGATACTTGAATGCCCCGGTAGCCGCGTGTGCGGAACGTTTAACAGACGGCCCGCCTTATGCACGTACGTTGGTTGTTGACAGGGCCACTAACTATATATATAGATTTGAGTGGCGCGGCCACGAGGCCGTCGCGCCGGGGTCGCTCGGCCGCGTCAAGGGATTGTTTAAATAGATGCGCGACAGTTCGCCCGTAAATAGGGTCTGCGTAAATGCGGGCCCTTATTCATCGTTATAAATAATAAAAGGGGAAACATTATGAAGCGTTACGTCTTATGCACAGTTGGCGGGTTTGTGGTCGCCGCCCCGCTGGCCTCGGGTGTTTGGGTCTACGAAGGCCAGTGGGGTTCCGGAGGCACCGGTAACGGCCAGTTCAACCTCCCGGAAGATATCGCGATAGCAGCCAATGGCAACGTATACGTGGCAGACGCTTATAATAACCGGGTACAATACTTTACTGCTACCGGGTCATTCCTCGGCAAATGGGGTTCGCTCGGTACGGGCCCGGGCCAGTTCGACCTCGCCCGGGGCTTGGCGTTTGCCTCGAGGGGTGACGTATACGTTACCGATTTCGATAATCATCGCGTCCAATACTTCACTTCCACCGGGTCCTATCTCGGCTTTCACGGCTCGGAGGGTACGGGGAATGGCCAGTTCCGGGGGCCTAAGGGAATAGCGTTCGCGGCGAGCGGGAACTGGTACGTAACCGACGTCGGCAATTACCGCGTCCAATACTTCACGCCGGGCGGGTCTTTCCTCGGAAAATGGGGCTCCGCGGGGAGGGGCGACGGCCAATTCAGGCCGCCCATGTACGTAATGGTCGCCCCGAACGGTAACGTTTACGTTACCGACCGCGATAATCATCGCGTCCAATATTTCACCTCTAGCGGCTCGTTCCTCGGCAAATGGGGCTCGCAAGGTACGGGCGACGGCCAATTCCAATTCCCCGAAGGGATCACGTACGGGAGCGACGGTTACATTTACGTAGCCGACAGGAATAATAACCGCATCCAATATTTTACCTCGAGCGGCTCGTTCCTAGGGAAATGGGGGACTCCCGGGAGGGGTAACGGCGAATTCGATTGGCCCTTTAACCTAGCCTTGACGGCGAACGGCGGCCGTACCTACGTCGTAGACCATCGTAACCACCGGATCGAGTACTTCCGTTGGACCGAGCCCGCGGTCGCGCCCTCGTCGGTGGGTAGAATTAAGGCGTTGTTCCGGTAGGGGCGACTGGCCAGTCGCCCCTACTACGTTAGGCCGCCGCCGAGGCGGGTTTTCTTAATAAAAAAACCGCTTGACGCAGGAGTTGATTAAAGTATATAATTAACTAGAAGGAACGAGGAGGGAAGTATGGTAGAGAAAACTATACCCAACCGGCGCGCCCTTCGCGGCAGCGGCGGTTTTGTATTTTTCGAAGGCAAGCTCACGGCGACGAAGCACAACTACAAGCCGGCCCGCGAGGACAACGTCGTCGTGGGAGGTGATTAAAGCGGCGAAGAAGTTACTTACCTTGGGATTATTACTCGTTTGCGTTTGCGGCGCGAGTTATGGCGACGCTTGGAAGTTGATGGCCTCGTACCCCACGCCGGGGCCCAATCCGCGGGGTTATTCGAGTGGTACGCCCTTTGCGGGTTATATCGTCATAGACGGCCCTAACCCTTACGTGTATCGCTACTCTTGGGAACAGAGTACAATCCGGTCGAGTTTCCCCGCGCCCGGGGGGCCGGGGGCGTGGGGTGTATATTACCATACCGAAACGTTTTACATAACTAATAACCGGACGTCGTGGATATACGAGACCACGAAGCAAGGTTCGGTCGTAAGCTCGTTTCGGTGCCCGTTCTACGGGCCGGCGGATTTAGACTTTAAGGCGTCCTTTCCTCCCGGTTTAATAGTCGCCATCCCCGACCGTAACTCAATCGCCCTTTTAAACCGAACGACGGGCTCGCTCGTCGGTACGTTCGCGGGCCCCGGGCGCCGCCCCACCGGCTGTTGCGGCTACGCCCACTTATACGTCGCCGACGCGGCGACGCATACGGTATATGAGAACGGCGTACCGATTATCACGGGAATCCAAACGCCCTCGGCTTAGGTTATACCGCGTATACGGCGCCCCCTTACGACAAGGAGTTATACGTAATAGACGACGCTACGGATTACTATTACTGGTATACCCGGACCTCGGAATATGTCGTACCCGCCTCCCTCGGCCGCGTGAACGCGCTGTTCGAGTAGGGGCGACTGGCCAGTCGCCCCATTTTGCCCCGCCGCGCGCTTAGGGGTCCGGTATCCGCGCAGAGGAACCGATATGAAAACGAACGCGTTTTTGGGGATTGCGATATCGGTTGCCGCGGCGATTCCCGCGTTAAGCGACTACGTCTACGAAGGCAAGTGGGGCTCCCGCGGGAATAGCCCGGGCCAATTCGAAAACCCTTACGAAGTAGCCCTAAACCCTAATGGCAACGTCTACGTAATAGACACGTATAACAACCGCGTTCAGTATTTCACGGGAACAGGTTCTTTCCTTGGTAGATGGGGTACTTATGGTTCGGGTAACGGCGAATTCAGATACCCGGAAGGCATCACCGTAGCACCCAACGGCAACGTTTACGTCGCCGATACGCAGAGACATCGCATACAATATTTCACTGCCGCCGGTTCGTTCCTCGGCAAATGGGGTACCCGCGGGTCAGGCAACGGCGAGTTATATTGGCCCGCAGGCGTAGCCCCTTCGCCTACAGCCACCCGCGTATACGTAGCCGATACCTTTAACTACCGCATCCAGTACTTCCGCTGGACCGAGCCCGCGGTCGCGCCGTCGTCCGTGGGGCGGATAAAGGCGTTGTTCCGGTAGGGGCGTTTGCCGTTAAAATACGGGCCGGCCTTGGCGCCGGCCTTTTTTAATTGGAGCCGGCCGCCTTATTCTGCTATATTTAAGGAAACCACTTATTATCGAGAGGAGACTCATGTTACTAGGCAAAATCGCTACGGCCGCGGCGCTCGCCGCGCTGGCCCTCGCCTCCGGCGCTCTCGCGGAATGGGTCTACGAGGGCAAATGGGGCTCCAGCGGCATGGGCGACGGCCAGTTCGCCACGCCGATGGACGTGGCCGTCGGCCCCAGCGGAAACGTCTACGTCGCCGACACCTACAACAGCCGCATCCAATACTTCACGCCGACCGGCTCGTTCCTCGGCAAATTCGGCGGCGTCTTGGAGATGTACTTCCCGTTCGGCCTGGGCGTGGCTCCCGCCGGCAGCGTCTACGTCGCCGACACTAACTACAACCGCATCCAGTACTTCACCGCGAGCGGCAGCTTACTCGGGCGGTGGGGCTCGAAGGGGACCGGCAACGGCCAGTTCGAGATGCCTACCGACGCGGCCGCGGCCGCTAACGGCTACGTCTACGTCGTCGACAGCGAAAACGAGCGCGTCCAGTACTTCACCTCCAGCGGTTCGTTCCTGGGCAAGTGGGGCTCGCGGGGCTCAGGCCAGGGCGAGTTTCTCGCGGCCATAAGCGTCGCACTCGCCCCCAACAACAACGCGTACGTCACCGACGGCGACAACCACCGCGTCCAGTATTTTACCCCCGTGGGCTCGTACCTGGGCCAGTGGGGCAGGCGCGGCGCGGCCGACGGCCAGTTCGAATCGGCCTGGGGTATCGCCGTCGCGCCCAACGGCTACGTCTACGTCGCCGACATGGGCAACGACCGCATCCAGTACTTCACGGCTAGCGGCTCGTTCCTGGGCAAGTGGGGCTCGCGGGGCGGGGCGAACAGCCGCTTCAAGAACCCGTTCGGCGTCGCGGTGGCGCCCGGCGGGAACCGCGTCTACGTCGCGGACACCCAGAACAACCGCATCCAGTACTTCCGGTGGGTCAACGTCGCCGTCGCGCCGGCCTCCCTCGGCCGCGTGAAGGCGTTGTTCCGGTAAACCCACAACAGATGTGCAAACGTAGGGGCCGGCCTTCGGGTCGGCCCGTTTTCGGCCGGCGCCGGGCCGGCCTAAAGACCGGCCCCTACATGTCTCGCGTTTACACGGAACCGCGGGGAGGCGGCTTTTCTTTTTGCCTAATATACCGATTTATGATAATTTTACGGCGTGAGGGCCGCGTTCTAAACGAAAGAACGCCGTCGTAATCCGTCGTCCCCTTCCTGGCCTTAACGTGAAGGCCGGGGCGCCGGGAGCGTTATGGAAGAAGATAAACTGCGCATATTCAAACGTTGGCTGCAGCAAGCCCAACGCGACCTCGACGCGGCCGCGGTCCTCCAGAAAAACGACGCTTACGAATGGGCGACGTTTCTGGCCCACCAGGCCGCGGAGCGCGCTCTCAAAGCATACCTCTACTACAACGACGAAACCGCCGTCTTCGGCCATTCGATAAGGTCCCTCGTGCTGAAGTGCAGCTCGCGCGCCGCGCCTTTCGAGGCCGTCGCCGACGTCGGCAAACTCGACGACTTTTACACAGCACCGCGCTTCCCCGACAGCTTCGCCGAGGACGTCCCGGCGTACGCCGTCACGCCCGAGCAGGCCGAGGTCGCGCTCGAGCTCGCGCGCAAGGCCGTGGATTTGGTAAATAAACTGGCGCCGGGAGAAGGTTAAAATTGGCCGAGGCTTCGAACTCCCGTACGATAAAGGTCGGCACCGTCGAGGTCCCCGGGCGCGTGGCGCTCGCGCCGCTGGCCGGCTACACCGAGTATCCTTTCCGCGCCGCCGTCGCGACGTTCGGCTGCCCCTACGCCGTCACGCCGCTCATATCCGCCGAGGGCCTCGTTCGCCGTAACCGCAATACCCTCCGCCTCCTGGCCCGGGGCGACGACGACGCGCCGGTGGTCGCGGCGCAGATTTTCGGCGCCCGGCGCGGTGGTATGGCCGAGGCGGCGAAGATAGTCGCGGACGCCGGCTTCCCGCTGGTCGACGTTAACCTCGGCTGCCCCGCGCCCAAGATACGCAAGCAGGAAGCCGGCGCGGCGCTGGCGGGTAACGCGGTGGCGCTGCGCAGAATCGCCCGGGCCGTCGTCGCGGCCTCGCCCGTCCCCGTCACCGCCAAGATGAGGTTGGCGCGCGACCCGTCCGATAAAAGCACCCTCGCCGCGGCGAAGTTGCTCTCCGAGGAGGGGGTGGCGGCACTGACCGTACACGGCCGCGCCGTCGACCAGGGCCTGCGCGGGCCGGTGGATTTTTACGCCGTAAAGGAGATCGCGGAAACGGTCCCTTTGCCGGTCTGGGCCAACGGCGGCGTCGAAACGCCGCAGGACGCCGAAGCGCTGTTGAAAGAAACAGCCGCCGCGGGGGTCATGGTGGGGCGGGCCGCGGTGAGCCGACCTTATTTAATTAACGATATAGAAACCTACCTGGCGGACGGCGCGGTGCCGGCGGCGCCGTCGCGGGCCGAATTGGCGGAGGCGATAATGTTCCATTTCGACAAGGCCGCGGCGCTCGACGGGGAGGAGCGCGCGGCGCGGCATTTCCGCATACACCTCCTCGCGTACTTAAAAGGGGCGCGCGGCGCCAAAGCCCTCCTACCCCGCGCGGCCCGCGTCGCCTGCCGCCGCGACGTCGCCGACCTATTGGAAGAGTTCGCAAAGCCGCCCGAGGATGGACCCTAAGAAACTCGAGGAATTACTCCGCGCCGTAGCCGCGGGCGACGTTGGCGTCGATGAAGCGGTAGAACGCTTGCGCCATCTGCCGTACGCCGACCTGGGCTTCGCGCGCGTAGACACGCACCGGCCGCTCCGCACCGGCTTCCCGGAGGCCGTGTTCTGCGAGGGAAAGACGCCCGCGCAAGCCACAGCCATCGCCGCACGCATCGCCGAAACGGGCGCCCCCGTACTCGCCACGAGAGCCACGCGCGAGACTTACGAAGCGATCCGCGAGAAATGCCCCGGCGCCCGCTACCACGAGGAGGCGCGCGCGGTCGTCGTCGCCGGCGAAACGGCCGTGGAACTTCGCGGCCGCGTACTCGTCCTCTCCGCGGGGACGGCGGACATACCGGTCGCGGAGGAGGCCGCGGTTACGGCCGAGGTCGTCGGGTGCAACGTCGAGAGGGTCTACGACGTTGGCGTGGCCGGCCTGCATCGCCTCGTGGACAAACTCGACGTTATCCGAAAGGCCGACTGCGTAATCGTCGTCGCCGGGATGGAGGGGGCTCTGGCGAGCGTCGTCGCCGGCTTGGGCGGCGGGCCTGTCGTCGCGGTTCCGACGAGCGTCGGCTACGGCGCGAGCTTCGGCGGCGTCGCTCCTCTTTTAACTATGCTCAACTCGTGCGCCGGCGGCGTATTGGTCGTCAACATAGACAACGGCTTCGGCGCCGGGTACGCCGCGGCCTTGATCGCCCGCCGCGCGGCCGCGGCGGAAAAATGAAGCTCCTGTACCTTGACGGAAACGCCGGCGCGAGCGGCGATACGTTGCTCTCTGCCTTCCTCGACTTGACGGACGGCCGTAAAAGGCTCGAGGAGGGCCTGGCGCGGCTAAAGCTCCCCGGCGTCCAATTGGCTTACCCACCCCGTCTGCGGGGCGGCGTAGAAGCGGTCGGCGTAGAAGTAATCGTGTCCGCGGAAGCGCCGCACTTCGACGACGTGAGCGCGGTGGAAGTTCTGCTCGCCCGTGCGCCGTTATCGCCGTACGTCAAGGAAAGAGCCGGCCGAACCTTCCGGAAGTTGGCGGAGGCGGAGCGACGGGCCCACCGGGCCGCCGTCGGCCGTACGACCTTCCACGAGCTCGGCGCGGTGGACGCCGTGGTCGACGTCGTGGGCGCTTTTATCCTTTTGGAAATAGTAAAGGCGGACCGTGTCGTGGCCTCGCCCCTTAGGCTCGGCTCCGGTTACGTCGAAACCGCGCACGGCAAGTTGCCCGTCCCGGCCCCGGCGACGCTCGAGCTTCTGCGCGGCGTTCCGGCTTTCGGCGGCGGCGTCTCCGGCGAATTCACGACGCCTACGGGCGCGGCGCTCATCGCCACCGTCGCCGACGGGTTCGGGCAGATGCCGACGATGACGATCGAAGCCGCGGGCTACGGCCCCGGCACGGCCGACCCGCCCGAATTCCCGAACGTGTTGCGCGCCTTCCTGGGGGAAACGCTCCCGCAGGCGAAAGCCGGCCTCGAGGGCCAAGTGGCCGTACTCGAGGCCAACGTCGACGACATGACGCCGGAGGAGCTGTCCTTCGCTGCGCAAGCGCTCCTGGGCGCCGGCGCGCTGGACGTCGCCGTTACGCCTGCGGTAATGAAGAAGGGCCGCCCGGGCCACGCCGTAAAAATTATAGGCCGGCTGGAGGACCGCGAACGCTTGTGCGACCTCGTCCTCCGCTATACGTCCACCCTCGGCGTCCGCTACTACGAGGCCGCCCGTAAAATCCTGGAGAGGCGCGTCGTAACGGTAGAAAGCGAATACGGCACGGGCAAAGTAAAATTAGCCGTCGGCGCCGAGGGCGAAATGTTCCCTCACGCGGAGTACGAGAGCGCGGCCGAACTCGCCTCGAGGGCGGGGGTGGCCGTCCGCGAAGTTGCGCGCGCGCTCGAGGCCGCAGCGGCGCGACTTGCCGCGCGCGCCCCGGACGAAAAAAGCGCCGGCAAGGAACCGGCGCCCGGAGATTTCGACTAACGCCGCCCTACCCTATTTCAACCCACGTCGCCCCCGGAGGCGAAAAAACCCCGCAAATCTGGAACGGGGACTTCGGGCCGCGGCCGCGAACCCTCCTCCAAAGATAATTCCACGTCGTCCCCCGTGCCCAATTCGCCGTCTTCGCCCGCGGCTATTATGACGTACCCCCCGGCGGAAGCGCGGTATCCCAACGACCTTCCGGCTACGTCCACGACGGCGCCGTCGTCAACGTAAGACTCCCGTAAATAAGGTCCAAACCATTTCGCGCCATCGCCCGGGTCGACCACCAACGCCCTAAGGCCCTCCTCTTCAGTAGGGTAGTGGCCCACGTCTCTTTTATAGGCGGCGGCCGCCTCAGCTATCTCGGTTAGCCGCTGGCGCGTCAACGCCCGCCGGTATAGCTTCGCGCCCGCCTCCACCTTGGGTCGAAGCAACGCCAAAACGCCCCAGGAAACCCCGACCGCGGCGACGACGACGAGCAAAAGGCCAAGGCGCAAGCGGCCGCCCCCGCGCCGAGGCACCGCGTCTTTCGCACCGGCGGAAGGCTCGTCCCGCGCGCAATAATAATTGCCGTCGACTACGCGCGCACACTCCCCGCAAACCGGCTCGCCGCAAACGACGCAATTCGCCACGGCGGGCCGTCCCGCGTGGCGCGCGCATCTTACGATGGGTCTTTCCTTCGTCAAGCTCCGCCGTCAATAGTCGCGAAAAACAAACCGAAAACGCTACCCGTCTACCAGAAATAATTGAACGTCGCCTGTAATTCTATAATGTCCGCGAAGTAACCGTCCGAGGCGAGCTCCCCCCGCCGGCCGTACCCCAACCCAACGTCGAGCCGGCCGTGACGGTCTAACGCCGGCCACCCGCCGCCGATTGCGTACCTCCAAGAATCGACGCGCCGGCTCGCGGCATTTCTTATGTACCAGGGGCGGTAACTGAGGCCGGCCCGCGCCACCGCGCCCCCCGCGGTGACGTACTCGGCCCCTAAAGACGCCCAACCGGCGTCCCGCGCGACGGCATCTATCACCCGCGCCACGTCGTCATCGCTCGCATCCATCGCGCTATAAAACGTGTAAAGGTAGTCGACGTGCACGCTTATGCTGTACGCCTTAAGGGAAAACGCCGCGCCCGCCGAAGGCGGAAACTGGACGTCGTAATCCGCCTCGCCCGTGAAATCAACCGCCGCTCCTTTTTTACCCAACGCCGCCGCCGACAATCTCCAGCCGGGAGCGACGTCGAAACGCTTCATCGCCGACGCCCGTACGTCGTATCCCTTGCCGCGGCCGTCGAAACCAGCGAACCCCTCCTGGTCGGAGGTAATCGTTTGGCGGCCCCACAGGAAGTCCGCGCCCAAGCCTAAAGACAACCCCCACGCCCTTACGGCCATAGCCGGCCCCACGGCGCGCAACGCGCCGCGACTCTTCATCTCCCCGCCCATGCCCTCTCCCCCGACTTCGTACGTGTAGTCGTGGGGCGTCCAGAGGGCGCCTCCTACCGCGAACCGTTCCGCGGCAAGGGCCCACGCCCCGGCGGCGTACGAGCCGGCAAAGGAGCCGACGAAGGATTCTGCTTGAACGTCTTCCGGGGCCGGCTGCAAATTGTAACCCCAAAAACGGTAACCGCCCCCCGCGCTCACCGCCCCCCCGCGGAGCGAAGCCAACGCCGCGGGATTGGATACGGCCGCCTCGGCGCCGTAAACCGAGGCCCGCCCCGCGCCCGCCAGGCCGACGGAACGGGCGTCGACGACGTGGCTGACTTCGCCCAGATGTATCGTCTCCTGGCGATAGCTCGGCGACCAATCGCGGTAATAGACGTTGCCGCACGAGCTAAGGAATAACGCCGTAGCCAACGCCGCCGCCGCGGACGCGTGCGCCGCCCACCTCGCCGTCACGGCCGCGGCGCTCCCGCCGCCGCCCGGGGCATCGCGGCGAAGAAGCCGTCGGCGTCGGCGATCTCGTACTGGTAACCCTGCTCCGTCAAGAAAAGCTCTCGTTTCAGCGCGTAATCCTGTTCCACCGTATCGCGGGACACGAGCGTATAAAAATACGCCACGTTCTCGCCGGACTTGGGCCGCAAAATCCTACCCAGACGCTGGGCCTCCTCCTGCCTCGAGCCGAAGGTGCCGGAAACCTGGACGGCCACGTTGGCGTCGGGCAGGTCGAGCGCGAAGTTGGCCACCTTTGAAACGACTAATACGGGAATCCGGCCCCGCCTGAATTCCTCGTATAGCACGTCGCGTTCGCCCTGGGGGGTCTTGCCGGTTATTAGCGGCGCCCGGACCGCCTCGGCAATAATGTCGAGCTGGTTCAAGTAGTGCCCTATAATCAAAATGCTGTGGCCTCGATGAAGCTCCAGCAACCGTTCTACGACGGGGACCTTCCGCGGGTTTTCCGCGGCCACGCGAAACCGCCGGTGGTTGGAGGCGACGGCGTAGCGCAGGCGGTCCTCGGCGACCATCGCGACGCGGAGTTCCCGGCACACCGCCCGCGCGATCCAGTTCTTGCGCTCGAGCTCCTTCCAGGGGGTATCGTACCGCTTCGGCCCGATGAGGGAAAAGACTTCGTCCTCTTTTCCGTCCTCGCGGACGAGCGTCGCCGTCAGGCCGAGCCTGCGTCGGGCCTGTATCTCCGCCGTTATCCGGAAAACCGGCGCCGGCAACAGGTGGACTTCGTCGTATATGATAAGACCCCAGTCGCGCTCGTTGAAAAGTTTGAAATGGGGAAACGGGCCTTTTTTGGTGGGCCGCCAAACCAGGATCTGATAAGTGGCTACCGTAACCGGCCGCCTTTCCTTGGCCATACCGGTGTACTCGCCGATGTCCCCCGCCGCGAGCATCGTCTTATCCAAAAGTTCCTCTCGCCACTGGTGCACCGCGGTAACGTTAGTCACGAGGATGAGCGTCTGGACGCCGACTTCAGCCATGGCGACCATGCCGACGATGGTTTTCCCCGCGCCGCAAGGCAGCACGACCACGCCCGAACCGCCCGCGGCGGAGCCCGCCCGGTAAAAAGCCTCCGCCGCGGCCCGTTGATAATCGCGGACGACGATCGGTTCGCCCGTGGCGGCGCGTCGCCCGCGCAACGTGATTTCCAAGGGAGCGCCTTCGACGTACCCGGCCAAATCCTCGACGGGAATGCCGAAGCGGATCAACGCGCTCTTTACGTGCCCCCGCGCGTACTCCTTGAGCCGCACTCTCCTCGCGTCGAAGACGCCGCCCTCGAAATATGCCGCCACCTTCCGGTTGTTCATGATCTGCGCGAGCAAGACGTCCTCCTCGACGTCCAGGTAGTAACCGCCGTCGTCGCGCAACAACTTCACCTTACCGTAGCGGCTTATCTGGTCGTAAACCAACCGTTCGATTATGGCGGGGACATCGTAGCGGCTGTACTCCCTCAGCGTTCCGACGATGTCGTCCGAGCCGAGGCCGGCGGCTGCGGCGTTCCAGAGCGATATCGGCGTTACGCGGTAGGTGTGCACGTGCTCCGGGCTTTTGACGAGCTCGGCGAAAGGCAACAGGCGGTCGCGGACCTCCTCGTGCAGGGGGTGGTCGACCTCCAGAAATAGCGTGCGATCCGACTGGACGATCAACGGCTTTCGGTAAGCGGAGGCCATTAGTTAAATATTAGCATATCGGCGCCGATAAATAAAATCATATTGCGGAACGCAGCCGACGTGGCAAGACCGGACGAGCCGCCCCCGTCCGCGGCACGGGCGTTTTTTTCTTGACAATTATAATTTATATATTTAATATAAAATCCAGTGTTGAAAATGGCGAATATAGAGATCGAGTCGGTACCCATCGGCGTCGCCGCCGACGCGCTGGGCGTTCACCCGCGCACGCTTCGCCTCTACGAACAAGCCGGCCTTGTCGAACCTTCTCGGCGGCGCGGCCGTCGGTACTACTCGGCCGCCGACCTCGCCTGGCTCCGATGTCTCAGGGATATCGTCCACGGCGCGAAGATCAGCCTTCCCGCGCTCGTGCGCCTTCTCAACTACGAGGGTTGCTGGGAGATCCGCGGGTGCAGCGCGGAGGAACGAAAGGCGTGTCCGGCGCGCCGCGGCCCGGGGCCTTGTTGGGAGAGGATACGCGCCTGCTGTCGGCGAGGCCGCGAGGTTTGTAGGACGTGTCGGTTTCGCAAGGAGTACCGGACCTAACGCCCGCGGAGGTATACTGTGCGGAAGTTCAAATGTGCGGCGTGCGGCTACGAGTTCGAGGTTCCCCACGGTACCGGGGGCACGGGCCGGGACATGAAGTGCCCGGAGTGCGGGGGCCTCCTCCACCGCGTGGACGCGGGCGGCCCGCCGGAGGGATGTGGCCCGGCGCCGGGGCGTCCCGGCCGGGGCCGCCGCGCGAGCCAAAAACCCAAAAAACAATAACCCAACGGCCGAGGTGTACGACGCGGGGGTGCTCGTTATGAAGATCGCGATGCCCACCGACGACCGCAAAAGCCTCGCCGCGCACTTTGGCCGGGCCGCCGAATTCGCCGTTTACGAGGCGGCCGCGCGCGGGGCCGAGTTCGTCGTGTACCGGCCCAACGTCCACGTCCACCACGGCGGCACCCGCGGCCCAGCCGCGGGGCGCGGCGCGGACCAAACCCACGACTTCGGCGAGGGGCTGGCCGGCGTCGAGGTTTTAATTTGCCGGGGAATGGGGCCGCGGGCGGCCGACGCGTGCGCCTCGTCGGGAGTGCGGGTTGTTTTCACCGCCGAAGAATACCTGGACGACGTCGCCGCCAAGTTCGCGCGCGGCGAATTGGCCGAAGCCGACCCGTCGTGCGGATGCGGCCACGGCCCTCCCGCGTAAATAAATTTACTATACTTGTAACGCCGAGTGAGAGGATAAAAACTAACCCGGCGGTTCGTCCGGTTTTATTTTGCGCGGCCGCCGGGCCAAGTTCTAAGGGATATGTATCGCGCCGTAAACAAAACGGATCTTCACGGCGTGATAAAGTACTTTATCCGCGCGTCGGTCCCCTTCTTAAGGTTGCCGCCGTAACGTTTAACGTATTCTAACCCCTTCGTACCCGACGTATCAAGGTCGCCTGGGAGACACGCGAATAAAGCATAACCTTTCTTTGGCGACGGGCCTTCAATTATACTATCTTTGTAAAATATATAAGTCTCGCCCGCGGGGTCGGGACTTCGGTACCGCTTCTGAAGGTGGCTTTCCTCGACCGTAACCATATATGCTACTTTGCCATCTGAGGAAAACTTTAGAATGCTGGTTATATTACCAAGGAAAACATACGCCGCTAACGAAACTAAACCACTTAGTAATATCGTCCTCATATATCGCGGCATATTAAAACCTCCTTTGATAACGTTCTTCATCGTGCCGAAACCTTCGAAAAACCGTACTACCTACGTTTCGCGAAATAATAGATCGCCGTCGCGACCGCGGGCGCCAGGAATATCACCCCTCCCAGGACTATAAGTATGACCGTCGCCGCCGACGGGAACCCCGGCTCTTCCGCCCAAGGTCTCAAACCACCCCACAGGCCGAGACAGATACACGAAAGGCAAACCACTAAAGCCCCTATCGTAACGCCGACTAAGGTTTTGAGGACGGCGGGCGAACCGCGGAACGCCTTCCCTACCTCGCCAATAGAGGCCAAACGTTCAATTTGCTTGTGGGCTTCGACCGCGACTTGCGAGCTCGGCTCCTGCTCGATTGCGCGCTCGAGGAAATTTTGCGCCCGGCCCAAGTCGCCGTCGTTTATAAAATTTAAACCCAACCGGTAGAGGAGCTCCTGGCTCGAGGGCTCCAACTTGAACGCGGCCCGATACATCTTCGCGGCGTTCGCCCAGTTACACCGGTAAAAATAATAATCCCCCAACAACAGCCAGCCGTACGCGAGTAAAACCGCGGCGCGATACTTCGGCTCGCCGTCCTCTATGAGCGCCGCGCCGGGGTATCGCCGCGATATCTTCCTCAGGCGCTCGAGCGCCGCGGAGAGGTCTCGGTATATCGGCAGCGCCGCTTCCTCCAACCACTCCCCGTACTCGCTTTTGGTGCCGACGTCGAGCGGAGGCTTCTCGCGTTCCCCGGGCGGCGGTACGCCGAACAACTCCCCGTACGCGAAAGTCGTCGTTATCGGCACCGGGTCGCGGTAAAGGCGCCGCGCGAGCTCGAAGATAACGTCCGCCTTGGCGTGGAGCTTAGCTTCGGCGTCGGCCAAAAACGAACGCGCTACTTTGAGCTCGGTCTGGATTGAAAATTCTCCCGACACCGCGGCCTTACCTACCGGAACCGCCCGTCGCTCTCTCCATGGCGCCATATTAGCCGCGCCGCGCGAGCAAGTCAAGCTCACTTTTGCCCGAGGTCGTTGACCCCCGCGCTTCGCTTTGATAGTATGGGCGAGGCGCGCGCACCGACTTAAAACCCGCTCGGAAAAAATTGAAACTTATAAGGACATTCCTCACTCACCGTTATACGCCCTGGGGCGCGCTCGTGCTGGCCGCCGTCGCCGGAGCGACGTTCCGCTACGCCCTAATGGACCGCCTTTCGCCCCGCGAATTTTCCTACTTCGTCGAATCCTGCATGCGCTTCCGCTACGCCGAGATGAGGATGTTGGGGCGAGAACCGCCCAAGCTCGACCGGCTTGCCCTCTGGCCCGAGGGCTTCCCGGCGGACCGGATGATACTCACGGTGCCGGACCGCACCGCGACCCTATTTTACAAATTGCACCGGGGGGACACTTTTCTCGCCACGCGCGCGCTGATAAATGTTCTCTCCGCGGCGAGCGTCGTGGCCTTCGTGGCGTTGGCTTACGCCGTCTACCGAAGGCCGTGGCCCGCCGCGGCCGCGACGCTCATCTACGCCGGAACGTTCGGCGCCTACTCGCGAGGCTGGAGCAACTTCCTGCGCGAAGATTTCGCCATGCCCGGCCTACTCGTCGCGACGGCCGCGACGTTATATTTGTTGACTTCGGACGACGGCCGAAGGCGGTGGCTCGTCGCCGGGGCCGGCGCGGCGGCGACGCTGTGGGCCGGCTCCTGCTGGCATATGAGCCAATTTTACGTCGCCGTCCTCGCGCTCTTCGTCGTCGCGTACGGCGTCGCCGGGCGCCCGGCCCGGGCGGCCTTCGCGGGCGCCGCGTTGGCGGTCGGCCTCGCCGCAGCCGCGGTACTCAACAAACCCCTTTGGGTTAAAGGAGCGTTGTGGAACGTGGGCGCGGCGCTGGCGGCGGCCCCGGTCGCGGCGTGGGCACTGGCCAAAATGGCAAAAAGAGCGGATAGGGCGAGGTGGCTCGTGGCCGGCGCCGCCGTCGTCCTCGTCGCCTCCTCTTTGGCCTTCGGGCGCTCCCCCGCTTACGGCCACGTTTTCGAGCTGATCTGGGCAAAGGTCGTCCATCTGGGGAAATATCCCGGCCCGGCGGCCCTCTCGCCGGAGGCCCGACTATTCTGGGTTGGGCCGTACCAATCGCCCGACAGACTGAGGTTATTTATCGAATACGGCCCCATGGCCGTTCTCGCGGCCGCGGGCTTAATATTGTGGTGGTACCACCTCGCGCGAAGGCGGCTGCGGGAGGGCGAATTCGTCGCCGCGGCCGCACCGGTTTTCATAATCCTATATCTCCTGATATCCAGGCTGACCATATTCCTCGCGCCGTGGGTCGCGCTCCTCAGCATTTACCCTGCGGCGGGCGTCGCGCGCGTAAAGGCACGGCTTTGCTACGCCCTCGTCCTCATTCCGTTGTGGGGCTTTCATATTTATACGAGTACTAACCAAAAACCCCCGGAGTGGTTCCGCGGCGTCGTGGCCTCGGTCACCGGGTACGAACCGGAAATCCCCTGGTACTACGGCTCCGAGCGCGTCGAGCTGCTATTGTGGATGGCGCGCCACCCGTCGCCCGGGCCCGTGCTGGCCGATTTCTCCTTGAGCCCTCCTTATTTATATCTGGCCGGTTGGCCCATCGCGCTAAACCCGATGTTCGAAGTGCCCGAGGTCCGGCGCAAAGCCCTCGCCTACGCCGAGGCGGCGGTCGCGGACGAGGAGACGTTCTACCGCCTGTGCCGCCGGTGGGGCGTAAAATACGTGGTGCACTTCGCGCCGCAGGTCCTCTCGCGCGGCACGGGTTCGTTTTACAACGCGACGGCTCGAGAACCGGGGCCCAATTCGGCCGCGGCCCTCATGCAGTTCCACCCGGAGAAGCTGCGCCGGTTCCGCCTCGTCCTCGAGACGTACAACGTCCGCGTCTTCGAGGTCGGGCGGCCCTACGACGGCTTCCGCTCCCGCGCCTACCACCCCCTCTACGACCCCGGCCGGTTCGGCGCCATCCCGAAAGAAGAAGCGCTGAAGGCCTTCTACCGGGACTTCCGCCGCGCGGATTACTATTACAATTTGGGCCGGGAGAACCAGGCCGCCGGCGACTACGTGGCCGCGGCCGCGGCGTTCGCCAGCGCGCTGAGATTACACCCGGATTTCGAGGACGCTACGCTGAGGTTGGGGCAGTGCCAAGCAGCGTTGGGTCAATACGACGAGGCGCGGACGGCGTTCGAGCGCGCGGCCGTCGCCAGGCCGGGCGACCCGCGGCCCCGGGAATACCTCAAAGCTCTAAAAAGCCAACGCGACGCGACGAGGTAAAAAGCCGCCCAAAAAAACCGGCCGTCACCGGCCGGCCTCTCGTTATTGTTTTCCACCAATATAACGCCTTTCCGCCGCCTCGGCGCCCGACGGCACGGCCGCCCCACGTTACCAATAAAACCTTATTTAACGATGAGAAAAAAGTAACCTTCGGGAGCCGTGCGCTTGCGCAATAAATTTTATAATGTTATAATAATAGGATTTAGCCAAAGAGGCCCTTATCCTTCAATAAATTAAGGAGGCACCTAAGCCATGGCCGGTAAAATCACCCTGAGCGTCATCAAGGCCGACATCGGCGGCCTCGTGGGTCACTCCGCGAGCCACCCGGACGTCATCGCCAAAGGCCGCGAGGAACTCGAAAAGGCCCAGAAGGGCGGCCTCCTCGTCGACTTCGACGTCTTCACCTGCGGCGACGACCTCGAGCTCGTAATGACCCACACCCAGGGGACCGACGCCGAGAAGATCCATAAGTTGGCCTGGGATACCTTCGTGGCCGGCACCGAGGTCGCGAAAGGGCTCCACCTCTACGGCGCGGGCCAGGACCTGTTGGCGGACGCGTTCTCGGGGAACGTAAAGGGCATGGGCCCGGGCGTCGCGGAGATGGAGTTCGAGGAGCGTAAGAGCGAGCCGGTCCTCGTCTTCGCGGGCGACAAGTGCGCCCCCGGCGCCTGGAACCTGCCGCTCTACAAGATGTTCGCGGACCCGTTCAACACCGCCGGCCTCGTCATCGACCCCAACATGCACGACGGCTTCCGTTTCGACGTCTACGACATCCACAAGAGCAAGCACATCGTCTTCTCTTGCCCGGAGGAGCTCTACGACATGCTCGTCTTCGTCGGCTCGCCGGACCACTTCCTCATACGCGCCGTCTACCGCAAGGACGACGGCGACATCGCCGCGTCGTCGTCGACGCAGAAGCTCGCGCTCATCGCCGGGCGCTACGTCGGCAAGGACGACCCGGTTTGCGTCGTCCGCTGTCAGTCGGGGCTGCCCGCGGTGGGCGAGGCGCTCGAGCCGTTCGCGTTCCCGCACACGACCTCGGGCTGGATGCGCGGCTCGCACATGGGCCCGCTGATGCCGGTCTCGGTCAAGGAGGCGCACCCGTCCCGCTTCGACGGGCCGCCGCGCGTCGTTTGCATGGGATACCAACTAGCCGACGGTAAACTTATCGGGCCCCGCGACATGTTCGACGACCCCTCGTACGACGAGGCCCGCCGCACCGCCAACCTCGTCGCCGGCTACCTCCGCAAGCACGGCCCCTTCGAACCGCACCGCCTCCCCTTCGCCGAGATGGAGTATACGACGATGCCCGCGGTCCAGGAGAAGCTCGAGGGCCGCTGGGAAGATATCTAAGTGTCCTAAGAACGGGACGCGGAAAACCCCTCGCCTTGAGCGGGGGGTTTTTATCTTAACGCCCAAGTAGCGGCGGGTTTCCTACCCGCCGCGGCGCCCTCGCGTTTCCCGACGCGGCGTTAAGCGTTAAGGGGCGGCCCGGAGGTCGCCCCGGTACGTCGCCCTACCTCCCCCCTCCCGCCGTTGTCCTCATTTATATAGCGCCTTCACCCGCCCCAGGCTCGTCGGCGCTACGGCGGAACCGCTATAATCCGGGTCATAGCGGACGCGGACCATAACGTTATTATTTTGAGGCCAGGCGTACCAGGTGGGGGTCCCGTAACCCATCCAGGAATGATTTCGCTTCGGGCCCGTGTCGACGAAGATGTCGTCGCAATTCGGCGGGTTGTAATACTGTTCCACGGCCGCGATAAAGGCCGTGTACTGCGAGGGGAGAACCCAATTCACGTCAAACCAATACCACGCCGTTCCGCCCGTGGGTTTGACGAACACGGGCACGCCGTTCTCTGGCCAGATCTTGTTGCCGCGGGGCCAAGCCCAGATCGCGAGGCGGAAGCCGTCCCACACGCGGTTTGATCCCGGGCCCATCACGACCCCGAACTGGCGGATGTAGCGGTGGGAGGTCTTGAGGGTCGACACGTTGAAATCGTTACCGACCCATATGTCGGGACCGGTAACGTAATGAACGCCGTGGCTGATCGTCCCGTTGTCCCATTTAAGCTCGTATTCCGCGGCGACGGCGGCGGCCGCGGCGAACACCGTGGCCGCGACGGCGATCGTGCAAATTCCTTCTCTCATCTTTCTTGCCTCCCCTGGTTAGGGTTTTCGGGGTTTAAAACCTAAAACGCAGCTTGACGGTACCGGCGAGGCGAGGGCCTTTCCCGCGCGCGGGAATTCCTTTCCGCGGAAGGAGGCTTAACCGGCCCCCGCGGTCTTACGCTTTCGTTTTCCTCGGGGCCGGGCCAGCGGCTTGGCCTCGGCCCAATATTTTTCAAAGAAGACCGTTAACCCGGTCGCCAAAGCACGGTGGGTTACCGCGAGACAGGTTATGGTCGGCTTCGTCGTCGCCGGGTCCTCGAGCGTAATCGCCACTTCGCGGCCGTCGAAGACGTACATCCGCATCGGCAGCTCTTTCACCAATCTGATCTGTTCGCCGCGCGCCGCGAGCCGGTTTAAATCCTTAAGCCTTTGCTCCCCGGCCGGACTCGCGCTTTCCGGCGACTCGTAGAGGGCTTTGATCTCTACCCCCCGTTTCAGCGCCCGGAGGGTGAGCGCGTACCTTTCCGCGAAGGACCCCCGGGCCGGCGTCGTCGCGAAGCCGAGCGGCTTCGCGAAAGCCAAGACTTGACGCCGAGCGGCCTCGAGCCGGTCGGCCATGCGGGCGAAGATCCGGGCCTGATTCTTGTTGATCTCGATATATTCCTCCAACGCCGGTTCCCGCGCCGCCTCCGCGAAAATTTTTTTTAAAACCTCTTTTCCGACGGCCACGGCCCGGTCCGTACGGTCGCGCCGCTCGCGCTCTTGGGCCTCGAGCCTCGCGATCGCCTGGTCCGGGTCGACGGGGCGGTACGTGATCCGGCCGGCCGACGACCGGGCCGCAAAGCCCGATTCCACCAGACGGCGCAGGACGCGGTAGACGTGGGGGGCCGGGATGCCGGCTTCGCGGGCAACGACGGCGGGGGCCGCTGCGGGGTGCTTTAACAACGCCGCGTACGTCCGGGCCTCGTACGCCGTCAGGCCTAACGTCAGGAGGAAATCGTGGGGGGGCTCGTCGGTCATATTATTTACCTACATACTGTAGGTAAAATATACTATACCCGGCCTGCCGTGTCAAGGAAAAAATTCACCGCTCGCCCCGGCCGGCCCTTAACGCCGCACCGCCCCACGTACGGCGAGATGGAATACGCCACCATGCCCGCGGTCCGGGAGAAGCTCGAGGGCCGCTGCGAAGATATCTGAGGGGCCGGAATACGAGGCCGGTAAAAACTCCTCGCCTCGAGCGGAGGATTTTTTATTAAATAGCTCTTGACAGCGCGGGCGGGAAGGTATAACGTTAGCGTCGAGGGTGAAAAGTCGCCGTGGGGAGACGAAATAAGGCCAGCGAGAATTTTGGGCGCCGTTCCTCTCGACGGGAACCGCGGGCGCCTTTTTATTTATCGTTAGCTTCGCGGGTATACCTGGGCGAAGACGTCCACATATACAAATTCCAAAAGCCGCCGCGCTTCGGCGAAAGCTAACGCGGCCGGAATGAAGGGGGATAAGATATGCTTAAAACACTAAAATTTACCATTACTTTATTTTTACTAGCCGGCACAGCCTACGCCGCGTTAGGCGACGTCGTTTCATCGTTCCGTCATCCGGGAGGAGTTGGGTACTCCGGCCTAGCGTGGGACGGTGCTTACTTGTGGTTTGCGGGCCAGCCTGCATCACATTTTATCCGGACGACAACTACCGGCTCGTTCGCGGGGTCCTTTAACATAGGGGCCGGGTACAGTTATATTAGAGGTTTGACTTGCGACGGTGCATTCCTTTGGTACTCGTGGTGGAATTTAACTTATCTTTATTCTTATCACCGTTTAACCACAACCGGGTCTCATGTGAGTAGGTTTGGGGCTGGGGGTTTCGGGCCCGGGGTAACGTGGGAAAGCCCCTACCTCTGGTGCGGGCCAGCCAAGTTCACTACCGGGGGTTCGTTCGTGACCAGTTTCAATCCGCCCTTCGCTTTGGGGACGGACCTCGGCTGGTACGGCCACAAGTTGTGGGTCGGCGGCCCGGGCAACCGTATGTATAACGTAACCACCAACGGCTCCGTCGCCGCGAGCTTCCCCGTCCCCGCCGGCGGCAAGGCCGCCGGGACTACATTCGACGGCCAATACTTATGGCTTATCAACGACACCAACGGTTGGGTCTACCAGGTCGACATCGACGTCGTCGGCATGAACCCGGGCTCGTTCGGGAAGATTAAGGGGCTTTTCCGGTAAATTAGTAACGTTACAAAAGCCCGCCCGCTTTGGCGAAAGCTAAGGCGGAAGCGGCGAAGGGGGATAAGATATGGTTAAAACACTAAAAATTGCCGTTATTTTGTCGTTACCGGCCGGCGTAGCTTACGCCGCGTTCGGCGACGTCGTGTCTTCGTTCCCGCATCCGCGTGGTACGGGTACCGCAGGGCTTTGTTGGGACGGCGCGTACCTGTGGTTCGCCGGACAACCAAGTTCCGTTTTCTTGCGCACAAATACTACCGGTTCAATAGTAAGTTCTTTCAATATAGGCGGCACCTATACCTTTATCAAGGGTTTAACCTTCGACGGCGCATATTTATGGAATTCGGACGCCCACCCAACGCAGTCTATATATTATTACCAATTAACCACTACCGGTTCGTTGGTTAATTGGTTCGGCACCGGTTCTTTCGGTCCCGGCGTTACGTGGGAAAGCCCATACTTATGGTGCGGACCCGCTAAGTTCACTACCGCGGGCTCTTTCGTCGGGAGCTTCAAGGCGCCTTTTAGGCTCGCGACGGACCTCGGCTGGTACGGCCACAAGCTGTGGGTCGGCGGCCCCGGCAACCGTATGTACAACGTAACCACTACCGGGTCCGTCGTCGCGAGCTTCCCCGTCCCGGACGGCGGCGAGGCCGCCGGCACGACTTTTGACGGCCAGTACCTTTGGCTCATTAACGATACTAACAATTGGGTCTACCAGGTCGATATTGACGTCGTCGGCACGAACCCCGGCTCGTTCGGGAAGATTAAAGGGTTGTACCGATAAGGTAATTACTTAAATAGAATTCCAACGGCGGGAGGTTCAATTATGCCTCGTACAAAAGTAGCCGCGGCATGCTTTGTTTTATTTTCCGCGGCCGTCTCCTACGGCCAGGAACCGCCCCCTTTCAACTACTTAAAAGTAGGCGTGGACGGCGAGGGTTTCATAACGCTCGCCGAGGGCGAAGGGCCGTACGAGCGCTTCTTTCCCCTCGGCACCTTCTTCTACCCGGCTATCCCTATGGGCTACGATTCTACTACGCTACAGGCCGACTACGCGGCATTTGGTAACATGGGGGGTAACCTGGTAGTCGCGCCGTGGGACCCGGAACGCTGGCCTAACCGCCCCGGCGCAATATTCCAAAGCGAAGGCTATTGCGCCGCCCACCTCATCGCCGCGGATGCGGCGGGCGTAAAGATACTCGCCGACCCGGCGCTTTTCTGGAGTCAATACGGCACGTGGAACGACGACGGCAACATCGTTTGGCCCGACCAAAGGGTACAGCTTTTCAACCAGATGGTTCAATGGGTGGAATATTCCTACCACGCGGAAGCCTTCATGGGTTATTACCATTGGGACCGACCGGCCTGGCGCTACTACGACAGCCGCAACCGCCTCCCGGAACCGCGGCCGACGCCGACTTACATAAATTTTGCGTCGGACCAATTGGAAACTTTAGAAGAGCAAAGGGGAGCGGCACATAATATATTTATGGCCCAGGGCGACCCCGTCAAGGTGCGCGACCTATGGAAAGATTACCACAGCGCCGCCGACATCGTAGGGGCCGTGGTACTCCCGTATCCCGAACCCGAAATGCTAAGATTGGCAAACGAACAATGTGCGCCCTTGTTAGGCTGCCTCCTTCCTAATTATTACTCCTCCGTTACCGGGAGCGTCGCCGACGCTGTTCACGAAGCGGCCCGTTCCGAGTGGATAATAGTACCGCCGGAAGGCGGCCCCCGGTGCAAACCCTACATAGCGGTACTACAAGGGAAGGACCAAGGCGAGGAATACCTCACCCGCAACCAAATGTTCTTTCAGGCCTACGACGCTATCATCCACGGCGCCAAGGGCTTGGTTTGGTACGACGACGTCGACTACCATACGCCTTCAGAGTACGATTTCTTCTACCGCGACACTAACATACCGGCTTACTTAAGGGATTTAATAAACGAGTTATCCGGTTACGAAATTAACGGCGCCATAAAGGGCGACTACGATTATACGGTCGCAGCGGTTACCACTTGGCCGCTACCGGAGCCCAGCGAAGTCGTAGAAGAGTCGACTTTCGTATGCGGTAAATTGGTACCCAAGACGCACTTCCTCTCCGACCGGATCATTATGGAGGGCGTCGCAAAAAAGTTTTACGAGTGGACCTACTTGATAGTCGCGTGCCGGCCGCACGAGGGCGCGGCCGAAGAGTATAAAGTCCGCTTCAGGCCTTTCTTCAGCGCACACAATTACTGGGATCACTGGGGCAAAGGCGCGAGGTACAGTACCGTTTATAAAGTCGGCGAGGGCGCTATGGAGATTCCGCAACACGACGGTAGCGGTTATTGGGAGGATTTTTTCTACCCGGGCGAGGTGGCCATATATAAATTCCAAACGCCCGCGCCGTGGCACCCGTAGTTAAGGGTCTACAGAATTAATAACTTAAAGAGTCGCCCCGCCGGGCGGCTTTTTTATTCACGATAATCTCGCTCGCCCCGGTACCCTTTTTAGATTGACGTGACCCGAACTAATTTTTACGATTAGAACCCATGGCCGCGGAAACGAAACCGGCTTTCCGAAACCGCGAGACGTCCTGGCGCAACGTCGGCCTGGCCGCGGCCTTCGTCGTACCCCTCCTCGTCTACCTCTACACCCTCGCGCCATCCCTCAACTTCGAGGACTCGATGGAGTTCGCGCTGGGCTGCGCGGTCCTGGGCGTCGACCACCCCTCCGGCTACCCGCTCGAGACCCTCGCCGGCCACCTCTTCACCTACTTACCGTTCGGCGAGGTCGCGTGGCGCGTCAACGTCGCCTCGGCCACCTTCGGCGCGCTCGCCTCGGCTTTCGTCTTTCTGCTGACGTGGGAGCTCCTCGCGCCGGTCGTAAAAAGGCCGGGCCTACTAGCCGCGGCCTCGTGGGTCGCCGGGGCCCTCTTCGCCTTCTCGCAAACCTTCTGGCCGCAGGCCGTTATCACCGAGGTCTACGCGCTGAACGCGGCGCTGCTCGCGGCGACGCTTTGGTGCGGCGCGCGCGCCAACGCCTCGGCCGACGCGCGGTGGTTCTACGCCACGGCCTTCGCCGCCTCGCTGGCCGCGGCCAACCATCCGCTCTCGCTCGCCGCGACCGGGCCGCTTTTGGCGTACCTCTGGTGGAAGACGAGGCGCGCGGCCGGCGGCTACACGTCGGCCGTAGCGGCCGCGGCATTCCTGCTCCTCGGCGTCTCCATATACCTGTACCTCGCGCTCCGGGCCTCGCGCGAGCCGCCGCTCAACTGGGGCGTGCCCGCGGACCTTCCGCGCTTCCTCGACCACGTCCGCCGCCGCGAGTTCGGTACCATATATTGGCCCAGATATCGCTATCTCGGCCACCACACGGTCGAGCTCGGCCGCTTGCTTCTGTGGCAATTCGGCCCCGGCGCGGGCGTACTCGCGGCCGTCGGCCTCGTTTGGCTGCTCAAATCGCGGACGCCCTTCGCCGGAATGCTCGCGGTATTGGCGGCTATAGTCGGGCCGGCGACGATGCTGCCGCTCGTCGGCCTTTTGACGCCCATTCAGGTCTTCGAGATAGAAGTCTGGTATTTATCGTTCTTCCTGATATGCGCGCCGTTCGCCGCGGCCGGCGCGGCCTGGTTAATATACAAAATAAAGGGGAAACGCGTCGCCGCGGCGGCTGCCGTCGCGCTGACGCTACTCCCCGCCTACCCGGGTATATATAATTTCAGCCTTGCGAACTTCCGCGACTTCCGCTTCGCCGCGGAAAACGGCCGCAACCGCCTCCGGACGCTGCCTTACCGTGCCATCGCTATGTTTCCGTTTTACGGCCGCCAGGGCCTTTTCGCGCAATCGTACTTCCGCTTCATAGAGGGGCGGCGGCCCGACCTCGTCGTCGTCGACCCGCGCAACGTCATCCGAAGCGAATTGGCGGCGGCGGAACGCGCGCCGCGTTTCATCGTGGACCCGGACGCGGCCGAAATGTGGTGGTTCGATTTCCGCCGCGGCCTCTTGTCGGCGACCGCCGACCGGCCGGCTTTTTACAATATCCGGGAGGGCAGCGCTGGCGCCTGGGGCGCGGACCTCGAGCCCTTCGGCATCCTCTACCGCGCGCGCCGCCTGGGCGTCGAGGAAAGGCCGTTACGGCCGCCCTGGAGTCGCTACGAATACCGCGAGTTCCGCAAGATCGGCGAACGCGTCGTCGCCGGACGGCCGCTTTACAATCCCACGGTGCCCCGGACGTGGGCCAACTACTTCGTAATGGCCGCGGAATACTGTTTGGGCCGCGGCCGAAAAGACGTCGCGTTCCGGAACCTGGCGGCGGCCGGCCGCGCCGCCGAGGACGACGCCGAACTGGGTTTGCTGATAGCCTCTTTCTACAACGACGCCGGGCACCCGGAAAAAGCGGTATCGCTCTACTCGAAATCCTTGCCCCGGACCGAACGCTATCGGCACGACGCGCGAATGTTCCGGCGCCAATACGCCTCCACCTTAAACGAATTGGCGCTCGCGTATTTAAAACTCGGCGACGCCGAGACGGCCCGCCGGTATTACGAAGAATCGGTGGCCGTGAATCCGGAACAAACGGGCCTCGCGGCATACCTGGCCACGGGGCAACTACCCGCCGCGGCGTTGCATTTTCGAACCGGAAAAGAGGCGAGCAGATGAGCTCCCGTGCGTGCCGCGGTAAACGCGAATAGAAATTCCCAAAACACGTCGAGAGATTGACTTCAGCACGTTAAGAAGGTAAAATTTAACAATAATAAACGCCGTTAAAGGGGGCGGACCGTCTTGGGCCGTAAAAAGGCGCTACTTTTATTAACGTTAACGATACACGCCGCGGCCGCGTTCGCGGACGGCCCGGGCGGGGGCGGGCCCCGGGTCCTCAATCTCGACGCCGACGGCGGCAAGAGGTATCGCCCCTGCGCCTGGGGCGATTCCCGTTACGGCGGGTTCGAAACGTACTACTTCGACCAGGCCTCGGGCAACTTCAGGGTCTGGTACGTTTTGGACGGCCCCAACGCCCTCAAGGACCAACGCGACGAGAACAAAAACGGCTTCCCGGACGTCGTCGAGCGGATCGGCGTCGACTTCGAATTAGCCGCTCGGAAGGCCAAAGCCGACAAGTGGTATTACCATCCGGACCCCACGGAAGCGAGATACTTGCCTATCCGCGACCACTACGCGGAACTGAATTGGCCCGGCGAGGACGAAGATTACGGCGAAAGCGACCGGTGGGATATCTATTGCGGCCAACTGAAAGCGGGGATGACCGGCATTGCGTACCCCTTCGGCCCGTTCCCGGGCTCGAGCCGGCGTTGTTACTCCGCATACTTCAACGTGAGCAACGTCTACGACGAGGCGACGTCGCGCCAAGTGGCGGGCAGCCTTTGGGGGGCCGCGGTTCTATATATGTTCGACGCCGCGGAAACGAGCGGTACGCCCGTACCCAAGTGGTTGGCGGAAGCTACCAAATGGTGGTTAATGGAACGGGCCTACCCGCCCGCCGTACCCGGAAAAACGTACTTCGAGGAACTATTCATAAATTCCTGTGAATCCCTCACTCGTCACGGCACGACCTTCGTATACTTTCTGGAGGACTGGAGCCGCCGCTACTGGGTGGCGCCGACGTGGGTGCCGAGGTCCGGCAAAGACGACCCGATAATCCGCGACGTCTGGCGCGCTACGACGAAGGGCGACGCGTGGTACACGCGCGTCCCCGACCTCGAGCGCACGTCCGAAGAGGCCATAACCTTCGTCCTCGAGCGCCACGACCGAACGAACGCGTACGTGGAGGGGCGGGCATTCAAAGACGCGTTCGAGCTAATGACCGTCTGGAACTGGTTCACGGGCGCGCGCGACGACCGCCGCCATTATAAGTACGGCGCAAAATATCCCACGCTATTACCCCACAAAACCTGGACCGAATACCCCGTTAATCATGAACCAAAGGCGCCCCGGTTAATGAATTACCTCGGCGCCGGCTATTATCGCTTCACTTCCTTGCCGTCCTGGCCGGCCGCGGTAATCAAATTCGAGGCCTATGCCGGAAACAAGGCCGAGTCCAAAGACTGGGGCGGGCACGTCCTCGTTACGGAAGACGGCGCCAATTGGACCGACCTCGACGGTAAAGCCGGTACCGCTTCGCCGATGTTCACGCCGAACGACAAAGGCATTATCCAAATACGGGACCCGTTCCGATACGAATCGGTCCTCGCGGTCATCGATTGCGCGGGGTACAACGGCACCAATTTGAAATTTAAATATAGCTTCATCCCGACGTACGATCACCGCGCTCCCGCCGTAAAGGTGGCGGTGGCGCGGCCCCAAGCCAACCCCGCGGCGCTCGAAATACTCCTCGGCGGCGACGAGAAACTCTTCGGGGCTGAAGCCGACGTCCTCTTCGTAAAAAGTGGGGAACGGAACGGCTCGAGAAAAAGGGTTGAATTCGCCAACGCCGGACCCCGATATTGTTTCATCGGCACTTATAACGTAAACAGCCACGTGGGCAAGGGCGTCGTAACCTGGCGCAGTGCGGACTTGGCGGGCAACGTCGTCTCGGGACGCAAGGAATTCTTCGCCGGCTTCCTGGCGTCGGGGGGCGGGACCGTGGGGGGCGAACGCGCGTCGCTCAA